>JABAOH010009653.1_pt1 | contig 25389 bp, 38 predicted proteins | sample 7062181 | NCBI WGS metagenome assembly JABAOH01 (sample SAMN14538630, study PRJNA623070) | marine sediment metagenome | biome: marine biome [ENVO:00000428]; feature: marine pelagic biome [ENVO:01000023]; material: deep marine sediment [ENVO:00002113]; isolation source: pool of 5 deep marine... | reverse complement strand
TTCTTCACGGTTTCTTCTGCAAAAAGTCTTGGAGGTTTGTCTTTCCGACTTTCAGACTGGGGAAGGTATCCAGCAGGTGTTTGGCTATCTCAGCGAGCACCCGCTTGACGCCATCAGTTTTCTCGATATGGGACCCTGGGTAGATTCTCACGACGAACCCGTCGTCTCTACTACTCAGCAAGACAAGGAAGCCGAGTTTTCGGCCTTTCTCAATTACCAATGCCTCTGTCAGAACGGACTCACCTTCACCATCAATGTACTTTTTCAGCGTTCGCAGGATTACATGCTCATCTCTGATCGTCAAGGGCTGGAGTTGGTCGAAGACCTCTCGCAATTTGACATTTCCGTTCAGTACCACATGGGGCATATCATTCTCACCGTTAAGGCATGCAACTCTACTCATCTTAGGCGCTCATACCTTAAGAATCATCGCATACATGGTGGGTGCGAATGTGACGGACAGACAGGCTGACAGGGAGACCGGGACCTTCAGGGGGACTACACGACCACACGTACAGACACGGGGAAAAAAGGATCCAGGTTCAATTCCCAAATACGCAGAAAGGGGAATAATCTTAGATAGGTTGGAACTGGTCTAAAACATGCGCGAATTGATCCACGCTTAGATACGTTAATAAAGAGTTAGAAACAACCCGTTTTCTAATCGGAAAGTATAGGTTGGTTCCCCCATTGAGTGAAGAAACCATTGTCTATTGGGTCGGAGCGGCAATCTTCGGATGCGCCTCATTGTTGTTTGCTGCATTGGACAAGCGCAGCCAGGATGAGGAACTGCTGTTCAGATCGAATACCTTTGTAAGTTTCATCACCACGATTTCGTACGTAGTTATGGCTCTAGCGCTAGGTACTGCAGTTGCCGAGAACGGACAACCAATCTATTGGACAAGGTGGCTCTTCTACATCGCCAGTTGTAGCATACTAACGCTGGACATCGCCTTCATCGCCCAAAAGCCAGCTTCCAAAAAGGTTGAAGTTGCCCTATTCACTGGGCTTACCATGTTCTGCGGCTTCTTGGCAAGCATGATTGTCACAGCGGATCGTTGGTGGTTCTTTGCGCTAAGCTCGGCCGCGTACATTAGCATGCTCTATACACTGTTCAGACGCTTAGGAGATGCGCGCGTCAACGTAGCCTTCATAATGTGGTTTGTGATGGTCACGTGGTCGCTGTTTCCCGTAGTTTGGGTGCTTGCGCCAACCGGCCTAGGTGTTTTCACGACCCTGGTTGAGGCCATACTCTACTTTGTGCTCGACTGCACGACCAAGATCGCTTTCGGCTTGTATGTTTCAACCCAGCAGCACATCGCCACGTAACAATCCTAATCAAGCGTGCGTACCAATGCTGCGCAAGTCTTGCAGCTGACCTACATCACGAAAATACATTGTGCCAGCCGCCAAAACACAGTTATAGCTTCTGCATCCTACGGTACTTCATGGTCAAAGAAGTAAAATATCGCCTCATCAAGAAACTCGATAATGTAGAAATCAGGCTCTACAATAGCTTAATCATCGCCAAAGTTGACGGTTATGGTGACGCGGGCTTTAACTTTCTCTTCAACTACATCACCGGCAACAACACTCAGAAAGCCACTTTAGAAATGACGTCACCCGTAATATCACAAAACATTGAAATGACTGCCCCCGTCCTCTCAGAAGAAGACTCAATCGCATTCGTTTTGCCCGAAGAATACACCCTAGACACAACACCACAACCCAATGATGAACGAATCACAATTCAGCAAATCCCAGAAAGATATGTAGCCGCACTGCGATTCACCGGTCGCTGGACCTCTTCAAAGTTCACCCAAAAATCAGAACAACTATTGAAGGAACTACAAATCGCACAAATACGGACAAAAGGAAACATTTTTGCCATGCGCTACAGCGGCCCCTTCACCCCATGGTTTATGCGGAAAAACGAAGTAGCAACAGAAGTCCAACTCACCTAGAACGCTCCCTGTGCGCCGCGACATCTTCAGAAGACGTGGGTCTCAAATCTTTAATTCGTAGAGTTTTTCGCGCCAGAACCACATCTACAATGAAAACCTCTTCGTTCCTTGCTCGTATGTTCCTGTCCGTTGCATCCACGTCGCTGCAGGTCTATTTGCAAAGCTGCAAAAATGCGAAACGAAATGACCGTCATGCCCACGTGCGTGCAGAGTTAGCTGGAGAAGTGCTCATACAGCTTTGGCCTCGAAAGCTGTAGGGTGGGCACCAATTCTCGGGCTTCTTCGATTTCGTGTTGCTCCACGCTTACGGTGAAGCTGATGGGTCCTCCATCCACCTCGGGGATGGCGGTGGCCCAGGGGGAGGCGACGAGGCTATGGCCGATGAATGCGGGTTCGGGTTGGTTCACGGCGACGAGATAGGCGGTGTTTTCGTGGGCTCGCGCTCGCGTCAGGACGCGCCACTGTTCAAGCTTATGTTTTCCTTGATACCAAGCGGAAGGCACGATGAAGAGATTGGCGCCCTTGTAGGCCATGGATCGGAAGAGTTCAGGGAATCTGAGGTCGAAGCAGACCGCTAATCCTACGGTGAAGTCTTTGAAGTTCAGGAGGGCCAGCTGGTCGCCTGCGGAGAAGAGCTGCGACTCCTGATGGCCGAAGGCGTCGAATAGGTGGATCTTCCGGTATATTGCCCGGATCTGTCCCCGTTCCGCAAACACGGCGGCATTGTATATGGCCTCTTCCTTTTGGAGAAAGGTGGTGAAGACGGCTGCGGAACGTGTCTGCGCCGTCTTCTCGACGATGGTTGTGACAAACTTCCCTTCGAGCGGCTCAGCGCGATCTTCCACAAAGGCTCTGTCCAGACCGTTGGGCGGCCGACCCATCGCGTATTCCGGAAAGATGTCCAACTGCGCGTGGGACTCTTCTAGAATCTTGATTATCCTGTTCAGATTCTCCTTCTTGTTTGCAGAGAACGAGAGTTGGTGGCATCCGATTGACAATGTCATAGCGTCTAGTACCGCTGTTTCCTAGCTTATATCTTTGGTTGCCAATCATTACCGGCTACGCGTAGCGACGTACATCCCATGTATGCAGGCACAATAAAGTCTCGCTCACATACCCACAGGATTTCCATGAAGTCTAGTAATATGATGCGCGCGCATGCGATGACAAAGATTAAAGACAAAGACATGTTGGTAATGAGACTAATGAGGGAACGAATTATGGTTTTAATTTTCGCATCAACTCTCGTAGCAATTTACTCCATTTTGATCGGAATTTTCATGATAGGATTCTGGAGCTACGCAGTTATCAGCGATATGATTCCCGCAGAAGAGAAACCGTGGGCTATTACATTCCACTTGTTTTCTGAATTTTCAACTTCAATTCTTTTGATTGTTTCAGGCGCAGGTCTATGGCTCGATATGAACTGGGGAAAATACTTGTCTTTGCTGGCCTTGGGAATGCTATTGTATGTCGTAATCTCCAGTCCTGGCTACAACCTTCAAAAGAGTAATATGCCTATGGCAATCATGTTTATCATACCCGTTGTCTTGACTGTAGCTGCAATTATCGTGCTTCTCAAGTTTTCCTAGAAGAGAAAAACGCGCGCACAACAGAACATGTGTACATATCGAAAACTGAAATATGGGCCTTTTGGAAAGATGATATTTATAGAATTATCACCTATAGGAGATACTCGGTGTTTTGCTGATGGAAATGCAGACACTGGAGACCTCGAATCTGGAGGTCTTGGATGGCGCTAGGGCAATCGAAGCACTTTGCGAATATATTGATGAACTGGAGGAGCGAAGAGGCGAGGATCTGACGAAGCGACAAACCGACGCCATGATCAAGTTGGCAAACGCGCTGATTTCCTCGATAGAATCCCACATGCAAAAATCGGCTGAAGCCGAAAGGCTAAACGCAGAACTACAATCGAATCTTGAATCCGAATTCAGTCTCACGGGCCGCTTCAGAAAAACCGTTGTCAATGTGCTCAAAGAAGTAGGAATCCCTCTGCACTAAACCACGCGAATGTGCGAAACGGCTCTATACATAGTCCAACCCCTGAAGCGACCCAAAAGAGAGAGAATTGAAACCCAACCGATGAAAGAGCGCTGGAGAGTGCCAGAGGTTGTTATTTCTTGGCTTTCTTTTTTCGTTCATGAAGATTGGGTATCATCAATTCGAGAATCCTGTTTCTTTGTTCCAGTTTTCTGCACTTCCACCATAAGTAAACTATGACAGCAAGCAAATAGGCGATAATCAAACCAGTAATCACTTCTATCGTAAGCTTGCCGGCCACGACTGCTTTGTCCGCTGAATTGTGAGAGTACACTTGGCACATTGTGCTGGAAGCGATTTAAGTCTCTAGAACAAGTGAGCAATGAAGTGGCAAGGACACGGCAACAGCGTTGCGTAGAGAGAATACATAATGCCTGCCGTCACGGGCACAAATCATAAATGCCCCTACGAAGCGTAGAAGAGGTCATGAACTCCAAGGAACGACGGGAAATCATCGCTAATTCACCGATTTCGTTTGGATATTTGAAGCGGTTCAACGCGGCAGCGGGGGTTCTGCATCTAATACAAGGCCTCCTCATGCTGTACCTGGGCGGGCGCCTCGAATGGGAACAGGCCCTCTACACGTTCTATCTGAAACTGACCTTCATCACCGGACCACCCCCTCAGGTTGAGGTCATGCCCGACCCGCAAATCCTCATCACCCTCGGGTACTTGGGCGTGATCGTCGCCTCGTTCCCGCTCATGTCCGCCATCGCCCACTTCACGGTGGCGTACCTAAAGAATGACAGCTACACGGCGCACTTGAAGAATGGCATGAATCCCTACCGCTGGTACGAATACGCGTTCTCCAGCTCCGTCATGATCATCCTCATCGCCCTCTTCGTCGGCGTCTGGGACATCTGGTCCCTCGCCATGATCTTCGTCCTCAACGCCATGATGATCATGTTCGGCTACCTGATGGAAGTCATCAACCAGACCACCGAACGAACAAGCTGGTCCGCCTTCCTCCTCGGCTGCATCTCCGGCGGAACCCCCTGGGTCGTCCTCTACGCCTATTTCATCGCCGCCGTCCAATCCATCGACGTGGAGGTGCCCACCTTCGTATACCTGATCCTCTTCATTTACTTCCTGCTCTTCAACATCTTCGCCCTCAACATGGTGCTCCAGTACAAAGGCGTGGGACGGTGGAAGGACTACCTCTACGGGGAACGCGTCTACATCATCCTGAGCTTCGTCGCCAAAACCTGCTTAGCGTGGCTCGTCTTCATCGGCATCTTCGCGCCGTAGCAAGCACGAACCCCCAGTTCCCCCCTCTTTTTTCTCTACGTCTCCTATGACGCCATCGGCGGGTGGCTCCATCACGCCGCGCGTTCAGCACGAACGAGCCTGCCACAGAAGTAATAAATGCCAAATCGAGTCTTGTTGGTGGCGACAATGAACGAAGAAGAATTCAGGAAATATCTGAAACGACGCGGCAAAAAACCCGCGGTCGTCGATCGAAATGTGGCTATTTTGAAGGCCTTCAGGGCTTACGTACGCGAGAAACGAGCGAAAGCGCTTGATGCAGTGACCACGGAAGACATCGACGCCTTTGTTCAAGACATCGAAAGTAAGAGACAATCCGCCAAAGGCCACTTGTACGTCTTAATGAATTACTTCCATTTCCTCGAGCACCGCGAGCTCCTGCAGCACACCAGTACGCTGCGGGATGCGCGCACCAAAAAGACGCGACGCATCTTCCCCCTCAAGGAATTTCTCCACGTCAATCAAGAGCACGTGAAGAAACTGGCCACCATCGGCATCACAAACGTGAAGCAAATGCTAGCCCACGGCAAAATCAAGACGCAACGGGAACAACTCTCTAAGCGATTAGGCATCCCCGAAGACGGCATACTGGAATTGGTCAAGTTGTCGGACATCACGCGGCTCGGCTACGTCAAGCGAAAACTGGCCCGCCTCTACTATGAAGCAGGACTCGACTCTCCCGCCAAAATCGCGAAATTTGACCCCAAGCAACTGCATGCCTTCTTCGTCAAATTCGTCGCAGAATCCGGATGGGAGGGCATGGTGCCCAATCCCAAGGATTTGGCGAACAACATCAAAAGCGCCAAGAAACTGTCCAAAATCGTCGCAGAATAATCTGCACGCGCGCAAGTGTGCCTACTCACTAGCATCTATATCTGTGTCCAAAAGTTGAAGACGGTGGCTGAGAGAGAGGTCATATCAAAATGCTCCACCAACTGCCCCACAAAGTGTGTGAATCCACCTGCTACGTTAACGGATTGGAAGACCTCCTAGCTTGGAAGGGCGCCAACTACACGGATTTCCTCCTCGCCATGCATGCATGCCTGCGCGGAGAATTATTAAGCGACAACGATGCTATAATTGCGCCACGTATTCAACCGATGCAAATGAGCAGAAAGTGACAGATTATGTCTAAGAAGAAGGAACTTGTAGAGAAGGCAAGACGGCTAGGCAGAGAATATTTGCGAAAATACGGAGGTTGCGCTCCCGGCACGCTCCTAGCAGTAGCTGGCACCCTCAACTTGGAAGTCAGTGATGAAGTGTTCAAGGCTATGACCGGTTTCTCAAGTCTCGCAGGAGTATGCGGAAATGTATGCGGAGGGATAGCTGCGATGAGCTTGAGGTATGGGGTGGGCCGAGAGGATTTTGTGAAGAACCCAGAAATCGGTTTTTCATCTTTTGCGAAGCTAATGGCAACCGCGAAGATGCTGAAAGCAAAGTTCATTGCAGAGTACGGTAGCTACCTGTGCGACGACATTCAAACGAGACTGTTCGGCAAGTGTGTAATGCCCACCTCTCCTGAGGAACTTGAAACCTTCAGTCAGATGGATCCTCAGGAACTTGAGACTTTCTATGAAAAGTGTTCTGCTGTCACGGAAAACGCTGCCGGATGGACGGTAACTGCCATACTTGAAATGGACGAAAAACGATAGGTTTTCAGTGCCAATCTCGACTGGGTGATCTACGCGCGCTCATCAGAGATAGGTGGTCAAGTCTTAAGTAGATTTGCGATTTTCTTTCCGAATTCTCGACACTTGGGCAGTTCGCCATCTGTGATTGGGCCCTTCATTCCATCGACCTTGATCGATAGGCCTGGAGTTATCAGCTTCAATCGGGGAACCTTTTCGCCTATTCTCTTCTCCATTTTCTTCACCGCCTTTTCGAAGTCTTCTCCCAGATAGGTGTCGAAGACAGCAGTCCATTTCGCTTCCAAGTCAAGTTTGCCAAGTTTGTCAATGAATCTATTGATGCCCCCAACCGGTCCCCCAAAATGGTTTGGCGAACCTATCAAAATCGCATCAAACGTCGTTGCCTTTTCTGGATGGGTGTCCTCGACATCTCCGAGGGTAGTTTCTATTCCTTCGGCTTCGTTCATGCCTTCCGCGATCGTCTCGGCCACAAGCTTGGTGTTGCCGTACTTGGTGTCATAAACGAGGAAAACTTTCACCATGTCATTCACCATCCATTGTATCTATTCCCCGGATTTTTAGGGTTTATGGAAGGGGCTGCTCCACACCAGTAGTCTCGTGGAGGTGTTTGAGCATGTGATGAACGATGTGGTCTATTGCTGTGTTTGTTGTAGTCTTTGTTCTCTTCTCTGCAGTTCATTGTAGAGATATTCAAACCACTTGAATAATTCGGGCATACTATACTGCTTTCTCATGCCTTCTGTTATGGGCTTCAGTTTTTCCCATACACCCGTACTTGATCCGCTCAGAATGTACTCAATTGTTTCGATATCTATGAGTCGTTTGTGCAGCAGAAATCCAAGTCCATCATAGTACCCCGTAATTGTGTGAAGTGCTTTGTCAGACAGCGGGTCACCATAGTTCTCCAGATATTCTTCAAAATCCTTGAATTCCAGACTCCATATTTTAGTTATGTATTCAATGACTTCGCTCATAGTAACCTTCAGAGCGGGATTGAGTTGTATAATGAGTCCAGTGTGTCTCGTTCTGGCCGCATCTCGCATCTGAAAGATCGCAAAGATCACACCAACTACTACGCTGATGACTGCTACTGCCGCTGAAATAGCTACTACATCCATTCTATCACCCTCCAAACTCAGAATTCTGCGAAAAGTGAATATTAAAGGCTAACTCTACGACTTGCGGAAGAAACTTCGATTGGTGAACGAGACTTGACACAAAGACTTCCAAAACTTGATGCATGTATGCATGAATGTCATGATTCAACACGTGCTAGCCAAATCTTGTACCATTTCTTGAGGGTCGAGGTGTGGGGACGGCCGCCTCCTGACGGGTAATATTTTACTTCTCCCCCAGCCCTGAGTACCTCTTCTTCATCCTTCCCGAGAGCAATCATTTCCTTCATAACATTGCCAACGTCATTCAAGTAGCCCAACAGTCTTATGACGCTATCCTCTCCCCCCACTGGTCCGTGTCCAGGAATGAAGTATTCAGCGTCGAGAGACAGATACTCCTTCAGGGCTTGACCCCAGACATCTGGGTCGCCGCCTCGTGCACCTCCCCAAGGATAATACTCAGTCCACAGATTATCTCCCGTTGCAATCGCTCTGTAATTCGGGCAGAAAACATATGTTGAGCAGTCGGTATGGCCACCTGTCTGTCTAATCACAAGCTCAACGTCCTCATCCCGAAACTCCAGTTGTCTGTCGAAAGTTTCGCTGGGGAAGGTCAGTCTGAATCCTTCAGGAACTTTCCGTGCTGCCCGCTTAAGATTCTTCAACAGCAAGTTTGAGGAGATAATCCGGCAGTCAGAAAATGCAGGCAAAGCATGAGTGTGATCTGAGTGAAAATGTGTGAGGATTACTATCTCGACTCTCCTCTTTGAAAGCTCTTCGATCTCTCTCCTAGCTTTCTTCACTGCAGGCAGTTGTATCCCGCAATCAACCAAAACCACTCTTTCAGGTAAGACAAAGGCGGTGACGTTTGCACGAGCTGGACGCCCAACCGCTGCAAAAACATTCTCAGAGACTTTCTGAAAGATCAATCTTGATTCCCCTCGTATCTGTTTCAAAGGGCATGGATTTCTTGGTAGGCGTATTCGCAGGGAGGGCCATCCGAAATCAAGACGTTTGGTTCCCCTATGACGTGTATCCAGGACCAAAGCGTTCCACCCTCGACTCCTACAAAGCGATCGCATAGCCCTCCCTTATCTACGCGACTCTTTGCCAGCTTACATGCATAGTCTGTAGTAATGGGTCCGTTGCGGCTTCGGAACCAATTCAAGATATTGACGTACCTTCCTACTGTACTGCCTTCTGAACGCCAGTTCTCATCCTCGTATTTCTGCATCTCCTCTGATAGGTAATGGTTTGTTGAAACTCCAATTCCTTCGTCGAAGCCGACGACCTCAACTCTCTCTGGACATGTTTCCACTCGAACAATGTTGCCCTGCAGGTCGGAGAGTAAGAAGTTCCAACCGTGAAAGTGTGGAACGTTTCTGAAAAACTTGACAGCCTCTGCAGTTGTTGAATGGTGATCCAAGACCCATCGTGTCGCCAGACTGAATACAACGCCTGGCTGGGTTGGACCTGCATATCCACTGGTGCTCGACGCCACTGCAAGTCCTTTCTCATTAAACCCACAATATCTGCTACTCATTGCGTCAGAGAATCCCAAGCTGGAGTAGCCGTTCTTTGGGTTCGCCCAGAAGGCGGTAAAATCCTTTCCATCCCTGTCCAAATAGTCATAGGTACGGATAAAGAGCGGTTTTCCTTGTGCGGTGTGGTCCCCTGATATCGCAACGGCAGAGCAGGATTGTTGAAGTTTTGCATACGAACACAAGGGCCAGATTTTGATTCTATGATAATCTGCATTGACTCCATCCGCTACGCCGTGGAGCTCATCTAAGAAGCTTGGCATGTGTTGACGAACTATTTCCTCGCATTCATTTGCAAACTCTGTTCTTCTGGGGTTCACGGTTTCTTGAATAGACTCTGACCAGATCGGAGGAAGGGCTCCTCTTTTCATCATCTTTCCTTGCTGATAGCCCATTTCATAGTAGGTACCTTTCAATCGTGCTTGATACATGGAATCACGCCCGCTACACAGTAATTCTCGTACATTTAAGCCTTTATCCTGAAAAAAGATTCAAATCTTGAGTTGTCAGTGATTTAAAATCTGATTTGCGCCTGTATTCACTTTTAAAACAATCTCTGTCAATTTAGGCGGAGAAGTCGTTCGCAAGCAGCGAATAAGCCCCGAAGATATCGATTGTCTTTGCGATGTGTCATTTTCAGAAAAAGTAGCACGGGTGGGAGACCAAGGTGGGTCGAGGCATTACTAAGGTAGGCCGGGAGAGATTCGAACTCTCACCCCGCTGGAGATATCTCCCGCAAAGTCGATATTTTGTAGAGTTGTCGATTTAGGCGTGATCTTTAGGCTATCACACTTTTCAGCTTTGAACTTCGTAGGCTTTGAAGTTTGATCCTTGATCCGCGCGTGTTGGTGTAATCACTTTCTGTTTTCCTTTCTCGTTTAACGTAAAACTATACGAAGCGTAGCCCTATAAACTTCCCTCTAGGCTTATTTTAGCATAAAAACCCAGAGAAACGTTTATTCTTCATCCCAATGCCCATTTTTGCATACATGCATCTTTCCCTCCGCCAGTCACTCTTCGACAGATCTCTGTTGACCGCCAACCAAATACGGACATTTCACGTCCTTGCACTCCCCAATCTTCCATCTGGAAACATTGTGATCTCAACTATCTCATTCCATAGCTCGAGAAAGTTGCGTCCTTTTTGGGTTGCTAGATACTTCGTCGGGCTATGGTGGATTTCCAAAAGCCCAAATGACTGCATCTCATCAAGATACCGATTAAGCATGCGCCACGACAGGTGTGCCTTACACAGTAATCTCGTCTTTCTTTGGGGGCTTCTACATAAACCCAGTATTTCTGCAATAATCTCCGGTGAGGTTCTCTTTCTCATAAACGTACATCCGCTTGTTCAGAGAGCAGCGCTGAAAATTTAAGACTATGTGACTGTGAGCTTACAGCTACAACAAATCCGCGCTGGGTGAGTTGTCTTGTCATCCCTAGACGAATGTTCCGGGACCCTATCTGATTTTGGGGATTACCTACAATATGGCATTTCCGTACGCGTGCGCATGCATGCCAGAAAAAGAAGGAGCGTTCAACGGTTTTGGTGAGCGCTCCGTGCCTCAGGCGTCCAGTCCTTCGCGATGTTGATGCCGAGACTGGTCCCTTGTGCCGTTTCGAAAGTCGTTCGGCACACCTGCAGAGTCTTCTGGTTCGTCCTGATTCTGCTTTTGGAGTCCGTCGCAGTCACATTCATGTGCGTGCATTCCAAACTGATCTCTCGTCTGCGCCTGAAGGGCGCCGTCATCGCAGTCGTGCTCGTGGGTTCTCAGTCGATCTCGATCCTGATCTCGTGTTTGCAGGAGATCTGCAGCGCCATTCATGGCGGCTTGAATCGGTGATGCTAGGAAGGCGACTGTTGCGACGCCGAGGACTAATGCAATCAGGGCAGCTTTTTTCATTTTTCCGTCCATTCGTTCTCACCTCCGTTCGCTGTCTACAGGAAATCCATGGGGTCGGATTGGTTTAGATGTTCAGTGTAACGAATCGTTTCACATTTTGAAACAGCTTACAAGGCGTGTTTCATTTGTAGCCTTGGTGACGTATGCGCTCCAAAACGTTAGGGTTCGTTCTCGGCCTCATGGTTGTAATGAGCGTGCTTGGCCTACTCCTTTTCGCGGTCAGCGGTGGCTTCGATGGAAGAGGTTACGGTATGGCGGCCGAGGTTCCGAGGACTTTCTGGTTTCTATTATTCGTCGCGCCGCTCTTCGTCGTCGCTTTCGCTGTGGGGTATGCCGTGATCTTTCCCGAGCTCAGTGAAGAGCAGCCCGAAGGCAAGCCCTCTCCGGTTCAATCGGGTGAAGAAAAGGCTCCTGCGATCGACGCCGTCTTGCGCGTTCTGATTGACGAGGAGCAAAAAGTGATCAAGCTCCTAGTTGCCGAGGGGGGAATGATGCTCCAGAAGAACATACGCTGGAAGACGGGCCTGTCCCGGGTGAAGACGCATAGAATCCTACACCGATTGGCCAAGCGAGGCATCGTCTCCGCACAGAAGTACTACAACACAAATAAGATCACGTTGGCCGACTGGCTTACCGGAGAATCCGAACCCCCATCAACTGACAAAGCGGAATGAGAACACGTTTGTACGCATAAATCATTTATCTCACGGCTGCTATGAACACCAGATAACGAGGCGTATCATTGTGACCACCGAACCACAGGACGAGGAAAGCTACCGCTTGGAAGGCATCGCTTTCGGCTTAGCCGACGGCTTGATCATGTGTCTAGGCCTCATCATCGGGGTCGCCGAGGCCACATACAACGCCCAACTCGTCCTGATTACGGGCATCATCGGCGGCTTCGCCAACGCGTTTGGAAACTCCATTGGTTTCTACATGTCTCAATCAGCGGAGCGGGCACTACAACTTCACGAAGCCATCGACCACGGCATAGCAACACGAGTGCATTCCAGCCGGGAAGTGCTCACCAACAGCTTCTTCTCCTTCACCTCCACCATCGCCGTCGTACTCGTTCTGCTTCTTCCGTTCACTTGTCTCTCCCTAAACCACGCAACAACGCTCACCTTCATAATCGGACCCACCATCGCCTTCATCCTAGGAAGCTATGTAGGCAAAATCAGCCGGGACAACCCCTACATAACCGGATTGAAATACGTCATACTAGCCGTTCTGGGCGCCGTCATCTCGCACTTCATCGCGGACATCATCCAATTCGTCGCATAGAACAGCATCCGCGCGCGACCCGGCTTTCTGCACCAAATCAGCGCGCTAACCACCCAAGCAGGCCTATTCAGTTTCGTGCTAGCTTTGCTTTTGTCTCCTTCAGCCACAGCAGGGGCAAGGCAGAGAGGACCATCGTAAGCGCAGACACGTGGAAGGGGGCCACTACGCCCCAGCTATCCCAGAGAACCCCACTGAGCGCATTCCCGGACATCACACCTATCCACCAGGTTGAGGACGCGACTCCGTTGACGAGCCCCCATTTCGTCGGTGGAGTCGTATCCATCATCAGCGTCTGATAGGCGGACCAGTGCAGATTCAATATGACATTAGATAAGAACATGAGCAGAATCAATTCCAGCATGTTGTGCGAGTACGCCATCAACACGAAAAACGGCGACGACGCCACGAACGTCACGAACATGACCGTTCTTCGGTCAAACCGATCACTACACTTCGCCCCGGGAATCTGCACGAGTATCGACGCGACCCCAAACCCAATCGCATACATGATGCCGACAAACGTGTAGTCCACGTGAAATCTGGATATGGCGAAGACTGGAAGCACCGGCCCTGTTACCCCGGCGCTGATCCCTTGAACGATGTTGATCAACGAGAACGGAATCAGAATGACCAGATAGGTGTTAGGTAGTTCAATCGCGTCACTTGCTTTCGCTACCAATGTGCGGGACACGTTCCTTCGCGTCTCCTGCAAAAGGAACACTAGGGGAATAACCGCGAACCGCAACAGAAAGCAGACGACAAAGGGCGAACGTATACCGAACAGGTCGGCAGCGAGTCCGCCGATAAAGGGCGCGGTCGTGGAGCCCACTAACCAAGCAATATTGGTCCACGAGTAGGCAGAAGCCATTGTCTCGGTGGAAGAAACATCAGCAGTGATGGCCCATCGAATCGGCAAATACAAGCCGGTTGCCAACCCAGACAGCATTACTGCAGGCACGAGGTCGATCCAATTGCGGGCGAGAACGTACATCAGTGGGGGAAACGTAGCGGCTATCGTGCCCAATAAGTGCAGTCGTTTTCTCCCATACTTATCCGAGAGGAACCCGCTTGGGATTTGCATCACCGCGGCGACAGCGTTCGCTAAGGAGAAGACTAGCCCCAGCTCAGTCATGGACGCGCCAAGAGAATCTCGGATGTAAATCGGCCAGATCGGCGTGATCAGATCAACGGCTAGGGAATTCACTAGGAAGATAGCAGAAAGCAGTAGAATGACTCGTCCATAGGCCATGAACCGATTCAATTCTGCGTCCCCTAGTCAAACTGACCAACCGACCCTTCGGAACCTGTGGTCGAGTATTTAAGAATTGTGTCACAAGCATGCGAAAGACTATGAGTAGGCATGCATACATGGATGGTTAATAGGCGAAAACCGCTCACGCCGAATGCATGCATGCATTTTCCACATAGCACCAGTCTGGTGGAATGGGCTTGCCCTTGGCCACTTCTTCAAGAAAGTCCTTTACTGCCGTTGTCCTACCTGACCCAGGAAGGCCAGCCACGTATATGTTGAAACCGCGTTCTTTGATGTCTAGGCCAAACTTGAGGGCTTTCACCGCTCTCTCTTGACCAATAATTTGCTCAAGGGGTGAAAGTTCTTTTGTAGTTTCACATGGCATCAGTTTGGGATCGCATTCCTTTCTGAGTTTGTCGGATGATATCTCATTTGCCATTTTATCACCTTCAACATGAACGTTTCAATGATACTAAGCGTTGTATGGATCTTGTTTCTTAAAGCTTTCATGAAAGATAGAGAACTAAACGAGAGTTGGAAGAATGCTGCGCGCGCATCAAGGCACGTTCACGCTATAAGAAGCGTTGAGATTGCGCGCGCTTCGTGAAATTAGGCTAATCGCTTCCGTCGGACATGTTGAGACGCAAAGCCCGCAGCCGAAGCATTTCGACTGATTGTAGACGAGTTTCCCCTCTTCTATGCTTCTCGCTTGGAAGACACATCGGTCCACACATTGTGCACATTCGGTGCACTTGTCTCGGTCATCGGCGGCAATAAACTTGGACGTCAGAATCTCGGTGTGCAGCCCATTCCTCACCAAGCTTCCGAGGGTATGACAGCAACAAGGACAACAGCTGCACACTAGTCCAGGATTTTCCTCGCCCTTCATGGTGTACGCCAAATGGACGAGGCCCGCTTCATGACTTCTCTGGAGAGCTTCAAGCGCTTCGTCCACATTAACTTCTCGCGGATGATGCTTTTCGTCCTCAAGCAAGTCCTCGGCGGTCTCATCCAAGCTAATGCATACATCCCTTGGAGCGTCACAGTTGCGATACTCTGTCCTACAACCGCAGTCCAGAACCACTATCCGTTTCGCCCCTTCAAGAAGCGCCTTCATCTCCGAGAAGTCGAAAACCCTCTGCTCTGAGTCGATGTCGCGGTTCACCGGGATCGTGACTGCTTTCTCCAAGCCTGCAGTAATCCGTTGCACGTCGTCGTCTGAGTAGAACCTCAGGTTTCGAAAATTGTGTGAACGCATAACAAATCCCTGGTGCTGCTCGATATAAGATTTGTCCGGACAAACCCCGTTACTTTTCAACATTCTCCCTCTTCTTGTACACGATCATGCCCAAGCTTTCGGAGGAAACCTTTTGTCAAACTGGATCATCATGTGAGTTCTTCGGGTGCCGGATGTTGAGCGCAAGTTCTCCGCTAGACGAATGGAAGTTTCTGATAGGATGATGGAAGGGGACCGCGAAAAACGCGTTTGGCGAGGAAGGCGTGGTCGAAAGCATCCACGTGTTCTCTGGGGAGCTGGGTCAGAAGTCCATTACCGGAAAGCATGAGCCTTGGAACGCCGGACAACTGGTCCGCAAGGCCGTCTCGTTCCTCTACTATGATCCTAGGACCGACAAGTTTCGGCGCAAGGAGATTTACTCGTACGGCTTTGTCAACAACGAAGTGGAGTCTGACCGGACTGACACCGAACTCAGGCTTGAACTGGTCTCACAACCGTCGCCGAAACAGTTTGAAGGAATCCGATGGCGTTCTTACCTACAGAAGCTGTCCGAAGCGAAGATTGCGATGGGATTGGAATGGGCCAAAGGCGAAGGCGAGTTCAAGCGATACGGGGAAACGATCGCCGTAAAGGAACCCTAGCGAACCAGCAGGGGTGCAACGAACTACGCTACACTGTGCAATCTCGTGTTTTTCTCTAAGCGTTTGAGTATATGATGAACGCGGTGATCTATTGCTGTGTCTGTTGTAGACTTTGTTCTCTTTTTCTTACTTCGTCATAGAAGTATTCCCACCAATGAAACGAAGGAATATATTCGCCCACTTTTCGTTGACCTAGCTGTCCCCTAGCGCCTTCTATCAAAGGTCTAATCTTCTCCCAACTGCTCACGCTCTCAGAAGAAGAGAAGAGCGAAGCCAAATCCTTGTCCACAAGTTTCCTATGCATGAGAAACCCCAGCCCTTCAAAGACAGAGCCTATTTGAAACAATTCTCCCACTCCATATTTCTCAACATACTCACGATAGTCTTTATACTCGCTGGTCCTGATTCTTTCAAATGCTTTGGCAAACTCCGCACTTCCAAAACGGGAGTAAAGGCTCATCAGAATCCCTGTTCGCCTCTGTTTCATGGCATTTCGCAGTTCTATGACAGCGAAGACAACACCTACCACCACGCTGATGGCAGCAATCACTATGGAAATAGATGGTATATCTAACACTCTATCACCCTCCAAACTCAGCATTCTGCAAGAAATTAGTATAAAAGGCTGGCTCTACGACTTGTGGAAGCACTCATGTATATGGAAGAAACAGTGTGCGTGCAGAGCAGTTCTTCCAGAAGATACACTGACCGCGACGGTTGTCCAATCATGCCGCTAGCTTTTTCGCAATGGTCGTGAGGTGTTTGCCGAAATCCTTTGCCATCTTCAACTCATTGGCCGATGGCAAGCGCTCACCTGTTGGACCCGCAATCGTCGACGCACCGTAGGGTGAGCCCCCGGTGATTTCGTCCATCGTCATCTGCTCCTGGAACGTGTAGGGCAACCCAACCACCACACACCCATGATGTAACAGCGTAAGATGGGTCGCGATAATAGTCGTTTCCTGCCCGCCATGTTGCGTACCGGTGCTGGTGAATACGGCCGCCGGTTTGCCGACTAGCGTCCCCTGCATCCACTCGCCTCCAGTCTGATCCCAAAAGTTGCGCATCTGAGCACACATATTGCCAAACCGGGTTGGCGTGCCGACCATAACCCCGTCGATTCCTTGCAGGTCTTTGTGCGGGTCAGCGGCCGGAATATCCTGCATCAAGTCTTTCGCCTTGCTTACATTCTCATTCCACGACGCTTCAGGAATCAGTTCCGCAACCTGCTTAAGCACGGGTACACCGCCCGCCTCACGCACCCCTTCGACGACGGCCTTGGCTAGCCGAAAGGTATGACCGTACATCGAGTAGAAGAGGACCAGAATCTTCGGCTTCTTTTCTTGCATCTTCTCGCCACCTCCTATGTTTTGAATACACCTTAAAAGAGCTTATTTCTCTGGAAGTTTACGAGTGCCCGGGGGTGGGGATAATGTCGCCGTGTATGCTGGTGATTTCCTGTTTTAGCGGGATGGCCCTTCCCGAAGAACTTATGGCTTCTTGGACAAGAAGATGCAATCCGAAACAGCAAGGAACTTCCATAGTGACGACCGTCACGCTTCGAATGTTGGATCGCTTGAAAATTTCCGTCAACTTCTTCCTGTAAAACTCGGCATCATCCAGTTTTGGACACCCAATCACCAGTGTTCTACCCCTCAAGAAGCGGTTATGAAAGTCGGCGTAGGCAAAGGGCACACAATCTGCAGCTATGAGCAGATTCGCATTCTCAAAGAACGACGCATCGGGCGGCAACAATCGCAATTGCACGGGCCATTGAGCGAGCCTAGATTTGTACTTCGCTGAACCCCCCACGGATTTGCTCTCAGTCAGCTTTCGTTCAAAATGCATCACTTGGGCTGAGGGACACGATTGATGCATGGAGTGGGCATGATGAACTATGGGCACGGATGGGGTTTGCTTCAAATGGGCTTCGACGGCTTCTTCATCGAATTCTTGGGCTTCTCTCGTTTCAATGATGATAGCGCCTTGGGGGCATTCTCCCAAACATGCGCCGAGACCGTCGCAGTATTTGTCACTTGCAAGCTTCGCTTTTCCGTCGATGATTTCGAGGGCACCCTCGGCGCACGCGGGGATACATAGTCCGCAGCCTGTGCATTTGTCTTCATCGATTCTAACTATGTTCCGCTGCACCACCCGTCTATCACCCTTCGTCAATGCCGCGTCAAGTAGAGCGAACGTGCAGCGTCTTTCTTCTTCTGCTCTTCAAGCCCCCTAGCTGTCAGACACTTGCCGTCAGTGGGGCAGTATTTCTCGGCGTGATATGCAAAGATGTTGAAGAGCCGTTCCATGGTTTCTTTGTTCAGCGAGTAGACCCGTTGCTTCTTGCGTCTCTCCGAAAAGACAAATTGGCATCGTTCTAGAGGTCTCAGGTTGTGCGATATCATGCTCTGCTCCTGGTTCAGCGTCTGAGCAATTTCAGTCACGTTTCTCGGTCCAGCACGGAGGAGTTCCAGAATCGCTAAACGCGTCGGATTGGCCAACGTGGAAAAGAATTGATGACACGTCTCGCTCAGATCTTGCTTCATGCTGGCCACCAAATGAATGAAATAATAGTCATATGAATATAAATTCATATCATTCTTATAAATCTTCCGATGGAGAAATCGGCCACTAACGACTTGGCACCCAATCACAAAGTCCAATTCAATTACTGCGGGCAAGGTTGGCGCGAGACTTGTGGACAAAGAAGGAAGTGTTTACCTTCTGCGGGCTGCGCCGTATGCAACGCCCGCAAGGATCAGGATTCCAACGATGATGACTGCAAGGGGGCCCAGATAGGTCCATACGTTTATGTTGGCGAGCCACGCGAATCCGAGGACAAGAATGATGATGCCGAGAATTAGGCCCACAATTGCCCCGCCATGAGGGAGCCCGAAACATTCATCTTTAAACTCCCTTTCCATCTGCCGTCCCCATTCCTCCGCACGGCGTCCGAATTCTTCGCCCCATTCTTCTGCCCGTCGTTCCAGTCGTTTCTCTCGTGAGATCACAAGGGTCGCCCCGCACTTCGTGCAATGTTCAGCATCTTCGTCGTTTTTGGTGCCACACTTCGAGCAGTAGACCACGGATTTCCACTCCAGTGGACATCGGTATGAACGCCAAGTGTTCATAAGGCTTTTGGAGAGGTCACTGCGATATGGTTGCCAAACGCGAAGAACAGAAACCGCATTCCGAAGAACGCGTTAGCGACTCTGCCAACGCGTGCTCCATATCGATACACGGCAACAAGCAACAGAAGCGTGATAACATGAATCGCGGGACTGAACCACAAGTATGCAGTGGATGTCTGCATGAAGACGTCTCTAATCACAACGGTGCTCTCTTCTTGGGCGAAAGGCCCAGTAGCAAGCGGTGGAAAGAATACGCACACCAGGAGCACTATCAAGACCAGCAAAGTCTTTCTGCTCCTCATAAGCCCACCTAGACAACCGAACCTACTTTAGATTTGCTCACGTTCGCCTACATACTAGAAAATCAGACTAGCGATATCCGCGAGAAGAATATGCGAAGAGAAACTTGGGGCGTAAGTTCGGAATTCACCGCTCAGAACCCAGTGCCGATTTGGATTGCTCTTCTCCATCTCGGCTGACAAGCCACATGAGAAAATCATGTGTTAGCTTGTGCATACGGAGTAGCGTTTTTACCTTAATACTATCCGTGGATCTGTGGAATCGCCACTCTAACGTCTCCAATTCCCTCTGCAATTCCTGAACCCTCTTCTCAAGGTCATTCGATCCCATGCGGTTCAAACTCCTCGTCATACCATTTTGCACACATAAAAAAGGGACATAGCGATTAACCATCAACTATGGCTTTCATGACAGGCTTCAGATTCAAGCTCTGACTGATGCCGATTTTCGCCGTGTCAGGTTCGAGGTCAATGATCACTGTTACCGACTCGGCGCTCCTCATCTCGAGGCGCGGCTTCAAAAGCACCTTGATGTGGCCGCTTGGAACCTTCCGCAGTTCGAAGTGGTTCCCATCTGAATCGGTTGCGTTAGCGGTTAGCACATGCATCTTTAGCTGTGTGTAGTTCCCCGCCGGGATCTCCGTGTCCGAGAGCGTCATGGTTACGTTTTGGAGCGCCAGCAAATCGAAATAGATCGGCTCACCTCCGAGCAATTCCAGGTCAATCCATTGGTCAGTATCGTTCTCGGCGCTCTGTATCGAGAGCCTATCGATGGTGATGTTGAGATGTTTCAGGTCCGCCGGCTTGTCCATCACTTCGATGATTAATCTGCCCTTATCTGAGGCTATGCTGGGCAGTCTTAGACTGGGGAAGTATACGCCGCCGACCACAACACTAGCGATGATCAAAGCCGCGACAAGAACGCCGGCCGCGCCGTAAATCCCTATGTTCTTAGAATGATCTGCCAATTTCTCCTCTCACTCCTCGCCAAGAAAAACGACAATCCGCTATTTAATGCAACAGATTTGAACAGCCCGTTCAAAATCTTGAACAGATACACCCTTCTCGAACCCAAAGACCTTTAACGCGAACACCGAGAAAAACGAGAGTCGAGGATGCACGCATTTACGAATACAGGAGGCCCCAACGATGACCGAGAGTTGCTTCACTGACCCCAAGCACCAACCAACTCCACAGGAAATCCGATCCGCTCTAGGCACATGCTTCCTACTCTGGGAGCGCCTGACCAGCTTCATCGAGAACTCCTACCAGATCGAAGGCACCTGGAGCACATGGGGCCCCGCCAAGAGCGGCTGGAATCTCCGCTACCGACGCAAAGGCAAAGCACTGGCGGCACTACATCCACAACAAGAACGGATCCTGGCGCAGGTTGTACTCGGCAAGGCGCAGGCCGAACGTGCCCGGCAGCTTAAGCTCGGAAAGAAGGTCTCACGGATACTGCGGGCGGCCCCGCAGTTGCGAGACGGGCGGTGGCTGTTCATTCCGGTGACCAGCGAGTCCGATGCTGAGGATGTAGAGAAGCTGCTGCTGACAAAGATGCGACCGCCTCGAAACACCTTATAAGGGCCATGGCGATACCAACTGAGCCACTGTTGCTGGAGGAAGAGAGAGGACCATTGAGATGATTCCGAAACAGGCATTCGGACGCACAGGCCATCAAAGCACGCGCGTCATCTTCGGCGCCTGGGCACTCAACAAGGCAACGCAGACAGAGGCCGATAGCGTATTAGCGTTGCTACAAGAATACGGCGTGAATCACATCGATACTGCACCTCTGTACGGCAACGCAGAGAAGGTCATTGGACCCTGGTTGGCCAAGCACCGTAATGACTTCTTCGTGGCCACCAAAACCCGCCGACGCGCACGCCAAGGAGCCTTGGACAACCTGAAGCGATCGTTGGAACGGCTACATGTCGACACCATCGATCTCTGGCAGATGCATGGCCTCACCAACCCAGCCGGGTGGGAAAAAGCGATGGGCCCTGGGGGCGCCTTGGAGGCCTTTATTGAAGCGCGTGATACTGGGTTGGTGCGGTTTCTGGGCGTCACCGGCCACGGGACCAAGGTACCAGCTATGCACACGCGCAGCTTGGAGCGGTTTGATTTCGATACCGTCTTATTGCCGTACAACTACATGCTGATGCAGAATCCCCGCTNNGTTGCGATGTGCCGTGAGCGCAACGTGGCAGTGCAAACCATCAAATCCATTGCGCGGCGGCCGTGGGGGGGCCGTCACAAGACTTGCAACACGTATTTCTACGAACCGTTAGCGACTCAAGATGCCATTGATAAGTCGGTGCATTGGGCATTGGGGTTCCCGGACAGCTTTCTGATCACAGCGGGGGATATGGAGCTGCTGCCCAAGATGTTGGATGCGGCCAATCGGTTTGAGAAGCGACCATCCGATACAGAAATAAATGCTATGGTTGATGAGTTTGATATCCAACAGATTTTCTCGCGGGTCGCAGCGCGCAAGGGACCTCGGGCACGCGGACCTCAAACCTGGGGCGGCCAGATGTGTCGGGCGCTTGAGGGACTAATTCGTGAGGGATTCTTCAAACATCCCAATAAGCGAACGCCAGAACAAGTGGTCAAGGCCTTAGCGTCCACAGGTCTCTCGACTGAGGGCAGAGAGAAGAACATTGCGAATGCTCTCGCTGGAAGAGTGCAAAAGGGCGTCTTGAAAAGAGTCAAGGTCTCAAACGAATGGGTCTACTGGACAGAATAGTCCAGCCGCAGAGAAAGAAGGGCGTTTGCGGGGAAAATCGGGTGATATCCCCACGGGTCGCTGGTTCAAGTCCCCGACTCTCAGCTTGCGCGCGCAAGAACGAGAGGAATTCAGATGAAAGAGAAGCGTGAAAGACTAATGGACCTTTGTGGGTGCGTTTGGGAGATTCAGGAAGGCATCTGGGTTTGTGTACGGCGTTGTCATAAGCACAGCAAACCGAAATCAAAAAGACCTTGCCGACCAAAGGCTGAGAGCGTACGGAGTGGTGGAAAATTCGATTAGCTCCCGGTTGCACGCGCGTACCATCACCTAGACAAATCCCGTTACTGTTTCAACATGGTGGTGCGGGGGGTGGGATTCGGACTCCACCTCCGCTGGAGACATCTCCCGCAAACTCCTCCCTTTTTTCTAATGCTTGCGCGCGCATGCAGAACATCATCTAAATCTACGCGTTCACGAGATCATATTTTTCCTAGTTTCTGTTCGAAGATTTCTCTAAGCTTTGACATTGGGAAATTTCCGTTGGCAGTTACGACGTCATGAAAGAATTTGTCGCTGTATTTATCGCCCATTCTGGCTTTCACGTCATCTCGTAACTTCAACAACAAATGTTTGCCAAGAAGATATGACAGCGGGTATCCAGGCCTCATGGTGTATCTGCGAACCTCGGCCACGGCGCCGTTCTTAGACATCCCGGTCTCTTTTACCAACATGTCGACTGCTTCGTCGAAACCCATTTCGCCGCAGGAGAGTTTGACGTCAACTATCATTCGAACGGCACGCCATATGATGTCGTTTACTTGGATGAACTTAGATTTTAGGCCTCCTTGAAAGCCATGGTCCATCATCATCTCTTCGCAGTAGTGTGCCCAACCCTCTATAGTTTCTAACCCAAAAACAAGCGTTCTTATGAAAGAGCCGAGACGATTGGAACGTGAGATTTGTAGGAAATGTCCGGGGTAAGCTTCGTGCACTGCAGTGTTTGGTATGCTGGCGTAGTTTGCATCTTTGCTCAAGTCTTTCATGTCTTTTGGGCGAGTGACGATGTAGATCCCCTCCTGAATCCTCTCATATTTTCCTGGCGGAGCCAACGCTGCAAAGGGAACTAAGGGTGCTATGAATGAGGGTGTCTCTTCAATGTGAAGCCTGTCTTCTTTGGGAACTGTTGCTATGTCATGTTCAAGTACGAAGTTTCTTGCTCGTCTCATTTCTTTTCGTGTAAATTCCAATGCTTCTTCATAGGTTTTCGGAGCGTTAGCTTGGATTTCTTTCATTACTTCTTTAATGGTTTTTCCAGGAGAAATCTTCTCAGCTATTCTCGCCCTTTCTTCTTTCAGCTCCTTAAGGAATTTCACTCCTAGTTCATGGATTTCGGCTGCGCTCATTCCGAGTTCTCGAAGTTTCAAGAGTTTATCGAATTTTTCCTTTCCAAGCACCCAGTCGGCCTTGGCCTTCGGCAACAGGGCCTTTAGCCATTCAAGGTGTCTATTCAGTGGTTGGGCCAGGCTTGCCACTGCCGCTTGGAGTCGTAGGAAGAGCTTTTCCGAGATTCTTCCCTTTGCCGCGGCGATGAGGAATTGGAAGAATCCAGGCATTCGTTGGCATCCTTCAATAGCAATTTCCGTCCACAACTTCACTGGCACACATTTTTCGTAGCTTTTTCGAAACTGTTCAAGGTATAGTGGCAGTTTTTCTAGTCGAGAAACGATGCCTTCAATTCTCCTCTCAAAGGGTGCATATTCTCGAGTCAAGACCACAAAAATTAGGGCGCCAATGCCTTGTAGGCATTCAGGATTTTTCTCGTGAAGACGGTGTTCATAGGCAGAGAATCTGAACCATTCACAAGCGTTTTCTAGTAGTTTCCAGTCCATTTTGTGTTCTTCGTTGAGTTCATCAAAGTTGATCGTTTGCTTCAGCTTGGCAAGCCAAGCTTCCATCAGTTTCAGGTTTTCGTATACTTCTTCGATGCTACCGTTCGAAAGCAACTTGTCGTAAGGCTCGTGGAAACCGAGGAACGTAGCCTCTTCCGGAGTCCTTTCCAAGAACTCCTGCAAGCTCTCCTGAGTGAGCTTTTCAAATGCGTCGTCTTCGTTCACTCTTTTCACCATTTNNAAGGCAGATTTATACTGAGGGCTCCTTTCATTACTATTTCACACCCTTTTTCATTTTGCTTTGAAGAGCTTTTTTCGCTTTTTCAGATCCCCTCACAATTCCCCAGACTTTTACACTGTCAACCGCTCTCTCTATGAGTTCAGGTCTAGCATCTTCAGACAGCTTGAGCATTCCTACAACACGAATCTTCATCACTTTGCCTCGTTTGATAGCGCTTTCAAAGCTTGCGTTGTCCAAGTCAAGGACTCCCAATATGACTGCATGCAGCTCTTTGTCTTTGGCTTCTTCTGGTGCTCCTTGAGCTATCTGCTCTAACTTCTTTGAGATGAAATCCTGATGGGAATCAAGCCGTTCTCTGATTGCAGCTCTAATGAATTCTGCACGACTTGAATAGTAGCCTGCTTCAATGAGCATGTCCATTCTAGCAATTTCTACCGGTGGAAGATTTATCGTCAACTTTTCCATTTTAGGTTCTTCAAACATCCAACCAGACATCCCAGAGATGTCCTAAAACATCCCCAAAGATGTTATGGGGATGGTATTATTTAAGTATTCCGCCTCTCCCATCTGATTCTTGTGCGTAATAATTTGATGCGTATAAGCTCAGTTTTTCCTGCAATGGTGCGCGCCCAAAGACGGATAGGACAAAAAGGACAGGCATTTTATAGCTTTAGCAGCTTGCAGAGAGACTATGACGATCGAGTGTTCTCTAGCTCTACTATGCGGTTAGACCACCACGGCGGCCAGTTTCGTCGCCAGCGAAAAAGACTCGCCCACAAACTGAAAAACCCACGAATCCTGCAGATTACCTTCAAAACCTTTCGTCACTGGAAGGGCACCATGGAATACCACCGCACCAAAGACATTCTACATGTCAAAACCGTCTTGGGTCACAAGAACATCAAGAACACGCTGGTCTACGTTACACTCGCAGACGAGCTCTTCAAAGATCAGCACGAGTACATCTCAAAGGTCGCCAAAAACGTCAAAGAGGTCTGTGCCCTAGTCGACGCAGGCTTCGAGTACGTCACCGGTGAGTACACAGATGGTGGCAAGATCTTCCGGAAGCCAAAATACGCGTAACATCACCCGGACAAACCCCGTTACCTTTTCAACATAGTAGTGCGGGGGGTGGGATTCGAACCCACGTACCCCTTCGGGACGGGATCTTGAGTCCCGCG
>JABAOH010131949.1_pt1 | contig 25400 bp, 23 predicted proteins | sample 7062181 | NCBI WGS metagenome assembly JABAOH01 (sample SAMN14538630, study PRJNA623070) | marine sediment metagenome | biome: marine biome [ENVO:00000428]; feature: marine pelagic biome [ENVO:01000023]; material: deep marine sediment [ENVO:00002113]; isolation source: pool of 5 deep marine... | reverse complement strand
ACGTGACCAATCGTCCCAACGTTTACGTGCGGCTTCGTTCTCTCAAATTTCTCTTTAGACATGAGCTCTTCCTGCTTATCTAAGTTTCGTAAACCTTCGTTACTTCCTGCTTCTCCGGGGCTGGAGCCCACACCGAGATTTGAACTCGGGACCTCTTCCTTACCAAGGAAGTGCTCTACCCCTGAGCTATGTGGGCTTCATCCGGCATCCAGCCTGCCTTCCTGATGGAGCGGGTGATGGGAATCGAACCCACATCATCAGCTTGGAAGGCTGAGGTTCTACCATTGAACTACACCCGCCTTACGCCTTTTTCAGACGTGCAAAAATCCTGACAGTCTATTGATGAGTCAAACCGTCCGGATTTCATAAACTCTCTTTGTGTCTTCCCCGCAGCGGAACTGCAACCCAGCTACGCCCAGTTCAGATTGTGTCTCGCGGCTTTTTTTCTTGCTCAAGGTGCCGGAACAACGAGTGCCTTGCCTGCTATACTCGTTCTGGGCCTACCTCCGCCGAACCCAAAAAGTCTGGTGGAGGGGGTAGGATTCGAACCTACGTAGGCATAGCCAGCAGATTTACAGTCTGCCCTCGTTGACCGCTTGAGTACCCCTCCGCGGACACAAGCCGGCTATTGTCTAACCGTCCCAACCAACTGTCAACAACTTAGGCGCGCTTTTTTGCGCCGTTGCGGGGCGGCATTGCCAGCCCGAAACCTATGATTGGGGCGGGTTTCAGCCTTTCAATGACCAGTGCCACGGCTCGTACGCGATACCCCAGGGATTGTCGCGCGGGTAAGTCATTGAAAACCCGAACTCGATCGCACGGGACTGCAGCCAGCGAAACGCGTCGGTGTCCTCGAATTCCTCGGTCAGCGGCCGCGATCCGGGCGTCGCGATATCGACCGCTAGGCCCGTATGGTGCTCGCTGTGCCCCGGGGCCGCATTGACCTTGAGAATTTCCTCGATCGCCTGGCCTGCCTCGATCTTCTTCCGGATCAGGCCTGCCTGGTACTCGATGCCGCGAAACCCGGACACGATCAGCAAGTGAATGCCGACCTGGTCCGCGGCGTCGACCATCCGCTGCCATTGCCGGGCCGCCTCCGGGGCAAGACGCTGCATGCGGCCCACGAGATTCTGCCCCACCTCGACGAGATCCTCAGCCTCATCGAAGCTCGGCGGTCCGCCATCGCTACCGTAGTTTTCCGGAATTCCGAGCTCTTTGTGAAGTTCGCGTAACATTGCCAGGGAAATTATGGACGAAGACAAGCTCTATATCGACGAAAAGCTGGGCGACGAGCCGTTTCGTTTCGACGAATCGGTGGCCCGGGTATTCCCGGATATGCTCCGCCGCTCGATTCCAGGCTACGCGGCCTCGATTGAGGCCATTGGCTCGCTCGCGGCCCGTTACGTGAAGCCGGGCACGTCGTGCTATGACCTCGGCTGCTCGCTCGGCGCGGCCTCGCTGGCGATGCACCAGGGCAACCGTGCTGAAGATGTCAGGATCATCGCGATCGATAACTCGGCCGCGATGGTCGAGCGTTGTCGAGCTGCCGTTGCCGGCAATGACGACATCGATGTCCAGCTGGCCGACGTGCGCGAGACGCCGATCGTCAACGCGTCAATGGTGGTCATGAACTACACGCTGCAATTCCTCGACCTTGCTGCGCGTGACGACATCGTTCGCGGAATTCACTCGGGTCTCGTACCCGGAGGACTCTTCCTGTTGTCGGAGAAGGTCGTCGACGAAGATGCGCACATGGAGGAATTGCTCGTCGATCTGCACCATGAACACAAGCGGCGCAACGACTACAGCCAGCTGGAGATCAGCCGTAAGAGAGCCGCACTCGAAAACGTGCTCATACCCGAGACCGTTGCGGCCCACAAGCGGCGGCTCTCGGCTGCAGGGTTTGCGCACACTGCCGTCTGGCTGCGCTATTTCAACTTCGTATCGATCGTTGCGATCAAATGACCCTGATCGATTACCCCGGGTTGTGGCGGTGCCTTGACGATCTGGGTCTCGGCGACTGCCGCGAGCAACTCGAACCCCTGATCCGGAGGCGGCTCTCCGATGAGGGGCACGGCGACTTCCGGGCCTGGCGCGAAGTCGTCGAAGAGCTCAATACCGAAGCGGGGAACAGCGATGTCATGCGTCGACTCTTGCTGCGACTGTCTCCCTGGCGCAAAGGCCCGTTCGAACTGGACGAGATCACGATCGATGCCGAGTGGCGGAGCAATCTCAAGTGGGAGCGGCTCGAAGCCGGGATAGCGCCGCTGAATGGTCGCAGCGTGCTGGACGTCGGCTGCGGCAACGGCTACTACGCGCTGCGCATGCACAACCAGGGCGCTCGCGCCGTGATCGGCCTGGACCCCACCGTTCTCTACGTCATGCAATTCATCGCGGTGCAGCAATTTTTTCATGCTCCGGCGGTATTTGTGCTGCCGATGCGTCTCGATGAGTTTCCTGCCGCACAAAGCTTCGATACCACATTCTCGATGGGCGTGCTCTATCACCAACGTTCGCCGCTCGACCATTTGCGCCAACTGCACGACACCTTGCGGCAAGGCGGCCAGCTCGTATTGGAGACCCTCTACCTGCCAGGCGAAGAGCCCTGCGCGCGAACGCCTCCCGACCGCTACGCCCGCATGCGCAACGTCTGGCTGTTGCCAACAATAGCGGAGCTGAGAACATGGCTCGCGCGGACCGGGTTCGAGGATATCCGGATTCTGGACAAGTCCCGCACGACGCCCGACGAACAGCGCAGCACCGAGTGGATGACTTTCGAGTCTCTCGCCACAGCGCTCAGGCCCGACGATCCTCGGCGCACGGTCGAGGACTGGCCGGCGCCAAGACGCGTCATCGTGGTTGCGAACTCCCCGTAGTTTCCATAAATTCTGTTACGACAGAAATAATCAAAACAAAGAAAGGGGAGCGCGCTCCCCGCGAGGGGGACAACGGATGAAACTGTCGCCAGCCGTTGAGAAATACGTCCTGCACTGGGGCGAAATGGGCACCCGCTGGGGAACCAACCGAACCGTGGCGCAGATTCAGGCGCTGCTCTACCTGTCGCCCGAGCCGCTGCGCGCGGACCAGATCGTCGACGCGCTCTCGGTCGCACGATCCAATGTCAGCACCAGCATTCGCGAGCTGCAAAGCTATGGGCTCGTGCGAATGACGCACGTGCTGGGCGACCGCCGTGACTATTTCGAGTCACTGCATGATGTCTGGGAACTGTTCCGCGTGATCATCGACCAGCGTAAACAACGCGAGCTGAATCCGACCTTGTCGATGCTGCGCAACGCCGCCGAGGAAGTCGATGCCGAGGCCGACACACACGAGGTCACGAAAGAACGCATCCACAACATGCTGGAGTTCGTCGAGACGACGAGCACGTGGTATGAGCAGATCAATGACATCCCGACGCCCACCCTGAAAAAGTTGATGAAGCTTGGGAAGAAGATAACGAAACTGGCAAGCTAGTCGGCAGTCGGATATTCCCCGACCCGCTAGCCCTGCTCACACGTTTCCGCTTTCCGATCCACGCCCGCCGAACGCTCCCTCAATACCCAGACGGATTCCGTGATGGCCTTCGACTCGGGGCCGCCGTTGACGGCGCCGGGGGGTCGCAGGAAGTAGCCTCCCGGCGTATAGATCCAGGTGCGCACCTCGCCGACGACACATTCACTGTGTTGATACTCCCCACTGGCCAGGTAGCCTTCCCGGACCACCGAAGAGGATTGCCAGGGAATGGACGCGCCCGGGCTGATTCGCATCAACCACGTGCGCGCTCCGTTACCGGGATCGGATCTCAGCTCTTTGATGGTAACGCCGGCGTAGTCGGTCGGCTGCCAGTCGATGAGGCGGGCATCGAGGATGACCGGCGTCTGAATCATTGCGAGAGGATCAACGATGTCCCGGTAATAGAGAATCTGTGCGCCATCGCTGGTGGTTATGTTGTAGGCGAAGGTGCCGGGCGGTATGTGCGCGTAACCCCCGGGACCCAGCTTGACGTCGCCGACCGTAACGTCACCGTTGAGGACGACGATTTCGAGCAACATGCCTGGCGCTCCACCCGTCGTGCCCTCCCAGCCCGCCGGCAAATCGATGCGGTTTGTCGTGCGCCGGGTTTGCGGATCCCCGGAAAACTGCTTGGCTATTGTTCCCGGCACGCTGGCCAGGTAAGCGTTCTCGAGTTCATCGGCCTGCAGGAAAGCCGGGTATGGCATCTTTGGCGGACCCGACGCACAGCCGGCGATGGCAAGAAGGACCGGAGCGAAAAAGGCCGCCCAGAATCTGGGCGGCATAGCAAGCAGAAGATGTAGCGGGCGCGTTACGAAACGCATGAGATCAAGAACCTCCGTGTTGCAACGGTCTCAAACTGCATTCGTCAACGTGTAGAACGGTCGCTTCTCTGACAGCTGCGCTGGTTGCATTTCAATCCCCCTCGGGGAGGCAACCGGCTGAAGCCACGTGTTGAGAGGAAGCACGTGATGCCTGCCGTCGGATCATGCGTCCGGCATGGCGTCCCGCCTACACTGCCTTTTACATCCCATCTCCGTGCGTACCGAATTGGTACGCACGGAATGCTACTACATCTTGTATAGGAGGGCCAGTTGTGCACAAGATGTAGCCGGGGACTGACGAACTGACTCGGGAGGCCGCTTGAACGACATGAAAAAGCAGGGGGGGCGCTCACTTCATCAGAGGATCGGGCTCGCGCTCGGCCCCGCCCTGGCGGTCGTAATGTTGCTCAGTGACCCGCCCACCGGCCTGAATCCGGCGGCCTGGGCGACGGCCGCGGTCGCTGTATGGATGGCCATATGGTGGGCGACCGAGGCGATTCCGATTGCGGCAACTGCTCTGCTGCCGATCGCGTGCTTCCCGATACTCGGTGCAGTGAACATGGCCGACACGACGGCGCCGTTCGCCAACAAGGTCATTTACCTTTTCCTCGGTGGTTTCGTCGTGGCGTTTGCCATGCAGCGCTGGAACCTGCACAGGCGCATCGCGCTCAACGTCCTGCAACACGCCGGCGGGAGCGGCCGCCTGCTGGTCGGCGGTTTCTTGTTTGCGAGTGCGTTGATCAGCATGTGGGTCATGAATACGTCGACTGCGATGATGCTGACGCCGGTCGCTATCTCGGTGATCTCGGTCATTCACGCCTCCATACGCGAACTCGATGACCGCGCCCGGGATCATTTCCAGAATGCGCTGCTGCTCGCGGTTGCCTATGGTTCCACGATTGGCGGCATGACGACGCTCGTGGGGACGCTGCCCAATGCCATGCTCGCCGCTTTCATGCTCGAGAGCTATGGCAGTACGGTCAATTTTGCGAACTGGATGATGGTTGGTGTGCCGCTGGCCCTGCTCATGTTGCCGATCTGCTGGCTCGCGCTGACCCGCTGGGCCTTCGACGTCAGCTTTCGAACGTCCGGTGAGGGTCAGGCCGAATTGCGCAAGCTCCGGGAGGACCTCGGGAGCATCGGGAAACCCGAGATACGAATCTCGATCGTCGCTGCGATCATGGTAATCGCCTGGGTTGGCCGGCCGTTCTGGATCCAGCTGCCTGGCCTCGGGGCGCTCGATGACTCCGGCATTGCGATCGCCGGCGCCATCGCCATGTTCGTCATTCCGAGCGGCGACAAGAAAGATCCGGTGCTTCTTACCTGGAAGTATGCGGAACAACTGCCCTGGGGAGTCATCCTGCTGTTTGGCGGCGGACTCTCGCTTGCCAATGCCTTTGTGGTAACGGGCCTTGCCGAGTGGATCGGGCATTCGCTTCAGGTCATCGGGACCCTGCCGCTGGTGCTGATTGTCGTCGCGATAACGACGCTGATTATTTTTCTGACTGAACTGACCAGTAACACCGCAACGACCGCCACATTCTTGCCGATCGTTGGCGCCGTAGCGATCGAAGCGGGTTTCGATCCTATTGTCCTGGCTGTGCCGGTAACGCTTGCTGCAAGCTGCGCGTTCATGCTGCCGGTTGCGACGCCGCCAAACGCAATCGTATTTGGATCCGGAATGCTCACCATTCCAAAAATGATGCGCGCCGGCTTCACCGTTAATATTGCCGGGGTCGCCGTTGTCACGCTCGCGGCGATGGTGCTGGCGCCGCGGTTCCTGAACTGAGTATCGCAATGTCGAATGACTATAAAATAAGCAAGTCCAACAAAGTGCGGCAGCTGCGCGAAAAGGCAGCATATGATCGTGGCACGGTGCATCGCGTCCTGGACTCGGCACTTTTCTGCAGCGTAGCCTTCGTCCAGGACGGGGGACCGGTCGTCGTCCCGATGATTCACGGGCGTGACGGTGAGACGGTTTACGTCCATGGCGCGCGCAAGGCGCGCGTAATTCGGCTCCTGGAACAGAACGAGCAGGCGTGTCTCAACGCGACGCTGGTTGATGGAATCGTGCTTGCACGTTCGGCATTCAATTCGTCGATGAATTACCGGTCGGTGACGATCTTTGGCGCGCCACGGCTCGTCGAGGATCGATCCGAGAAATTGCACGGCATGCGCGTCATCAGCGAACACCTGATGCCCGGCCGATGGGATGAATTGCGCGAGCCGCACGAAGATGAGATCAAGATGACCGGCGTCATCGCGATCGAGATCGAGTCCGCATCGGCCAAGATTGCCGGCGGCATGCCCGACGATGAAGACGAAGACTATGCGATTCCTGTCTGGGCCGGTGTTCTTCCTCTCGAGTCACGGCTGACGACGCTCATAGACGACGAGCGGCTGATCGATGGCGTCGAACCTTCGGCCATCGTTCGTGCCTTGCAGGAGCGCTTACTTTAACAAGCCGCTATTCTCGGCTTCGAGACGTAACAGTTCCGCCTTGGTGTCGAGCCCACCACCAAAACCCGTCAGGTCACCGCTGCTGCCGATGACCCGGTGGCACGGAATCACGATTGGAATAGGATTGCGGCCGTTTGCGGCGCCGACCGCGCGCATCGCTTTCGGGCTGCCAATTCTTTGCGCGACCGCGCCATAAGAGGTCGTTTGTCCGTACGGTATGCGCTGCAACTCCTCGAGAACCCGCACCTGGAAGTCCGTGCCGCTCAGGTGCAGGGGCAGATCGAATTCCTTGCGCTCGCCGGCGAAGTATTCCTCGAGTTGGCGCACTGCCTCGGAGAACGGCTTTTCATTGAATATCCAGTCCGGCTCGGGGTCCCGGCGCATCTTGCCTTTGGGAAATCCGATCATGCTGAGACCGTCATCGTCACCGGCCAACAGCAGATCGCCAATCGGGGTAGTCAGGTAGCGGTAGTACATCGTTCAACCTCCGGAGCCTGGTAATGAGCTCCACAACAACAGCGCAGCGTAAGCACGCCATGGACGCCACTTTTCTGCACGCTGCTTCAAATCAGCGGGACCTGCAACATCATAGCCCGCCGCCTTCAGCAGCCCCATGTCCGACGCCGGAAACGCATCGGGATTCTTGAGCGCTCGCATCGCGATGTACTCGGCGGTCCATTCGCCGATCCCGCGGATGCTCGTGAGTCTCGTGCAGAACTCGTCGGGATCCTGGGCAGTATCGAAATCGACGTGCCCGTCGATCACGGCGCGCGACAGGCAACGGATCGCTTCTATCCTGCTGGTCACGAGACCCATGTCATTGAATCGGGCCCGCGCGAGCCGTTCCGGCGCGGGAAACAGGTGACTCAATCCTGGTATTCCGTCCCTTGCCGATAGCGATGCAGGCAGTGTGATCGGCTCTCCGTAACGTTGGACGACACGTCCTGCAAGCGTCGTCGCCGCCTTGACGGACACCTGCTGGCCGAGGATTGCCCTTACCGCGAGTTCGAAGCCGTCCCATGCGCCCGGCACCCGGATTCCGGGTCGCCGGCGCGCAATGGCTGCGAGTTGCTTGTCCTTGCTGAGGACTTCGGCGATCTGACCGACCGGCGCATCCAGGTCGAACATCTCGCGCGCTTGCTGCACGGCCCGGAATGTCTGCACGGTTTCGATACCGTGCAGCGACAGCGCGATGATCTGCCGCATTTCATCGATTCGGCACTCAATGACACCGGACCCGCCGTCCAGGCTGACAGTGCGCAGATAAGCATCGTCAGCGACGAGTTCTACGCCCGGCGTTGCGCGGTCACGGAAGAAGGACAGCAGCGACGGCCAGTCAAATGGCATGCTGAATGAAAGTCGCACCGTCAGCGCAGCGCTGCCATCAAATTCTTCATTGTTTTGGCGGCGCAGTTCCCGCGGCGACTTTCCATAGGTCTTTACGAATGTATCGTTGAAGCGACGCACACTGCCGTACCCGGCTGCCGCTGCGACATGCGACATCGGCAGGTTTGTCTGGTCGATGAGGCGTTTTGCAAAATGCAGGCGCTGCGTGTGCGCAACCGCAAGTGGCGACGCGCCGAGGTGCTGCGTGAACAGGCGGCGCAAGTGGCGGCTCGTCACCCCGAGCCTGTCCGCAAGCTTTTCGATTGACCCTTCGTCGAGCGCGCCATTCGAGATCAGGCGCAATCCACGCTGCACGGTCGTTGACGTCCCGTTCCAGGCAGGGGTGCCGGGTGCGCACTCCGGGCGGCATCGGAGACACGGACGAAAGCCTGCTTCGCCCGCCGCTGCGGCTGTCGCGAAAAACGTGACATTTTCAGATTTCGGAGCAACAGCCGGGCAGATAGGCCGACAGTAGATGCCCGTGGTGCGGACGCCAACAAAAAACTGTCCGTCAAACCGGACGTCGCGGGAAAGGCGTGCTCGCTCGTAGATCTCTTGCTGCTGCATGCGGCCAGTATACGCCGCGCCGCGCCATTAACTAGCCACTTTCGGACATCTATTATTTGTCGATTCCGCCGATGCACAGGTACTTGATCTCGAGGTAGTCATCGAGACCGTACTTGGAGCCCTCGCGGCCCTGACCGGATTCCTTGACGCCGCCGAACGGCGCCATCTCGTTCGAGATAATCCCCTCGTTGATACCGACGATGCCGTACTCGAGGCCTTCGCTGACGCGCCAGATGCGACCGACATCGCGCGAATAGAAATAGCAGGCGAGCCCGAATTCGGTGTCGTTGGCCATCGCAACGGCTTCTTCCTCGGTCTGGAACTTGAACAATGGCGCGACCGGACCAAAGATTTCTTCGCGGAACACGCGCATGTCCGGGCTGACGTTCGTCAGTACCGTGGGCTGCAGGTAGCAGGCGCCGAGATCCGAACGGCCGCCGCCGGCTGCCACATTGGCCCCCTTGGCAACGGCATCCTCGACAAATCCGAGCACGTCGTTCGCGGCGCCCTCGTTGATCAGCGGCCCCATGGTCACGCCCTCGTCGACGCCGTTACCGAGCTTCAAGGCGCCGGTCGCCTCCATCAGTTTCTCGGCGAACTCGTCGTAAACGCCTTCCTGCACGAGGATGCGGTTCGCGCAAACGCAGGTCTGCCCGGCATTTCGAAACTTGCAGATGATGGCGCCTCTGACAGCCTCGTCGACATCCGCGTCGTCGAACACGATGAACGGCGCGTTGCCGCCGAGTTCCATCGATGTGCGTTTTACGGTGCCCGCGCACTGTTCCATGAGCAGCTTGCCGACTTCGGTCGAACCCGTGAACGTCAGCTTGCGGACGATGGGATTGCTGGTGAGCTCGGCGCCGATCTCCCGGGTGACGCCCGCCACGATATTGATCACGCCCGCGGGGACTCCGGCGCGTTCGGCCAGCTCGACGAATGCGAACGCCGAGAGCGGCGTTTCATTCGCCGGCTTGCAGACCACGGTACAGCCGGCCGCGAGCGCCGGCGCTATCTTGCGCGTCAGCATGGCGTTGGGGAAGTTCCAGGGCGTGATGCATGCCACCACTCCGACGGGTTGCTTGATGACGACGATGCGCTTGTCCGCAGAAGGTTGCGGGATCGTGTCGCCGTATATGCGCTTGGCTTCTTCGGCAAACCACTCGATGTAAGACGCGCCGTAGGCGATTTCGCCGCGCGCCTCGGCCAGCGGCTTGCCCTGTTCCGCCGTCAGAATCTGCGCAAGATCTTCCTGGTTCTCCATCATGAGGTTGAACCACCTGCGCATGATGGCGGCCCGCTCCTTGGCGGACCTCGCGCGCCATTCGACCTGGGCCTTTTCCGCAGCCTCGATCGCGCGCCGCGTCTCGGCCGTACCGCATTTGGCGATCTCGGCGATTGCCTCGCCGGTGGCGGGGTTGGTGACAGTCAGCGTATCGCCGCTGTCAGCGTCGGCCCAATGGCCGTTGACATAGGCCTTCGTCTTCAGAAGGGCCGCATCGGAAAGTTTCATTGCTGTCTCGGTCAGCGTGTTGCAAGCCGGGGCCGATTAGTATGAAAGCTGCGACCGCCCGGCGCAATGTGCGGTCCGTGTAGTCGCGGTCCAACATGAGCTCTTCGAACTCGATGCCGGCATCACGCAGCATGCCTTTGGCGCGCGCACAGAACGGGCAGCCGGGTTGCTCGGGCTCGATGACGCCGTCGCGCACGAGCATCGAGTAGCGCCACGACCGCTTGCCGAAGCCGAGGTCTTCCTTGCCGACCAGCAGGCCCATGCCGTCCGTGAAATCGCCATTGCCGTCGGGCAGGAACGATAAGCGGTCGGCGTTCTGGGCGCGCTGCCACTCGTCCATGACGAATGCGTCGTTGACCGATACGCAGATTATCTCGTCAACGCCAGCAGCTTCGAATGCAGGCTGCAGCTGGTTGTAGCGCGGCACATGCGACGATGAGCAGGTCGGCGTGAATGCGCCAGGCAGCGAAAAAAGGAGCTCGAGAACACGCAAAAGGTACAGCCGTTTGCAGCCAGCAGTATCCTGACATTGGTAGAGATGGTCGATGCCGATCTCGGCATCACGTTCCTGCCCGAGATGGCAGCCGGGTCTGCCCTGCTCAGGAAAATTTGGTGCCGGCACCAGGAGTCGAACCCGGGACCTACTGATTACAAATCAGTTGCTCTACCAGCTGAGCTATGCCGGCTATTGGGCTTGCGGGCAGGTCGCCGCGTCGCGCAAGAGTACCCTGTCCTCACCGTATTTGTCGACGATCGCGCCCGCGCCCTTGCCCGGTGGCAGGCCGATATCCACGAAAAACACCTGCGCGTCACGGGCCATCGGCGACACACTGACGTCGAAGCCGATCGACCGTGCCTGCAACTCGACCTTTTCGGCATTGGACTGGTTGCCGAAGATGCCGAGCGAGATCGACAAGCCGTCTTCTTCATTGCCGACGATAAACGCGTCACCGAGCCCGCCTTCATGCAACTTGCTGAGCATCGTGCGACCTTCATCCCGCGTCGGCACATTGACGACTTGCACGGAGTGGCCGATGAAGATCTGCCCCTGCCCTGTGCGGACTGCGGTCCGCATCCCCTCGCCGGCGTATTCCATCTTCGCGCGCTCAGCATCTTCCGTGGCACGGAAGGGGCCGATGGTGACGCAGGAGCGGCCGACGAGGGCGGCGAGATCTGACGGCTCGCCCGAGCCGAGCACGGCGCCGACGCTGGCAGCCGTCCCGGCATCGCGATTTGCGGTCGCAGCAAGCCTGGGACCGAGTTCCGATTCGTCAACGATGGCGATACCCGGCTCCGAGCCACTATCCGACAACATGCCCCATACGAAATAGAGAATGTTCGCGAGCAGCAACAGCAGCAGCAGGTTTCTCATTGATGATCTTCCAGAATTCGCGCCAGGCCTTGCAGTACGAGATGCGGGCGGTGTATTGCCTCGCATCCGAGCGACTTAAGAATGCGGGACGCATCACCACCGGTCAAGATCACGGCCGGGGCCTCGCCATACTCCTGCAACACATCCGCCGCACGCTCGACGGCTCCGGCCACGGCGTTCAGCGTGCCGTGTGCAACGGCCGCCGTTGTCGATCCGCCAAACATGCTCATGTCGCGTGCCGGACTCGACGGTCGTTTTTGAATGAGTGGTATATCGCTCGTCTCGTCGGCAAGGCTCGCGGCCATCAGGCCGACGCCCGGCATGATCTGGCCGCCACAGTGCCGGCCGGTCGAGTCGATCGCGTCGATCGTGAGGGCAGTGCCTGCATCGACGACGACCACGGCATCCTGTATTTCGTTCCAGGCGCCGATCATTGCGACCCAGCGATCGACGCCGAGCCGGCGGGGCTGGCGATATCCGTTGACGATTCCGCACGCCTGCCGCTCGCTGCGCGCGAAGTGAACCTCCACGCCACAGTGCATGCCGACGACACCGGATAATCGTGTCGCAAATCCCGGACCCGCGACATTGCTGACGAGCGCTGTATCGACCCGACGCGGCAATTTTGAGGTCAGCGCGCCAAGCCCCTCATCCCGGATCTTGCTCTGTGCAATGTGGCCCGTTCGCCGGACCGCGCCGCCATCAAGGACACCCCACTTGATCCGCGAGTTGCCGACATCCATCAACAGCGCCGTCATCCGTCGCCATCCCTGGGTCCTGCCATGACGATCGATCCCGAAATAACCTCGACCTGTCCGGCTGACGTGTCTACGAGCAGGCTGCCATTCCGCCCCACCCCGGCGGCAATGCCCGTGATCTGCTTGTCGGGCAGATCGACGGTTATTTCCCTGCCCAACAACCAGTCGTGACGACGCCAGTCATCCATAAATTCGGTCAGGCCGTATTCCTCGAAGCGCAGGAATGTGAGATACAGCTGCTCCACCATCGTGCCCGCAATCAACTCGCGAGCTGGCGGGCCATCGCTGATCGACTTCAGATCGACAGCCCGGTGCGCCCAATCCGACTCGGCACCGAAGTCAATCCGCTCGGGCAAGTCGAGATTCAAGCCGACACCCGTGACGACAGTGGAATTTCCTGATGACCCTGACTGGACTTCGGTCAGGATGCCGCCGAGTTTGCCGTCCAGCGCCACGATGTCATTGGGCCACTTGAGAGTCAGCCCATCGATGCCGAGCTGCTGCAGGGCGTGAATGACGCCGACGCCGATTGCCAGAGTCAGTCCTGCGAGCTCCCGGGTAACGCCGGCAAACGTGTAGGAAAACGACATGTACAGACCCGCGCCCGCCGCTGACATCCAGCGACGGAAGTGTCGTCCCCGACCCGATGTCTGGTGATCGGCGATTGCGACACGATACCGTCCAACCTCGGGCGGTTGTTGGGACATCAGGTAAGTGTTCGTAGAAGCGATGCTTGAAAAAACTTCGAGTTTCTCGAGCCGGGATGTTGCGAGCTCGGTCAGCGGTTGCTGGATGCCCGCTACGTCAAGCTTGCTCATCTTCCTGCTGGCGCTTCCTGCTGAAAATCATCAGTCTCGTGTTGCGATGCTCATTGCCTGCCCGCATTCGCTGGATGTTCGAACGGTGCCACAGGACGACAAACACAGCCATGCCGACGCAGTAAATGAACAATGGCTGATCTTCGGGCAGCCGCGTAAAGCCGATCCAAACCGGCACCGATGATGCCGCTATCATCGTCGATAGTCCGACATAGCCAGTCAGGACGAGTACCCATGCCCAGACCAGGACCATAGGCAGAATCAACTCCGGTCCAAGTACGATGAAGGTTCCGATCAGCGTCGCAGCACCCTTGCCGCCTTGGAACTGATGATAGACCGGCCACACGTGCCCAAACACGGCGGCCATCGCGCAGCTCAGTGTCAGCCACGTGCGCGAAATCTCGGGGTCGGCCGGTGCAAACGGGATCTCGAGGCCGGGCACAATACCTGCGCCGATAAATCCCTTGCCAATATCGATGATGACGACGCCGAGCGCGAACGCAAATCCCTGGGTCCGCAGCGCGTTGGTCCCGCCGGCGTTGCCGCTGCCCATCTCCCTTATATCCACGCCCCCACGCAGCTTGCCCATGATCAATGCACCCATTAAAGAGCCGATGAAATAGCTGATCAGGAACTTGACACCGAGTTCGAGCATTGACGAGCCCTGTTTTGCGTGAAAGGAGTGCGGCATTGTAGCATCGGCTAATTCGATGCCCCCACAGGAAATGGCGACGACTCCCGTATTGCTATTCATCAATCCGACAGCCGGGCGCGGTCGCGCAGGGCGACGGATGTCGCGAATTGTGGCGCTTTTCGACGAAGCCGGCGTCAATTACGAGCTGCTCGAGAGCCGCGCCGTCGGCGATCTCGAGGCGCGTGTTCAGGAACGCGTGAACGAAGGTGCCCGACGTATTGTCGTGGCGGGTGGAGATGGCAGCATCCACGAGGCCGTCAATGGAATCATGCGTGCTGATGGCGGCGCGCGGCTCGGGGTTATTCCAACGGGCACCGGCAATGACTTCGCGAAGGCCTGCGGCATACCGCTCGACTGGGAGCAGGCGACCCGGCTGCTCGCGGACCGGATCAACGCCGATGCCCGTTGGCGCCGCATCGACGTCGGGCGTATGAACGATCGCTTCTTCGCGAACGGCGTCGGTATCGGATTTGACGCCAGGGTGACCAAGGTTGCCCGGGCTTATCGCTGGCCGATCGGCCAGCTCGTCTACCTGTTCGCACTGATCCGCTGTCTTATCGACGGGGTGTCGACGCCTGACATGACGATCTCGTCGGACGGCGTGACGCTCGAGGGACCCATCACGCTCGCCAACGTCAGCAACGGTGCCTGGGTTGGCGGCATGTTCTATATCGCGCCAATGGCCGACAATGCCGACGGGTCGCTCGAACTCCTTGTTGCCGATCCGGTCTCGCGGCTGCGAATACTGCAGCTGTTACCGAAAATCATCGCCGGTAAACACATAGGCGAACCGGAAGTCATGCATAAAGGTGTGCGCCAGGTAAGCATCCGGGCCTCGGAACCCGTCCCGTCACACCTGGACGGCGAGGTCGTCACACCGATGTGCGACTTCGATATCGAGCTGTTACCCGCCGCCCTGGACTTGCTTTGAGCCGGGCCGTGACCCGAGGTAGATAGCCCCGAGCGCCACGATTGCACCGGTCAGTTCGATTGCCGTCAGCGGCCGTGCAAAGAACAGGACATCCCAGGCAAAACTCAGTGTCGGCTGCAACAGAAGGGCGATCCCGGCTTCGGTGGTCGACACCTGCGGCAGGCTACTGACGATCAGGATGTAACCCAGGCAGTGTGACAGTACGCCGTATGCGGTAAGCCAGGCGACGTCAGTCAACGTCGGTACCGCAAGTGACTGGCCCTCCGCCAGCGCCGTCACTCCCAGCATGGCTGCCGAGAGCGCAGACACAATCGCAATTTCGCGCGTCGGCATACCTTTCTCGACACCCTGGCGAGAAAAGCGCATCGTCAAAAGGTAGCCGGCGTAGACGAGGGCGGTGAGTAATCCGTAGACGACTCCGGCCCGGTAATCGCCAGGCAACGCCTGCCAGTCCAGGCCAACGATCATCGCAAGTCCCATCAGAGCCAGTGGAATCGCAATCAGCTGGGGCACCCCGGGCTTCTGCCCGAGGAAAAAGATGCCGGCCAGCATCAGGATGAATACCTGGAAGTTAGCCAGCAACGTTGCCAGGCCAGGGCCAATGAAAATGATGCTGCGGTGCCAGAACCAAAGGTCCAGGGCGAAAAACAGCGCCGCGAGTGTCAGCAGTTGCCAAACACGAGTTCCGAATTGCAGCCGCTTGCGAGTGACGGCCAGGTAAAGGCCAAGCGCGATACTGCCGATGAATACGCGATAGAAGCCGCTCGTCGTTGCCGATACGTCAACCAGCTTTACCCAGACCGGAGAAAGACTGATCAATGCAGCGCCTGCGAACAGGCGCAATCGCGGATTCGCCATCAGGTTCATGGCTTATTCCGCTTGCAGCCAGGCGGCCTGCAAGCCGAGCTTGGTCGCATCCGCATCCTTGTCGAGTTGCAGGTAGCAAGTCGTTTCGGGCGCTTTGCCCAGTTTAATTTTCGTTGACAGCAACTCGTCGCCGCGAAACACGAGGAGTTCCAGCTTATCGCCCTCGCGGTACGTCTTGAGGCGCTGGTCGCAATTGGCCGCCGTCAGCGCGATTCTATCGAGTGCGACGGCTATGTCATCGGGCGCAACGCCAGCCAGCTCCGCAGGCCCGCCGTTCGGCACGACTGCGAATACCGACTTGCCATGCTTTTCGACCAGCGAAGCACCGAGCCAGGGCGCCGGATCCTTGCTCGACGGCTTGCCTCCCTTGTCGTCCCGAGACACCGCCGGGCGCAGCTTGTAGTCGACACCGAACCTCAGCAACAGCTTCCTGAGCGGCAGTTCGCCCGTCCCGCGCACCGCGGCGTCGAAGAAGTCGGCCAGGTCGAGCCCGGTGACCTCGGCACAGACTGCCTCGAGCCCATCCTCCGGCATGCCTTCACCGCTCTCCCCCCATCGCCGCCAACACTCGCGCATGACCTCGTCCAGTGATGACTGGCTGTCTGTTTCCGAGCGAATCTTGAGATCGAGCGCCAGCGCAATCAGCGAGCCTTTTGCGTAATAGCTGACGATTGCGTTGCTTGCGTTCGCATCCTGCTTGTAGAACTTGGTCCACGCGTCGAAGCTGGATTCTTCCACGCTTTGCCGGAACCGGCCGGACCCCCGCAATACGCGTGTGATCGTACGCCCGACGAGCTCGAGGTAGCTTTCGACCGGGATCAGTCCGGAGCGGACAAGCGCGAGATCATCGTAGTACGACGTAATGCCTTCGAATACCCACAACAGGCCGGTATGGCTTTCGGCGCCCAGGTCGTAGGGCGTAAAAACTGCCGGCTTCATCCGCTTGACGTTCCACAAGTGAAAGTACTCGTGGCTGGCGAGGCCGAGGAACGTCCGGTAGCCGTCGCTGACGTCGCTGTCCTGTCTCGATGGCAGATTGTCCCGCGAACACACGAGACTCGAGGACCAGCGGTGCTCGAGGCCGCCGTAGCCATGCACCGGGGCGTGCAGCAGGAACAGGTAGCGGTCGAACCCGTCGGGCACGCCGAGCAGGCGTATGTGCCGCTCGCAGAGCCGTTGCAGATCGTGGCAGACCCTCGCGATATCTACCCGGGTTCGGCCGCGAATGGCTATCGCGTGGGGAATCCCGTCCACCTCGAATTCGCCGATCGTCAATTGCGCGATCTCGACCGGATGGTCGATCAGTTCGGCATAGTCTTCAGCCTCGTAGGTTCCGAAACCGTACTCCGCCGCATCCTTGCGTCGCATCGACGTGGCGACGCGCCAGTCCTTGCCAACCGGCTCGTCCGGCGCAACGATTTCGACGTCACACGACAGCGCCTCCTGGCCTTCCGGGGCAAGGAACACGCAGGTGCCGTTGAAGTACGCGTGTGTCAGGTCCAGATGCGCGCCACGTACGCTCGGATCATAGGCATAGATCTCGGCAACGATCGTCAGCGCACGCTCGACGGGAGCGGCCTGCCAGCGACTCTTGTCGAGCTTGCGGAGGTCGACCGCGAGACCATCGGACTCTGCCCGAATCGCAACCACGTGCTTTGCATAGTCGCGGATCATGTAACTGCCCGGAATCCAGGCGGGCATCGCAAAAATCTGCCCTGCAGGATCCGGAGCGGTAACGGTCAGGCTTACTTCATAAAGGTGCGCCGCAGGATCTTTCGGCCGGATCCGGTAGCGCAGTGGGTCTGTCATCGCTGCTTCACCGGTTCACTGAGTTTCAGGCTCAGGCACTTGGCCGAGCCTCCCGCCTTGAGAAACTCGGTCAATTCGACCTCGTGCACTTTGAAGCCTGCGAGCATCAGGCGCGCCTTCAGGGGTTCGGATGCACGATGCAGTATGACGCGATCGTCGATATTGATCGCATTGCACGCGAAATTACCGGCGTCAAAAGTATCCACGATGATCCGCTTGTGCGGCGGAATCCTGCTCTCGATCGCGATGCGTGAGTCGTAGTCGAAAGCGGGCGGATGGTACATCAGGAAGCCGTCGGTCAGTGGACAGAAGCAGGTGTCGATGTGGTAGAAGCGCTCGTCGGTCAGACGGATCGAGATGACTTCGAGGTCGAAGTATTTTTCGATTTCCGCATGCGCTTCAATCTCGGTCCGAAACCCGAAACCGGTCCACAGCCACGGTCCACGCCGGTCGATCAGGCAATCGCCAGCGCCCTCGAAACCGACCTTTTCGTCGAGTTCGAAAAGATCAAAGCCGTTGTCCCGGAACCATTGCTTGAAGATTGGCTCCTCCGGGCGGCGCTCCATCGGCATGAAGTGGCTCGCGATGGCCTTGTTGCCATAGACAACACCGGCATTGGCCGTGAAGACCATGTCGGGCAGCTCCGGATCCGGTTCGATCGTGATCACGTCGGCAAACTCACCAACCGTATCGCGCAGCGTCTCCCACTGCGTTTCCGCCTTGTCGAGTCTCAGGGAATCTTCGTTGCCGGCCATCCACGGATTGATCACGTAATCCACGGTGAAAAAACTCGGCGGGCACATCAGGATCTTGTCGTCGGCTCTGCTCATGTGTCCTTGTTCTCGGCAGCGGGCAAATGAATCTCGGCAAGCATGCAGCGAACACTGCCTCCCGCGGATTCTTCGATCGTGCCGATAGGCACGGCGACAACCTCACCGTTGCGTTGCAGCAAATCGCGCTGCCGGTCGTCGAGTGAATCAAAGGCCCGCTGCGACAATGCAACCATCCGATTGCCGCTTGCGGAGCGAAGCTCGAGCATATTGCCCGCGAACGCTTCCAGCTGATCGTAGCTCAGCAGTATTACTTCGTGGCCCGACTCTTCGAGTCGTTGCAACACGGCGTCACGCTGGTCCTGTCGCGGGATCGCCTCGGCACAGACGACCGCCAGTTCCTCACCGATATTCATCAACACGTTTGTGTGGTAAATGGAGACGCCATCGCGGTCGACCGCTTCGAACGCCACGACCTCGTAATCCATTTGCTGCGCGAAATCGCCGAGCGGGTCCAGTTGCGACCGCGACGACAGGCACACATAGGCAATCCGGTTGGCCCGGTCGAGCACCATGCTGCCCGTGCCTTCGAGGAAGTGCCCCTGTTGCTCGTGGGCAGTGAGGTCGATGACTTCGCTAATGCCGAATCCGTGGTCCGCCGCCAGGCTGTCGATGATGTCGGTGCGGCGCTCGTCACGCCGGTTCTCGGCTTCCATCGGGTACAGGACTACCCGGCCGTCGGCATGAAAGCTGACCCAGTTGTTCGGGAATACCGAGTCCGGCGTGTGTGGCTCCTCCGTATCGTCGAAAACGACGACCTCGATGCCTTTCTCGCGCAAGGCGTTGACGAGGTCGTCAAACTCGACATTCGCCGCCCGGTTCTGCTCCTCGGGCGTTGCGCCGGTCTTGCCCTGGAAGCGATTGGAGGCGGCAGTTTGCGGATTGCTCTCGAACCGGACCGGCCGAATCATGAGCACCGTCGATGCCAGTTGGGATTCCATACCGGATAAACTTTACCACTGATAGCTTGCGCTCAGGCTCAGTTGCCTGCCGACTGCGGGCGTGCCCGGAAACTGCTGGTAATCGTCATCGGTCAGGTTGTCAGCCGTCAACGCAAGGCCGAACCCGCCCTGCGGGTCCCAGGCCAAAGCCAGCGAGGACAGCAGCGCTTCGTCGGAACCGTCACGCAACGGATTGTCGCGTTGCCGGCGATACTCGTTGTCCCAGCGCAGCTCGAAGTCGCTCGCAAACCGATAACGCAGCGCCAGCGTCGCGCGATGCGTGGCGAAATTGAGCGCGTAAAAACTCGCATCGACAACGGCGGAGCCGTAGTCGGCGTCCTTGTCGAGGTAGGTGTAGCTGCCAACGACATCGAACTCCTCCCAGCGCCGGCGCGCAAAAATCTCGGCGCCAAGCACGTCGATGTCGACCGCGTTGGCCTGGCGGGCAAATGGCGCTCCCGTCGCAAATGTCCAGTCCACGAGGTCGTCGTCTGCCCGGTAAAACACGGTGACCTTGCCGTCCCAATTCTCGCCATCGCGACCGGCCGACAGCGCCAGTTGCCGCGCCTTCTCCCGACCAAGTCCCGCATTACCGCCAAACAGGCCGGCGGGACGCGAGTTGAGGACGGTGTAGCCGGGCACCTGCGAGGTTTCGGCGTACTCGAAGGACAGGTACGGCGTTGCCGCCCGCCCGGCAAACCGCAACGTTGCGCCCAACAGCGGTGACACTTCGCCGCCATCGCGATTGGTCCAGTCCACGGATGCGCCGAATCGAAGAATCAGCTCGCGAGCGCCAGCGCCCGTCCTGGTCCAGGTTGGCACCAGGCTCAGCGAGACATAGTCGCGGGATGTGAAATCGCCTTCGGTAAGGTCCGTCGAAAAGACGAGTTCGTCGGACGCCAGCTGGCCTGCATAGTGCCAGTCGAGACCCCCGCCCGAGAGTGCGCCGCGAAATCCGGCACCCAAGACTCGCGTCTCGTGGTCGAACGAGCCTGGCGCGCCGGACTCGTTTGTTGTCCGGTTGAAGTCATAGTCATCCTCGAGGCGACGATAGAAAGCGCCGACTTCGAAAAACCCGTTACCGGTCTCGACGCGATGGTTGCCGAGCAGCAGCGCCGTCTTCGTGTGATCCGTCTCAGGCAACGACGCAAATCCTGTATACGCTCCCGGCCACCCGTAGAACTTGTCCTGGTAGCTCAATAGAAAATCGGTTTGTTGCCGCTCCCCGCCCAACTGGACGTGCACGTTGAAGCGCGAGAACTCGTGGTCGCCGTTTTCGACGGTGCCGTCTCCGCGCGAGCCCGCCGCCGACATCGCGTAGCCGATATCCCGGCCCGACGACGCCCGGGCGGAATTGGCCAGTCGTATGGACTGGAACCGCAGGTTGTCACTGCCGGCGCCGAGCAGAATCTCACCGCTTTCCTCGATTTCCCGAAAGGCGTACTCGACGGTCGCGATGTTCGAGTTGAAACCGGCGACCGCGTTGTCGACACCGGTGAGCAAACGAGGCATATCCAGAAAATCGGGATCGATCGGCAATTCGGCAACATAGTGCCCGGTCTGCGGGTCCATGATCGTCACCGCGCCAGCCTTGAATCCCGTATTCTCGAACAGCCCGCCACGCACCGTGACGTCGGCCTGCCCTTCGGGGAGGCCCCGCGACTGCAGTTCAGTGACCGGGTCGAACCGCAACGCCGTCGCGACCGATGCATAGGTGCCCGCAGGCCGCTCGTTTGCCACGCGTGCCGCGGTCACCGTGATCTCGGTCAGTTCTTGTTGTTCTTCTTCCTGCGCAACAACGCTCGTGATGGGCACGAAAATCATTGACGCGAGTAATGCCAGCCTGCACCTCATCGTGCGAGTCGCTCCCATTGTCCTCGCTCAAGCGAGCGGTGAATGTGCCATAGCCTTACCCGGCTGTCATGAAAAAAGCCACACCCCGTGGGGTGTGGCTTCAGGTTCCGGGATCCAGTCAGGGCCCGGAAATTTTCGTTGCCCTTACCAGCTGTAAGAGCCCCGCAGGTACCAGGAGCCACCTTCGTAATTGGCAACGGTACGACGCGGATACTGCAGGCCAACGCTCAGGCGGTTTGCGTTCGGCGGGCCGATCTCGTCGATGTACTCATCGAAGACATTGATCGCACCGAGAACGATGCGCCAGTTATCGTTGAGCTGCCAGCCGGCCTCGAGGTCGACATACGTCGTTGCGCCGATCTTCGCGCTCGGATCGACAGCGGCACCGATACGGCCGCGCTCATCATAGTGATCGCCGTAATAGTTTATGCGAGCCATGATGTTGAGGCTTTCGCCGATAAGCGCATTGCCGGTCAGAACGAAACGCTGTTCCGGATAATTGTTTTCGATGTCTTCAACCAGGCCATCGTTTACGGGCTGGATACCACGGATCAGTTTCTGGCCCGTTACGTCGGTCTCCGCATACGCGTAGGCAAGCGTCACGTCGAGCGACGAAGTCGCGCCGATATCGAAGCCGCCATTGACGATCACGTCAAAACCCGTGTGCTCGACATCCAGGGCGTTCGTGTAGAACGATACGGATCGAGCAGGCAGGCCCGGCGGGTCATTCGGGTTCGGCGGAACCGGGATGTCGCCCGTGCGATAGATACGATCGTCGACTTCGATCTGGTAAAGATCCGCCGTGATCGTCCAGTTCTCACCGATGTCCGCCGTGAAACCGGCACTGATATTGACCGACTGCTCTTCCGTCAGCGCTGTCGCGCCCGCCGCCTGCGCCAGCGGACTGCCGACCGGTACCAGGCCTTCCTCGACCTGCAGCCCGGTGGCGCCATCGAACGTCGTGATGATCGTCGAGACATTGGACTGGCCCGGTGTCGGAGCATGGAAGCCCGTCGAAACCGCGGCACGCAGTGCGAAGCCGTCATTGAGGCGGAAGCGCCCTGCCAGTTTGCCGTTCAACGTACCGCCGAAATCCGAGAAGTTCTCGTAGCGGGCAGCGTACTGAACAAGAACTCTGTCCGTAACGTCATGCTCGACATCGGCATAGACAGCGACGTTGTCACGGCTGAACTCGCCGGCATTGACCGGCTCGACACCGCGCATGCCGCTCGAACCGCCCGTAATTCCGAAGTAGGAGTTGGGCTCGCCGGGAAAAGCGATAAACGTCTCTTCGCGAGCTTCAAAACCGAACGCGAGGTTGACCGCATCGCTGACCGCTACCGAGAAGTCAGCGTTGAGATTCACTTCTTCCTGGGCATAGCCGCCCGTGTCAAAGCCCATCTGCGGCAGACTCTGCAGATCGCCAGGACCCAGCGACGCGTTCGCCGTGTTGTTCAGGAAGTAATCGAGCTCATTCTTGCCGAAGCTGTAACTGAAGTCATACAGCATGCCGCTATCGAACTCGCCTTGGATACCGACGATAAAGCTCGAGTCGTCCTGGTCGCCGTCGAGAAACGGCGTGAAGCCGCCTGGTAATCCGACAAAGCCCTGGTCACGCAGGGTACGCACGTCGGTAGGATCAAGCGGATCGCAAACCGGGCAGCCCGCACCAAACGGCAGCGGCGTCGTAAACGTTGAATGGTCGGGCGGCCGGTAGAAGAACCGATAACGGCCTTCAGTATCCGCCAGGCTGAAACGAGCATACAGCTGTGAGGTCGAACTGATGTCGAAACCGGAGTTCAGGAAGAAGCGCGTGCCCGAGGTTTCCGGGCGGCCCCAGGTCTGCGCCAGTGGCGCATCGCCAAACGGCGCATCTTGCCCGACTGCGGTATTGCCTCCATCGATCAGTGCCTGGGCATCAGGACGCTGGATACCACGCGACAACGCGTCATTATCGATGTACTCGATGCTTGCATTCACAAAGCCCGAATCGCCAATTCCGAAACCAATGTTGGCGGCGACCTGGAGGCTGCTCTCGCCATCGAAGTGTTCGCCTGCCTGAACCTGCACCGTGCCGCCTTCGGCCGCGTCTTTCAGTACGAAGTTAATGACGCCGGCAATGGCGTCGGAGCCATACTGTGAAGCCGCTCCGTCACGCAGTACTTCGACACGCTTCAGCGCAATGCCGGGAACCATGCCGATGTCGACGCCGTGTGCGCCGTTGCCGGCAGCCGGCGCAAAGAATTGCACGAGTGCGGAACGATGGCGGCGCTTGCCGTTGACGAGAACCAGCGTCTGGTCCGGGGCGGTTCCGCGCAGCGATGTCGGACGCACGAATGCGCTGCCGTCACCGGTTGCCGGAGTCGCCGTGTAGGACGGAACCAATGCCCTCATGTTATCGGTCAGGTCGGCGGTCGAGCCAATTGCATTGAACTCATCGGCATTCAGGACGTCGACCGGGACCGGAGAGTCCGATGCAGAGCGCGGCTTCGCGCTGCGCGTACCGGTCGTGATGACCTCTTCGATGAGTTCGTCTTCAGCCTGTTGCGCGACTGTCGTCTGCGCCGGCAATCCAATAGCGGCCGCCGCGACAGTCAGCAAGCTGAGCTGTTGCCAGTTAGTTTTCATGGTGTTTACCCCTCTCTCAAAAACCGCTCGATACCGGCTAAAGCCGGTTTTGTTGCAGTCACGCTACTATAGACGCCCGAAGGGGGTCAAACCAAGTCTGCAAGCACCCTGAACACCTAATTTTGTGGCGTATGGGCAACAAAATGGAGGTTGACACTGAGCCCGGGACGAAAAAAGCCGGTCTGGTTGCCGACCGGCTTTTTTGTCCCGCGCTTTTCGGCGCAATTACCTGGCGCGCAATGCGTCGCGGATCTCGGTCAGCAGCTGTTCTTCTTTGCTGGGCTCCGGCGGAGGCGGCGGCGCTTCTTCTTCTTTTTTCATGACCGTATTCATCGCCTTTACAACCATGAAAATCGCGAACGCGATGATTACGAAGTCGACGACGGTCTGGATGAACACGCCGTAGCGCAAGGTAACGGCTTCGGCGCCTTCACTCGCGGCTTGTAGCGTAACGGCAAGGTCCGAAAAGTCGACGTTGCCGAGCAAGAGGCCGATCGGCGGCATCAACACGTCCGCGACGAAAGACGACACTATCTTGCCGAAAGCGCCGCCAATGACGATGCCAACCGCCATATCGACAACGTTGCCACGCATGGCAAACGACTTGAATTCCTGGATCATTGACATGGTATTTCCCCGTTTTCTTTTTATGTATAGCGCGTATTGTTGTATCACCGGGTTCCCAGGAGTTCAATCTGTAGCCCGCATTACCGGGGCCGGATCATCTCCCGAAAGACCAGGATTGCAACGGCGAACACCGTGGCCAGTTGCAGTGGGGCCCAGGCCTGCTGCCATAAGGCCGGCTCATCCGCACCGCATAGCGCCACCGCACCGATATTAACCTGACTGAGCACACTCCAGATCGTCCGCAGGCCCAGCAGCAACAGCAGCCCGAGTGGCGCTCCCAGCCAGCGAAGCATCGAGTGGATATCGGCAAATGGTCGGGTCACCCGGATCGCAAACGCAAACGCTACCGTGAACGGCGCGAGGCCAAGGAGCAGGCGGTACAGCTCGTCTCCGTCCGGACCACACTCGACGACGTGCGCCGCTGCGAGCCAGAGCGCGTAGGTGAACAGCATCATCCACGCGACGAGCGTGATGCCCAGGCGCAGGAAAACTTCGGCAAAGCGCATAATCGGCAGCCTCCCTTTAACGTACCTTGTCGTTTTCGATCAGGAAACGTCGCAACAGGTCATCGATCTTCACACTGATCATCCGATCGTCGCTCCTGATTTCATATGCGGCTCTTTGAAATCGCCACAAAAAAAGCCGTTCCCCGGAAGGAACGGCTTTTCGAAATAAGATCCTGGCGGTGTCCTACTCTCACATGGGGAGACCCCACACTACCATCGGCGCTGAGCGTTTTCACTTCTGAGTTCGAAATGGGATCAGGTGGTTCCCGCTCGCTATTGCCGCCAGGAAAACTGTTAGGGTCTCGTCTCGACGAGACCCGATGTACAAACACAATCCGGAAAAAGTTTTGATGTAGGTGTCGCATTGACATGCCGCACACCAAAAAATGCTTTGGTGTTATATGGCCAAGCCTCACGAGCAATTAGTACTGGTTAGCTTCATCCATTACTGAACTTCCACACCCAGCCTATCAACCTCGTAGTCTTCGAGGGCTCTACAGGGACC
>JABAOH010002732.1_pt2 | contig 25412 bp, 27 predicted proteins | sample 7062181 | NCBI WGS metagenome assembly JABAOH01 (sample SAMN14538630, study PRJNA623070) | marine sediment metagenome | biome: marine biome [ENVO:00000428]; feature: marine pelagic biome [ENVO:01000023]; material: deep marine sediment [ENVO:00002113]; isolation source: pool of 5 deep marine... | reverse complement strand
GAAACCTACTACCTTGCACGCGATTATAAATGAGCTCGTGGACAGAACAAACAGCAACACACAAAGGCTCAGGGTTCTGGAGCAGAGAAACGAGGTTCTATCTTCGAGAGCGAATACAATAGAACAGGAGATTCTGAACCTTAACAGACACGTACAAAGAGTTATGCTCAGCATTGATACAAAAACCAAGAAAATTGAGGATAGGATTAGAAAGAGTGAAGGCATACTTAAGGAAGTGGTGAAGCAGATGAAAAAACTTGCAACCACTTCAAAGATAAGTGAGCTTGAACAGCTCATAGAGATATACAACCCAATAAAATCTCAGTTTATGACAAGGGAGGAAGTGGAGAGAATAATAGAGGAAAAAAAGAATAAATAGCAAAATCGATTATATAAATCATTACGCTTTAGGTGGAGACTAAATGTGGCCATTCAAAGAAAAGAAAAGGGTTTCAAGACCTTCAAGGGACAGGATACCAACAGGCAGAGTTATACAACTTTCTTCTCAAGGTGTTTCAGAACCAGAGATAATCCAGACTCTCAAGAGCGAGGGTTACACTCCGCTTCAGGTTGACCAGGCAATGAAGGATGCCCTTAAGACCAGTGTAGGGACTGGTACAGGTGCAACCCCATCGGCTCCAGCACCACCAGGACCAAGCCCAGAACCCATTAGCTCACCTAGGAGGGAGATGAGACCCGAAGATGTTCCTGGTCTTCCACCCTTACCAACCGAGACAGAACTTCCGCCTCCACCATCTGCAGAACCGCTCCCGGAAACGCCGGATATGCCTGGACCGGCACTTGAACCACCCCTTCCGGGTGAGGAAGAAATCCCGAGATTAAGGGAATCCATGACCAAGATGGAGGTGAAGGAGGAGAAAAGAAGGGCATTGGAAGAGCTTGCAGAATCCATAATAGAGGAGAAATGGATGGGTATAAGGGAAGAGATAATGAACCTCAAGTCCCAGGTGCAGGAGATGAGCCTCAAGGTTACGTCTCTGGAACAATTTATTGGTCAAATTCGGGGGGAAAAAAAGACAGATATGGAGAAGATAGATGATAAGATAGACACATACAAACAATCGATAAATGAGGTTTCTGCAAGGATGGAATCAATCGAAAAAGCAATGAAAAACTCTCTCACTCCCATGATGCAATCCATGAGATCCTTGACAGAAACAATCAGATCAATGAAAGGTAAAAAAGAATAAACTGAAAACTATTTCTGATTCTGAAAATAAAAACAGTTTACTTCTTTTCTCCTGCTGGAGGAGCTGCTTCTTCCTTCTTCCCTTCTGAGCCAAGCCACCACATTGCAAGGGCAAGTATTATTATGAACAGTGCAACTGTCCAAAGCTCAGATGATGTTGACCAGTATGGGATTGGTATAAGCCATCCTGCCCCCGCACCAAAGAATATGAGTATTGCTATGATTATTATCCCAAGGATGAATACCCACTTTGAGTAGGCTCCCTTGAAGAGATCCTCGATCTTGTATCCTGCTAGACCCAGTAGTATGGCCACAACCAGTATACCACATGCAAGAACAAGCCCTGCTCCAAAATATTCAGCAAAGAACGTCACTATCCAGACATTCCAGCTGGAGTAGAGCATCACAAAAAAGGCGATTATTATCGAAACAAGCCCCCTTGCTGATTTCGGAAGCCTCTCTCCAAGCGACCATGATAAAACACCATAAAATATGGCCAGCGCCAGCAGGAATGGAAACAGGTATAAGAAGAATCCCATATACTGCATATTTTGCAGCATCTGCTGCAGCAAACCACCCTGGAACAGGACTACGACCATGATATAATATTGGTTGGTTAAGTTTATAAATGTTAATACAGCTCGATAGTTAGAACAACCGAAAGCTTTTTATAACTATCTCAAACCCCTTGATCTCTTGCCAGAAGACGTCAGACCCCGGAAAGCCCTGCCCTTTTGTTGAGGTCTGGTTATCCATTTTATATCACTGTCCCTTTTAACCGAGGGGTGGTTAGGATCAACCAGTATTATCTCAAACCATTTTGACTTTCCATCCTCACCAACCCAGTAAGAATTAAGAACCTCAAGGTTCGGGAACCTCTTGGCAGCCTTCTCCTCTGCAACAACCTGCCATGATTTTCCAAGCGGATAGAATCTCCCTGATCTCTTAGGTCTCCTTCCACCAGCGGGTTTGGGTATCTTCCTTTTCCCCCTCTTAACTCTTACTCTTGCAACAACGAAACCCTGCTTTGCCTTGTAACCGAGTTTCCTAGCTCTATCAATTCTTGTGGGTTTATCTATTTTTTTTATTACTCTTTCCTTTCTCCACTGGATAAGCCTGTCTTTCCATATCCCGCCAAGATTCTTTTTCGGACTCTTCCAGACTTCTGCAACCTTTTTGTACATGTAATCACTTAACTAATTAATTATTCAACAAATATATAAACACATTTATAAAACATATATAAATTTCATCGGATAATTAATTAAAGAGGTGCGCTTATGCATGCAGCTGTGAAAGCCATCATAGGAATTATAATATTAGTAATTGGTCTGGGGCTTTTCGTGGATTCGGCTTACAACAACGCAATAACAGGCGTAGAGATTCACTGGCTGGAGAACTTTGTGATCGTCCTCACAGGGATAATACCAATATTCCTTATCCTGCTCGGGCTGTTTGTAATCTGGCTCGAAGTCGATGAGCTGAAGGCAGAGAAGGAATTCAAGGTAGAGGAAGAAAAGGAAAAAGCCAGGATGGAAGTAACAAAACCAATAATCAAGCCCAAAAAGAAAACAGCAAGAAGAAGGAAGAGATAAACCACCAACCCTCCTTATCTTTCAAATCTATTACGATTTATCAGTATCTCGATTCTTGCTTGATTTTTAACCTACTCTGCACAATTAATTATTATGAACAAAATCCCCCTTGTTTTGCCACTGGTTCTAATCGTTTTTCTGAGCGGATGTACTCAACCGCCAGAGAATGATGACAAAACTGGTTTAAAAATTATAGATCCTGGAAACGGGATCTACTTAGGGGCATATAATTTTGATAACGGCCAAGAAGAATTCGAAAAAGCTATAGGCAAAAAGGTCGCGATTGGGTGTAAGAATCCAATTTACGATGGGGGAACAGAAGGAACAACGCCTAATTTTGACAGAGCAGGCCATGAGAAGTGTTATCAGGACGGTTACACAAGCGTGTATGGAATAGAATATTTAATCCCTTCTAACACACACTCACCCCAAGCCATAATTAATGGAGTTTTTGATAATGAAATAAAACAGGTTGCACAGGAAATCAAGAAATTCAACAGACCCATCTTCTGGCTTTACCAGAGAGAGCCCAGACTACAGCCAAGTAGATATGTACCTGGTCTCGAAGATCCTCCCGTACCTTCTGGATATGATGGGGGAGGTTATGGACCAAACGGAGATGAAATTTACGAAGATGTTGTTCAAAGAGGTGGAGATCCCAAGGCAGAGTATGGTAACTCAAATGTTTTAGATGGACCTGAGAGATACATTGACGCTGCGAAACACATACATGACTTAGTCGAGAGCATAGCGCCTAACAAAGTTACGTGGGTGATGGGAGCAATGACGACAGGAGATGTTGAAAATATGATTAAGGAAAACGCCCCCGGACATTACACTTCATATGAGGATTATTATCCTGGGGATGACTATGTTGACTGGCATGCTATTGATTTACATGCTTATCCTTTTAACGGGCAATGGAGATCACCCTCAAATGAAATAGAACCCGCCTACTCCGATGCAATGAAAATTAATCCTAATAAACCTTTGATGATATTAGAGTTTAGCGCTATCAGAGTAGGAAATATTGATAGGTCCTCTTGGTTTAATGATTTCTTCAAAAAGATTAAAACAGATTATCAACAGATAGCAGCGATATTTTATTTCCAGTTAGCCGAGGAAGGAGCATATTTCAGACTAGACGCAGATGATCCTGCTGCACAGGAATGGAAACAGGAGATGCAGACTGATCCTAACTTCTGGCTTTCCGAAGTCAAGACTGGGAGCTAAATAAGCAATACATTCGACAATCAGGATTCTGGGATAAAAAGCTTATAAATATTAAATTGAGACAAATCTTCTTTAAGTGATTTTATGGGAAGCGAAGAAAGCATGCTGGCTCCTGGTCACACCATGTGTGCAGGATGTGGAGTTGCAATAGCTGTTAATCTGATTTCCAGAGCGGTTCCGAATGAAGGAGTGATAGTTTCCTGCGCGACTTCTTGTTTGGAGGTCACAACCTCTGCATATCCCACCACTGCGTGGAACGTTCCGTGGGTTCACTGCGCATTTGAGACAACATCCTCAGTGGCGAGCGGGATAGAGGCTGCTGTAAAGAAACTAGGGAAACCCTGGAAGGTTCTTGGAATAGCTGGTGATGGAGGAACCTTTGACATCGGATTGCAGGCGTTATCTGGGATGCTCGAGCGGGGTCACAAAGTCACGCAGGTCTGTGTTGACAACGAATGCTACGCAAACACAGGTGTTCAGAGGTCCGGCGCGACCCCATATGGTTCATCCACAACAACGTCCCCTGCTGGTAAAAAATCATTCGGAAAAACCGAGTGGAAGAAACCACTTGCTGAAATAGCAGCTGCGCACAGAATACCATACGTGGCTTCTGCCTCTATTGCATACCCCCCTGACCTGATAGCAAAGATGAAAAAAGCGTTTGAAAAACAACCCTCCTTTGTTCACATACACTGCCCCTGCCCTACGGGGTGGAGATTCGGTGTGAGCAAGACAATCGATATCGCAAAGCTTGCGGTTGAAACAGGAATGTGGGTTCTGTATGAGATAGAAGATGGAAACCTCAGGATAACCAAAAGGGTAACTGACAAAAAATCCATTGAAGAGTACCTAAAAATACAGGGAAGGTTCAAACACCTGAAAGAACCTGAAATAAAGAAGATACAGAATTACACGAATTCTGAATATGAAAGACTGGAAACAATAGAACAAAGCAAGATAAAATTTTGGGGTGTTTAGGAACCCCAGACATTATCAAATAACGGTGTTGCCACATTCTTAACAGCGTGGGGAGAATTAGTCCAGAATGCTATATCCTGTGTTTCATGGACATCCTTGTCATCTGTCAATGCAAGCATCATGTTCTCTCCATCTATTATGAAGATTCTGCCCATTGATGAGCCCAGGTTTTTCATTGTAGCAATCTCAGAAAAAGCATTAGTCACCGTATTGTCACCAAGTGGAGCAACAATCTTCAGTTTGATACCGCTCCTTGATATTTTTTTCAGAATCCTGAAATGCTTTGAATAGAGATCATTAAGACCCTGTTCGGTTGTTATGATGTTTATGTACTTCTTGGCGTTTTTGAAGGCAGACCTCAGCTGCCTATCGATTATGTACCTGCCCTTCAAGGTTCCTGTCAGCTCGGTTGGTTGTACTATATCCAAACCCCTCTTATACAGGCCCTCTAACTCGCTCAATATCTCAGACTCCATGAGCCTGCTTATTCTGTCAACCATCTCATCATGTTTTCTCTTAAGCGTCTGCTTTGTCCTCTCCAATGCCTCTTTGGGTGGAAGGGCAACGTACCTGATTGGTTTTGATGGCTGAACCATAACAAATCCCTTGTCAGCAAGGCTTTCTAGAATATCATAAGATCTTGATCTCGGAACCTTCGCGATCTCAGAAACCTCTGCTGCAGTGGCCACCCCCCTTGCTAACAGAGCTACGAAAATCCTCCTTTCATAGAGGTTAAGACCAATTGACTTCAAAGCGTCCAATACCTGTACCGATGCGACCATGTTGATCAATATTTATTTTTAGCAAGTTTATTTAAAAACTTATCGTCCAGTGATTAAAATCTTGCTATTTTTACCTATACAAAACACTATTAACCGAAAGATTTATAAGCATTTTGTTACCAAATAGTGAAAATAAACTATCTGCTCCTCTGCATCTCATAAAGTTTTCCTATCCTCTCAAGCCTGTCTGCATCATTCGCTTCTCTGTCAAACCTTATCCTAACAACCCTAGGAAATCTAAGAGCGTAACCAGAGGTATAGTTCGGACTCTTCTGTATCTCCTCATAGGCAACCTCTACAACAATCTTTGGCTTTATCCTCAAATCCCTTCCTTTTTCAGACTCTATGTACGGTTTCAGGAGCTTTGTTAGCTGAGTGAAAGTGACCCCTTCTTTGTCCTCCTTCTCCTTTATACCGGTTCCTATCATTCCACACTCAAGGAATTTATCCCCCTTTTTGCATCCCAAAACCAGGGATCCCATCCACCCTGCACGCTTTCCGGTTCCCCACTGGGCCCCTATTATAACGAGATCCAGGTTCTCCATAGTTGGTTTTACCTTGAGCCAGTATCCAACCCTTCTTCCTGGCTGGTACTTGGCATCCAGGTTCTTGATTATCAGACCTTCCTGTCCTGCCTTCAGGGCCTCTTCATAGAATTTTTTTGCCTTCTTCAAGTCCTTTGTAACCAGCTGCTCTGCAAGCTGGAACTTGCCTGGTTTGGGTTTTATTATCCCTTCCAGGACTTTCCTTCTGGACTCTAAGGACTTGTCAAATAATACGTCCCCGTTAAGATAAACGATATCGAAGAGATTGACCTGTATCGGAATCTCCTTTACCACCTTCTCAATCTCATATTTCCTCTTTATCCTCTGGGAGAGAAACTGAAAGGGCATGGGCTTTCCTGTCTTACTGTCAAAACCTAACATTTCGCCCTCTATTACACAACTCTTCGCTTTCACACACTCCTTTACGTACCCAATTAGCTCAGGAAACTGTTTAGTTACGTTCTCAAGCCTCCTTGTGTAGAGCCAGATATCGTTTCCCTTTTTATGAATTATTATTCTAGCGCCATCATACTTGTACTCCAGAGCGGGTTTCTCAAACGCCTCCAGGGCATCATCAAGGGACGGAGATTTTTCAGCGAGTAAAACATGATAGGGTTTCCCTACCTCAATACCAACCTTCTTTAACGCTTTCAATCCACCTTCTTTGGCTAGTTTTGCAACCTCTCCATAATCAGGCTTAAGGAACCATGCCCACTCCACAGCATTGACTATCTCTTTCATCTCCTCTTTTTCTCCCTTGAAAAACGCCCTTGCTATGGCATCCCTTATGATTCCTTCAGCAACCCCCACTCTCAAATCCCCGAGGGTTGTCCTAACTATATATTTAGCTTCCTTGGGTTTTGCAGATGATATGAGCTCTGAAACCAGACTGAACTTCCTTTCCTGCGATCCCTTACCCTCTATATCAGCGAGTTTCTGCAGGTTTTCGAAAACCTTTTCCACTGTGAGGAATTTTGCAAAAAGGGTCCTCTGCTTTTTTTTCTCAGCCAGCTCCTGTATCACTAATCCAAAATCTCCGGTCTTTTTGAACTTAGAAAGAACCTCCTTTTCAGAAAACCCAGTGGATTTGGAGACTATCTTTACCATCAGAAGGTCCGCAATACCAATCTCCTTTTCACTCCATGAAGGGAAAACCTTTCCCTGCAGAAGAAGCGTAACCTTTGAGAGCATATCATTCGGGGTTTCCCTCATAAGTTTTGCAATTATATCAATCTTCTTGAGCCTGGCAGAGGTTTTCTCAAGATGCTCGTAAACCTCAACAAGCTCTGCGTAGTTCATGTTTAATATTTGATATTAGAATATATACTTGTTTTTCAAAATAATTAACATGCCCAAAAAATCGCACAAAAAAGAGATTGGGTCAAAGGAGGAACAGACCCTCCTGCTAAAGGAACAGGTTTTGTTATCAAAGGAGAGAACAATTTTATCATTCATGCGTACCGCCCTTGCAGCCATAGGGGCAGGAATTGTTTTGATAAGCGTTTTTCCGGGAAACCACACAACTTGGATAATGGGGATTGCACTGATTCTCATTGGAATGGTTGAGCTTTTTGAATCATACAGAAGAATGAGTCACTACAGAAAGGAGATGGAGAAGATAAAACACACGCTAGGAAAGGAATGGGTCTAACGAATGGATTTAACATATTTCAACGCCCGCTTTCGAAGTCCCTCTTTTTCTCATGCTTGGTTTCCCTCTCTTCTCTTACCGGATATGGAAAATCACACTCAAAACCATAAATCATCGGAACCTCCCACGGATGAGATTCGTTTATGTATCTGAGAACCTCTTCTTTATCAACCGGGTCACAGGAACATATCCACAATACACTTTTTTCTATTTTCCCTCCTATTGGATTTGAACCCGGGAGCGGTTTGTTGAATTCTTCCCCGTCTCCTATAAACCACACGTCATCATACTCCAGAACCTTGCCTATCTTTGGGTTCGCTTCCATCTTCTTTATGAAACCTTCGAGATACTTCTTGGGTACCTGCGCGAAAATAAAATACCTCTTTCTTATCTCTGGCATAAGTAATCACAATGAAATATGTTTAATTCATACAGTCTCTGCAGACCCATTCTGAATCCTGGATAACAAGTTCATCAGAGTATTCCCCACACTCGTCGCATAACCCAAATCTCTTGTCCTCGTATTTCATTTCTGTGATAGGTATGTATCCTTCCTCCCAGACACAGCCATCTGTTTCTGTAACCTTCCAGTCTTTGGCCATTGGTATGAAATTTAACAGGACAGATGCAAGGTTTCTGTTTTTGTCCCTGAGCCATTGAAAGGTCTCTGCAATGTAGCAAAATGGACAGATAGTGGCTACTGTTTTTCCTTTACATTTAATGCAGGGCACGAAGATGGGCTTGTAGTTTTTGGGACTGAAGCTGTCTACAAGAAATCTGTGAAATTTTGAGAAGTTTGCTGACAAATCCTTTGGTAGCCACCCTCCTATATCCTTTCCCAGACATTCTGGGCATATAAAACTCCACACAGGATCTTTACAAATCTGACATACTGGGATATCCATATTCCAACCTCTTTTGTGGGCTAAGTGGGAACTATTTTTTTAAATCTTCAAATCCGGCTTTAAATGGATTTCTGTGGTGGAAAACGTATATCCAAACCCATCGATATTTGACGTAAAATATACGTTCTTGATATCGATTTACAAATATTTTTAACCCGGAAATGTGGGTTAATTTTTCGGTTTTTTCCCATCTACGAGCCTTTAAAAATCCTATAGAATTGGTACGTAAATATCTTAGGTTTAAAAAAAATCAACCAAAAAGTTTAATAAACAAAAAAGTTTAATTAAACCAAAAAGTTTAAATATACAAAATCCAAAAATTTTAATATGTCACCACTGGAGATAAACTCAAAAAAGAGACCTTTGAAGAATCTAATAATATATACACTAGTTTCTGAATGGCCATTAACGGTTAGGAGAATCTATAACAAGCTTAAAAGCAACAACGAAATTGATGTTACGTACCAGGCTGTTTTCAAAACAGTGAAGGAACTGGTTGAGAAGGACGTCTTGGTTGAGAAGGACAAGAAGTACATGATAAACGTCGGCTGGATAAACATGGTTCGTGACATAGCCGATATGATGAAGAAGAGATACCTGAGCGCTTCTGGCGAGAGTGAGATACCAAGGGATGTATATTTCCCGGATCCGAGGGTAACCATGTTTCTCAGTGAAGTTGGTAAAAAAATCACAGAGTATTTGAAGGACAGTGAGGGATGTGTTATAGCGATAGGTGGTGGAGGAATCAATTTTGGTCTTGGTGTCAAATATTATCTTTCCAACAGGGGCATGGAGGTGAATTATCTTGAGCTTGACAGACACGAAATTCACATGAACAAGACGAAAATAAGAAAAAAAGATGTGGAGAAAAGAAAGGTTCTGATTGTTGACTCCGCAATAAACACTGGAGAAACAATAAAGAAGGTTATGAAGAAAATGGATTCAATCAAAAAGGATTTCAGGATAAAGGATGTCAAATATGCTGTTGGTTGTGACCTGGCCGGTATAGTGGACTGGTGTGCAACGAGGAAGCCATATCTCCCGGTAAGCGATAAGGGTGTACTGAGCATTTTCTGGTAAATCGGATTCCAAACAGAATTTAAATCCCCTCGAAATATTAGAATCATGAAGAAAGTTTTCCCAGGCGTATGGAAGAAGGGGAAGCAGATATTTACAGAGAACCTCGTAAAGAGTGACAAATCCTTTACCAAGCTATTGATTAAATCAGGTAAGAAGGAATTCAGGGAGTGGAACCCCTACAGGTCAAAACCAGCAGCCGCGATAATCAAAGGATTGAAGACATTTCCCCTGAGAAAATCAATGAAAATTCTTTACCTGGGAATCTCCTTTGGAACCACTGCATCATTCTTCTCTGATTTAATCGGAAAGGACGGAGTAATCTACGGGGTTGAGATTTCTGAGAGGAGCATGAGGGAACTGAACCAAATTGCAGAAAAGAGAAAGAACATAGTACCCATACTTGCCGATGCCAGGAAACCCCAAGATTATTCTTGGATTGAGCCAGTAGATATGGTTTATCAGGATGTTGCCACAAATGATCAGAGTGAAATCATTACGAGAAATGCAGAGCAGTTTCTGAAAATGGACGGGTATGCAATGATTGCGATAAAGGCAAGGTCAATAGATGTTACAAAGAAGCCAAGAATAATCTACAAACAGGAACTTGAAAAACTGAAGACTCGCTTTAGAATTCTGGACAAGGTGGAACTAGACCCTTACGAAAAAGACCACCTCTTCGCTGTCATGGAGCTGAAAGAGAAGAAATAAACCTTTTCTTGAATCTTTCCCAATTCGCTGTCATGACACCAGCCGCCTTCTCATGTCCTCCACCAGAACCAATCCCCTTCACACATTTCTTAACAACGTTACCCAGATTTATCCTCCCACTCTGGTTCCTCAGGCAGAGTTTCCACCCATCCTTTAGCCCCTTCCTTACCATAACAATCTTGTCTGGATACTTCTCACTGAAATGTGTCGCAACCAGAGAAGTTACATTGAATCTGGTTTTTATCTTGTAAATGAGAAGACCGATTTCTTTATGTTCTTCTTTCTCCGCATCCTTCACAATGAAATCAAACTCTCTCTTCATTTCCTCCTTCCATCTCTGGAGTTTTTTGTTTTTGGCAAATTCTTCATAGTCTAGGGATTTCAGCAAAACCTTCAGGGATTCTCCTGCTCCCTTAAACCCCTTGATAATCACAGAATATGTTATCAGGTCTGCCCCCTCACTGAGTTTTGAGTCCAGAGGATGCTTTTCAAGCAGGTAGGGATATTCTTTCTTGCACTCGTTCAGAAGATCTTTACAATCTTCAAATGCGTAGTCTCCAATTATCCCCATTGCAGCAATCCAGCAAAAATCCTTAACATCAAAATCCACTTTTTCTAGGATTCTGTAAATCATGTAGGCAGTAGGTATGTATGCCTTTTTCTCTCTAAATCTGGGATTTAAGTGAAGTATTTCTTTCGAATCTAGATTCTTCTCGTATATGTGGTGGTCTATTATCATTATTTTACATCCGGTTTTTTTCTGTAGCTTCTTGATTTTTTTATCTTCTTGGTCAACAGGAGTATCCAAGAACAAAATAAGATTTGGTTTCTTCCCAACCAATTGCTCAACAAATTCTTCACTTATCCTAGGGCCGGGCCTGGGAATTGTTTCAAATCCTGGGAAAAACTTAAGAATAAGAGCAGCTGAGCATGTCCCATCTGGGTCATTATGGTAAAGAAGAATTTTCTTCCCTTCCATCTTCAAGAAACTTTTGAACCTTCTCAAATCCTTTTCCGATATTTTGAAGCTCATATTCTCTTTTAAATTTCGAATTTAAATATTTTTCAGATTGCTATGAACGAGGAAGAGGGAACACTTGCGGTTAAGATAGCAAGACAAACGATAGACCTGTGGGTTAAATCTAGAGAAAGGATCAAACCAGAAGGATACCCCAAGATTTTTGAGGAACCCAGGGGGGTTTTCGTTACTATTCATACCTATCCTGAAAAGCAACTCAGGGGATGCATAGGATTTCCAGAACCCAGGTTCCCTATAATCAAATCCCTTGTGGAGGCAGCGATTGCTTCTACACATGATCCCAGATTTCCTGACTTGAAAGAAGATGAACTAGACAAAATCATACTTGAGGTTTCTGTTCTGACCAAGCCAGAGCTGATCAAGGTAAAGAATCCAAAGAATTATCCAAAAAAAATTAAGATTGGAAAGGACGGATTAATAGTTAAAAAGGGTTTCCATTCCGGTCTTCTTCTCCCACAAGTTGCAACCGAACACAATCTTAACGAAGAGGATTTTCTTATGCACACTTGTATTAAGGCAGGTCTACCGCCTGATGCATGGTTGGAAAGGGATGTAGAAATCTTCAAATTCCAGTCTCTGATTTTTTCTGAGAAAAAGCCTGGGAGCTAGGGTGTTGGAGGCAGACCCCCACCGAAAAGGTTCTCGAAAAACTTGAATATTCCCTCAATCAGCCAGTTCGATCTTTCCCCGAAAATCCCGAACAGGGAGAGGATTATCACAACTGCTACAAGAAGAACGGCAATTACTATAACAACCCTTATAGGGAACTCCATAATTATTATTTGTTTCCGGAATATTTATCTTTACTCAGAATTAGAATAGCTTGAAACCGCTCGGTTTTATACCCTCGTTCACGAGCATGAATTTAACATTACCGCCCTCAGGGAGATACCTGTGTTTTATCATGGTCGCCTTTCTCTCCGAGGTCCTGTTGGTTCTTTCAAAAAAGACTATTGCCTTTGACCAATATTTTATAGAGTCCCCACCAATTATCTCATTTTCCTTGGTTTCCCAGTTTCTGAATGTGTGTGTGGTTATAAGAACTGGGATGCTTTTCTCCCTTGCGATGTTCGAGAGGATCGAAAGTTGTTTTGATAATTCCCTGTTGGCTTCAAGAACACGCTTGTTCTCTATCTTGCTATCTGCATACTCAAGCCTGTAGAGCGCGGCAATGGAATCAACAATAACGAGGTCAGGATTTTTATCCTGCAGAGATCTTATTATCTTACCCTGTTCTGTGAAATCCTTTGGCTCAACTATATCGATCCTTTCCAAAATCCTTTCCAAATCCGGATTCAGTTGTTTCACTCTTTCGATTGAGAACCCTCCCTCTGTATCAATAAAAACAACCCTTCCGTTGTTTTTTGCACACTCCAGAGCGGCAAGAAGGCAGACATTGGTTTTTCCTGTTCCCGGGGCCCCGTAAAAACTCGTCAACGCTTTTGACTCCAGGCCCCTCATGAGAGCCTTCATGGGTTCCGGGAGCTCTATAATTTTCTCCATGCTTTTAATTGGATTTTAAATTTAAATTCAGAGGTTCAAGATTAATTATGGGATTTGATAATAGCATTCAGCTGATAAAGCAGGTTGGAGAGGAGATAGTAACAGAGCAGGATCTCAAACAACTCCTTCAGGAGAAGAAACGCCCAATTGCTTATGATGGTTTTGAGCCTTCTGGCAAAATCCATATAGCCCAAGGCCTGATGAGGGCGATAAATGTAAACAAGATGACCAAAGCCGGATGCAAGTTCAAGATGCTGGTTGCTGACTGGCATGGATGGGCAAACAACAAGATGGGAGGCGACCTGGAAAAGATAAAAACAGTCGGTAAATACCTGATAGAGGTCTGGAAGGTTGCTGGAATGGACCTGGACAAGGTCGAATTTGTCTGGGTATCGGATTACGTTACAGATGAAGAGTATTGGAAAAAGGTAATGCAGGTTGCAAGGAACTCAACTGTTAAAAGGGTCCTGAGATGTGGACAGATAATGGGGAGAAAGGAGAACGAGATCCTGCAGGCCTCACAGATTCTTTACCCATGCATGCAGGCTGCGGACATATTCCATCTGAAAGCAGATATATGTCAACTTGGAATGGACCAGAGAAAGGTAAATGTTCTTGCAAGGGAGATTGGACCAAAACTCGGTTTCTGGAAACCTGTCATCGTTTCCCATCACATGCTCATGGGACTCACGCCACCAAAATTCCACCTTCTTCCCACCCACTCAAGAGAGGACAGAACAATCGAGCTCAAGATGTCCAAGTCGATTCCTGATTCCTCGATATTCATGACCGATCCACCACAAGAGGTGAAAAGGAAGATTTCAAAGGCCTACTGCCCACCAAAGGTCACGCATGAAAATCCCATACTGGAATACATGAAATACATAATATTCGAGAGATGCAAAACAGTGAGAATTGAGAGGGAGAAGAAATTCGGTGGTGACGTAGAGATCAAGAGCTTTGAAGAGCTCGAAAAGTTTTTCGCTGAGGGAAAGATACACCCACTTGACCTTAAGAATGCAGCCACCTGTTACATAAACGAACTGCTTGGACCCATTAGGAAGCATTTCGAGAAAAACAAGAAGGCAAAAGAACTTCTGGATTTTGTCAAAAAGCAGGATGTGACCAGATAATTACTCAACAATCCAGGGAACGTATACAGCGGTTTCTTTGACACTGTACTGAACTTTCTTTTTAACTGTTTTCTCGGGATAGACCCAATAGGCTGATACAATGATATCGTATCCAACCCTTTTCTGTGTTCTGATCTTACATCTTACTTTTTTAACATAACTACATGTATACCATTTCGAAATCCCGGATCTTTTATAATTCTTTCTCCTTATTGATATCACAATCTCCAACCATCCCTTTTCGATTCCTCTTTGCCCTATTTTGCTCATAGCCTTTATCTCATCCCGGATGAATTCCACATCACCCATGGAGAGCTTGTTGCCTTCGTAGGGATGAGGATGGGAATGAAAACCCCCAACCATGTTTGTTTTTAGAGATCTCATTGCTCTCAGAAACCTCCCGAAAGCAGCTATGTTCCCATGAGAAACCTCAGAGCGTTTTCTTTTCTCTGTCTGTATTGGATACACATTCTTTACAGAAAGGACCTTTTTCTTGACCCCGTCAATATTCATAGTTGTATTCCTCCCCAACAGGGCTCCGTTGGTCTCTCTGCTGTAAACCTCTATCGCTGATGCTATCATAGTCTTGAATGATCTCTTACCTATGAAAACATCCCTGAAATCCATATTATAGATTATTGCAGGGGATAAATAAAAAACAAAAACCTTAAATATCCAAACACCAAAAAATCTCAAGTGATGGTGATGCCGCGAAACTGGGACTTAGGAAAGTAGAATCAAGGAATATTCCCAGCCACGGCTCTATTGATTCTAAAGAATTTAACGGATCAGAGCAAAATATAAACATGGTGGGTAAAACAGTGAAGAGGATAAACCCATGGGGATCAGAAGACATCAAAGATTACGATAAGCTTTGTAAGGATTTTGGAATCCAAAGGTTTGAACCGCTTCTGAAGAAAATAAAGGAGCCTCACTTACTCATGAGAAGAGGTCTGGTTTTCGGTCACAGGGACTTTGATAAGATTCTGGATTCTGTGAGAAAAAAGGAAGGTTACGCAATGCTTACTGGTCTAATGCCTTCAGGAAAGTTTCACCTAGGACACAAAATGGTTGCAGACCAGATAATCTACCACCAGCAGGTTCTGGGAGGAAAGGCGTTCATAGTGGTGGCTGACATAGAAGCCTATAACATGCGTATGAATGACATGAAAGAGCTCAGAAGAATCGCGATTGAGGAATATCTTGTTAATTATATAGCTCTTGGACTGAAACCAAAGAATTGTGACTTCTACTTCCAGAGCGCGCGTTCGAAAGATCCTGATAAGGCGAATGCCTTCTACAGGCTTGCGGGAATGGCTGCACGAAAAACCACTTTCAATGAAATGAAAGCCATTTACGGGGAAATATCGCCAGCCAAGGTCATGTCTGTAATGACGCAGGTTTCTGATATTCTCCATCCCATGCTTCCAGAGTTTGGAGAATTCAAACACGTGGTTGTTCCTGTTGGTGTGGATCAGGATCCGCATATAAGACTAGCCAGGGATGTAGCCTCAAGGTTCACAGATGAGTACAAATTTCCTTCACTTCCATCTTCAACGTACCATAGGTTTCTGAAGGGACTGAAGGGAGGCAAGATGTCCAGCTCAGATCCCTATTCATACATCGCTCTAACAGACGATCCAAAGGGCATCAAGAACAAGATAATGAAATACGCCTTCTCTGGAGGCAGAGGAAGCGTAAAGGAACACAGGGAAAAAGGTGGCATCCCCGAAGTTGATGTTTCCTACCAATACCTATATTCCCATTTCGAACCCGATGATAAGAAAATAAAGAAGATACATGACGACTACAGGTCAGGCAAGATGCTGACCGGAGAGCTAAAACAGATTCTTATAGAAAAGATGGAGAAATTCCTCACAGATCACCAGAAAAAAAGAGAGAAAGCAAAGAAGATGTTAGACAAATTCTTAAAATAGTTTAAAAAGGAAATATAATTAATTTACGCGGGGGTACCCAAGTGGCCAAAGGGGCAGGACTTAAGATTTCATGTCTTAAGTTTTGAGTTCTCAATGAACTGTGAAAAAAGAAATCCTGTGGCTTAGTGCCTTCCTGGGTTCGAAACCCGTAAACGGGAGGAAATCCCAGCCCCCGCACCTATATTTCTTTGCTTCTGATGTAGTATAATACCCTCTGTATCAATATGTAGATGAAAAGAAGCAGAATCGCTATTATAAATGCAAACCCAAAATCAGTTTCCCTTAAAATCAAATACCTAAGAACAATAACGATAATGAAAACTACCACGAAAAACAAAATGAACTTGATTAATTGTTCTTTTTCGAAATCTATTTTCATATTAAATTATTTGCAAAGGGTTTTATTTAACTACTGATTTCTTCTTTCTCACCTTCACCCTTTCTGTTTTTTCAAAAACAATTTCCCTTTCCTCGGTTTTCACCATTTTTGCAATCTTCTGGAGAAGGGCAACCCTGAGGGCAAGATGCTTATTCATTTCGTTTTGAAGCTTGTCAAGCTCCTTTCCCATACTGTCCAGGTCATCAAGGATTCTCTGTAAATCAACGGGTTTTTCAACACTAGATTTTTCAACAGTGGATTTTTCCATAGAACCTTTAATTAATTGAATGTAATTTTTTTAAGCTTAACAGGACTGGAAAGGCCGTTGCTGGGATTCTCAGGGAATGACAGAAAACCGTCAATCGATTTTGAACCCAGCCCAAGAGCTCCACAGGCTCTTATGCTAACCACTACACCACAACGGCCATAATATCTATTAGAGCAAGATTTTATTTATAAAAGCATAAAAGCAAAAATCAAATAGAACCACCACACACCAAAGTTTAAATATACAAATTTTTATATAGTTAATGTTACATAGTAAAAGTGAGCTGGGTGACTGGCAATGATATCGTGTGAGCTTAAATCGGATTTAGGCTTGAATTATGCTCTTGTGAAATCCTACTGGAAAAAACCTTGGAGGTCAACCACGCTAATTCCAATTCCGGTTGATCCTGCCGGAGGTCACTGCTATCTGAATCCGACTAAGCCATGCAAGTCTTGGGTAAAACCAGGGCGGACTGCTCAGTAACGCGTAGTTAACCTGCCCTTAGGTCTGGAATAATCCCGGGAAACTGGGGCTAATGCTGGATAGGTAATACTTCCTGGAATGGTGTATTACTGAACTAAGGATGGGACTGCGTCCGATTAGCCTGTTGCTAGGGTAAAATCCTGGCAAAGCGATAATCGGTACGGGCCTTGAGAGAGGAAGCCCGGAGATGGATTCTGAGACAAGAATCCAGGTCCTACGGGATGCAGCAGGCGCGAAACTTTCCCAATGCGCGCAAGCGTGAGGAAGGGATTCAGAGTGCTTTCTCGTTCTTCGAGGGAGCTTTTCTAGAGTGCAAAAAACTCTAGGAATAAGGGGTGGGTAAGACTGGTGCCAGCCGCCGCGGTAATACCAGCGCCTCGAGTGGTGACCACGTTTATTGGGCTTAAAGCGTTCGTAGCCTGTTCGGTAAGTTTCTAATGAAATCCTGCAGTTGACTGCAGGGCTTGTTAGGGATACTGCCAGACTTGAGACCGGGAGAGGCTGAGGGTATTATTGGGGTAGGGGTTAAAATCGTATGACGACTTGGAGAAGCGGATAAGGTCGTCTCCGATAACGTTCCTATAATCCCAATAAGACCACCTGTGGCGAAGGCGCTCAGCCAGAACGGATCTGACGGTGAGGGACGAAAGCTAGGGGAGCGAAGCGGATTAGATACCCGCGTAGTCCTAGCTGTAAACGATACCCACTAGACATTGGTAGTCTTACGGGGGCTGCCAGAGTCGTAGGGAAACCGTTAAGTGGGTCGCCTGGGGAGTACGGTCGCAAGGCTGAAACTTAAGGGAATTGGCGGGGGAGCACACAAGGGGTGGAGGCTGTGGTTTAATTCGATTCAACGCGAGGAACCTTACCAGAGGCGACAGCAGAATGAAGGTCAGGTTGATGGTCTTACCAGACAAGCTGAGAGGTGGTGCATGGCCGTCGTCAGTTCGTGCCGTGAGGTGTCGACTTAAGTGTCGTAACGAACGAGACCCGCACCCTATGTTACGACGAGCTTCTTTTGAGGTTCGGTACTCATAGGGGACCGCTGGCGATAAGCCAGAGGAAGGAGCGGTCGACGGCAGGTCAGTATGCTCTGAATCCTCTGGGTTACACGCGGCCTACAATGGATGGGACAATGGGATGCGACACCGAAAGGTGAAGCTAATCCCCAAACCCATTCTCGGTCCGGATCGAGGGCTGCAACTCGCCCTCGTGAAGCCGAAATCCCTAGTAGTCGCTGGTCATCATAGGTTGACGCTCTCGAGCGTCTATCTGTGGACTCTAGCGGCGAATAAGTTCCTGCTCCTTGCACACACTGCCCGTCAAGCCAACCGAGTGGGTTTTTGGCGAGCTCCTACTTATTGGTGGGATCGAGTCACGAGTCTGCAAGGTGGGCTAAGTCGTAACAAGGTAGCCGTAGGGGAACCTGCGGCTGGATCACCTCCTTATTTTCCAACAGGACACATAAAGAGCATAAAAAGGTAATGATGACTTGTTTCAATATAACCAAGTCGTCTATCGAACGTATGGGCTGGTAGATCAGTGGAAGATCGCTGCCCTTGCAAGGCAGAGGCCGCGGGTTCGAAATAGCCTTCCTTTTAAAGGGAAGCTTATGGACATCCCGCCCAGTCCATTAATAAAAAAAGGCCAAAGGAAGGAAACTTTATATAGTTAATTAAATAAAAATATCATGTTCATGATTGTATTGGCTGTCTGAACTGTTCAGAGTTGACTCCTCTGGTGGCAGAAGAGGTTGGTTAGCAGTAAAGGCGGTGATATCGGCGACGAATTAATACTGTCTTTTTCTGAGCAGTTGGACGTATGCAGCTATAATAATAACCGTTTCAAAATGTAGTGAAACTCCCCAAGAGCTGGGGGGTGGAGTGAAAGGGTGTAAATGAAGAAAAACAATCCGTCCCAATACGATCACGTGAAAGCGTGAGATGAGTGGGTGAACACAGTTTGATGCGCTCTTGATGATGTTCATAGGTGAGTTATCCTGACTATAAGGACTAAGACGTTATATGGTGGATGGCTTGGTTCGGATACCGATGAAGGAGGTGGCAAGCTGCCATATGTCTGGGGTAGTCGCAAGCAGACTTTGAACCCAGAATTTCCGAATGGGACCTCCTACCTTCGGGTGCTCGCATTAGCGAGCGGTTACGCGGGGAACTGAAACATCTCAGTACCCGCAGGAAAAGAAAACAACAGTGATTCCGTTATTAAGGGCGACCGAAAGCGGAACAGGACAAACCGAACCCTTTATGGAGACATAAAGGGAATGTGGGGTTTGGACCTGGGTTCAGCCTAACTCCTCAATTCGAAGTCTGTTGGAAAACAGTACCGTAGAGGGTGATAGTCCCGTAGGAGCAAGGGAGAAGGTTGATACCAGATATCCAGAGTACTGCTGGTTGAATATCCAGTGGGAATATGGGAGACAGTAACTCCCAATCCTAAATATAATCCGAGTCCGATAGTGCACTAGTACCGTGAGGGAAAGCTGAAAAGTATCCTTAACAGGAGATGAAAAGATCCTAAAACCATATAACCATAGGTGGATATGGTCTGTTAAATCCCCTTGAAGGACAGTCTGCGAAGATTGAGTACGAATGGGGGAGTTTCTGATCATATCGTCCGTTTTGAAACACGCGGCAAGGAGTTTATCTCTGTGGCGAGGTTAAAACCCGTAACCGCAGCGAAAGCGAAACCTGCGCAGACGCAAGTTCAGGCAGGTGGGTGTGAAAGTGCCCAAGTCACAGGGATAGGACCAGAAACCCGTCGATCTAGCCCTGGGCAGAGTGAAATCCCGGGAAACCGGGATGGAGGCTCGCTACCGTTGCTGAGATTCAAATCGCTCGGGTGACCTGGGGCTAGGGGTGAAAAGCTAATCGAGATGGGTAATAGCTGGTTCCTCCCGAAATGAGTCTAAGCTCAGCCTCACTGGAGATGGATAAAGGGGTAAAGCTACTGATTGGGTAACCAAGGAGGGAAACCTCCAGTTGCCCTGTCAAACTCAGAATCCTTTATCGTCGTAGATAGTGGGAGTGAGGATACGGGGTAAGCTCGATATCCGAGAGGGAAAGAACCCAGATCAGGGTTAAGGTCCCAAAATGCATGTTAAGTGAGGAAGGGAGTCCACAACCCCAGACAGTGGGAAGGTTGGCTTAGAAGCAGCCATCCTTTAAACGTTTGATGGCTTGAATAAAACCATCTTACGGAAGAGAGAGTGTGTAATAACTCACCCACCGAGGTTGTGGGCCCTCAAAATGGACGGGACTAAACATGCTACCGATACCCTGAATTCCGAAAGGAATAGTGTAGGGAGGTGTTCCGTGAGGGTAGAAGTCTGTGCGAAAGTTTGGATGGACCTCATGGAAACAAGAATCTTGCTGAAAGTAACAGCGAAGTTGGGTGAAAATCCCAACCACCTTAAGGGCTAGGGTTCCTCAGCAATGATCAACAGTGGACGGCTTGGAGAAGCAGTTAGGCTTTCCACTGGTCAAATCAGCTGAGGGTTAGTCGATCCTAAGGTGTACCCTAACCGGAGTACATCGAAAGGGAAGCAGGTTAATATTCCTGCACTGAAGAAATACGTGCGGCGACGCAAGATCCGTTTCTGACGCTTTGTGATAGGCCGACCACAGAGATGTGGCTAACTAGTGAACCCTGCGGAGTATCGTAATGATGAGAAGCAGGAGAAGCTAGGAATGGTGTCTTTTGGGCATTTGGCTGATTCATTGAGCCCGTGAAAAGGGAACGGGTATGAACTTTCTTCAATCGTACCGAGAACCATTACTGGTGCCCCTTGCTGAGAAGGCAAAGGTGTGATGGGACAAATCAGTCTAGGGAATTCGGCAAATTAGCGGCGTACCTTCGGAACAAGCCGTGCCTACTATCTAGACTCAGTCTAGGCCAGTAGGTCGCAGTGACAAGGAGGGCCCGACTGTTTAATAAAAACGTAGGGGAGTGCTAAGCGGAAACGCTGCGTATACTTCCTGAGGCCTGCCCAGTGCCAGTGTGTTAAGCCTGGGTTCAACCGGGTGAAGCCCTGGTAAACGGCGGCGGTAACTCTGACCGTCTTAAGGTAGCGTAATCCCTTGCCGATTAATTGTCGGCCTGCATCAATGGCTTAACGAGCCCCTCACTGTCCCAGACTGATACCCAGTGAACTTAATGTCCTGTGCATATTCAGGAGTCCTCCAGTGGGACGAGAAGACCCCATGGAACTTTACTGCAGTCTGATGTTGCGATATGGTGACGGATGTATAGTGTAGGTGGGAGCGTTGCACCTAGGTCGTAAGGTCTAGGGTAGGCGACAATGTAACACCACCCTTTTGTTATCATATTGCTTATCCTTCGGGAGACACCGTCAGATGGGCAGTTTGGCTGGGGCGGTACACCCTTGACAAACTATCAAGGGTGCCCAAAGGTTTCCTCACCCGGGTCAGAAATCCGGGGAAGAGTGTAAGGGCAAAAGGAAGCCTGATAGGATTCTGCACAACAAGGAATCCTAACGCGAAAGCGTGGCCTAGCGATCCCCGGTGCCTCATTAATTGGGGGCCCGGTCTGTCAGAAAAGCTACCCTGGGGATAATGGAGTCGTGGCGGGCGAGAGTCCACGCCACTCTTCTCGTTCGGCGAATAAGGATTTGATTGGCTATTGAGTTACAGGCAACTGTAACTATGATAAGTCGGGAAGCGTGTGGGTCAAATCGACCCCGTTCATTGCTTCTCCGCCGTCGGCTCGGCTCTTCCTGGACGTGCAGCAGCGTCCAAGGGTGGGGGTGTTCACCCATCAAAGAGCCACGTTAGCTGGGTTAAGTACGGTGCGAGCCAGTACGGTCTATATCTACTGGAGGTGTGGATTACCTGAGGGGAAGGTACCTTTAGTACGAAAGGAACGGGGTATCGTGGCCTCTGGTGTATCGGTCGTGAAAGCGCGCCGAGTAGCTACGCCATCGCGAATAAATGCTGAAGGCATACCAGAAGAAAGCTTTTAAATGCTACCCTCAATAAAAGCTCATGGAAGACGTCAATATGAAAAAATACCTAATACAATTAGTTCGGGTATGGAAAGATAGCGGAGTCGAGATTATTGAATATGATGTGAAATATGTAGAAAGAACAGAGAAAGAGATAGATAAACTTAACAGGGAATTATCAGAAGACAATGCCATAGAGTGTTATAAACTCCGTAGACAACCCAAACCCAAGCAACAGATGTTTTCTTCTGGGCCTAACTAAGCATGAAGTCGCCCCCGAAAAGAGGTAATCATTCTCCAAACTGCTAGGCAACTAGCGGCCAGGAGAGGAAGGTCTCGTAGACGACGAGCTGATAGGATCGGGGTGTAAGCACCAAGGCAACGAGGTGTTCAGCTCACGATTACTAATCCCTTACCAGTCCTAGTTAAAAGGATAACTCACCTTATCTCCCTTTCTTTAGAATGTCGAACCTGTTAGAGTAAAGTTTATAAAAGTTTGCACTATAAAATAGTAACAACGGTGATTACATGACAGTAAGTTATACTGCAGGAGCATTTGTTGGCGATTACCCAACCACAAAATTCAGGAGAAAGGATTTTTTAATAATGGCAGAACTAGAAGACGTTGATGATTTAGCACCTAAATTTGCATTGAAAGAAACAGCATCTAAACTAGCAACTGGAAAAAAGACAATAAAGAGTGCCAGACAGGATATTTACGACCATTGGGACATTTCGAACGAAGATGTAGCCAATTATATGGTTCTAGCTACAACAAGAGTTTTGAAAGAAGCTGGAGAAACTTCTCCTCAAATGATAGATAGACAGTCAGAAGTAAGTATGGATAGATCTACTGATACCTCAAAAATGACCGCTGAAATTCTTTCTAATAAAGAAATGATACTGTCAGATGGTAGAAGAATAAGAATGGTTAATGAAAGATTCAGTACTAAAGGATATCCAGAGCACGGTTTTGGGTGGTACCTCGAACTTGTTGGCGAAAAAGAAGAATTTGAACAGATATTGCTAGCAGGTGAATATAACATTCATGGTGGATAAATCCTTTATTTTTATTACCACGCTTAGCGTAAGCTTTATAAACCCCTGTTTTTCAATTCTAAATGGGCGAGCTGGGTAGATAGTGTCGCCAGCGAAAGTTGGTGAGGAAGCTCCAGGCACTCGTTCGCGAAAGTGAAACCATACCATTGCAAGATGGGGGCTGAGAAGCCCGTGTTGTAGGCAGAAAAAAACTGTGGGTTTGGAGCAATGATTTGGAAAACCCTTCGGCAACGAAGGCATGTACACTGAGCATAGAAGAATCCGCAGGTGAAAGCATTTCAGCGCTATGGGAGTGAAAGTGCTTCAGCACGATAAGAAAGATGCTATCATCACAATACACCTTCACTGGTTGCGTGGTGACAAAAAATGGGCTATTCCCAGCACGCCCATTAGCTTTTATTTACATAATCCGAATAATTAAGTGATTGTATGCCAAAGAAAGGACGAGTGCAGATGCCCCAAAGTACAGCAGGGCTTGTCAGATACTTCGAAGAGTCAAAAGAAGCGATAAAACTGAAGCCACAGCACGTTGTTGCAATCTGTATCATTCTTATAGTAGTAGAACTTATGTTCAAGTTCGGCTTGTTCGGATTCTGATTTTTAAACCAGAGCGCAATTTATATTTTATGAAACTCCCAATTCCGAGATTCGGTGTCCTGACCAACCCATTCACGAATATTCTGAAGGAGATAGGGGATATACGTGGTTTGGGGTTTGATTATCCAGAGATATGTATCGAAGCGCCTGGTGGTATGCCAGAAATTCTGATCGAGAACAAAAAGAAGATTCTCCCGCTTCTAAAGAAATTCCCTTCGCCTCCCATAGGCCACACCTCCTGGATGATTGATCTGGGAACCCCATATGAGGACATAAGAAGGGCATGGATTGAAGAGGGAAAGAAGGACATAAAGGCTGCGAATGAGCTGGGTATAAAGCTTGTAAATTTCCACGGACATTCGAGCATCATCTTTTTCGAGGAATCTGGATTAAAAAGAGAAATTCTAAATAATTACATAAAGAGCCTGAGAGAGCTTGTCAAGTACGGAAAGGAGACAGGAGTCCAGATAATGTTAGAGAACATGCCTGACAAATGGGAAATATCAACCTTCAAGGATTACAAGTACGTAATAGACAGGGTAAAGAGTTTGGGGGTTCACCTAGATGTTGCCCACGCATTCATTAACGGGAAGATGAAAAGCGTCAGAGGTTTTATCAACACATTCAAAAGAGACATAGTGCATGTTCACTTCAGCGACAGCCTGGGATTCGATGAGCATCTACCGATAGGCAAGGGAAATATAGACTATGAAAACGTTGTGAAGCTCATGAAAAAGATAGGCTATGACAGAAACATAACCTTCGAGGTTTTCACGGATAACAAAACGGATGTTGTGAAGTCTAGGGAAAAGGTAAAGATATTCTGGAAGCGATAATATGGTTGTGATAAAACTCGGTCCTGCTGGTTCCTCTGGCCTTGGAACACTGGAGGGGATAAAGTTCGTTAAGGAGAAGAAGCTCCAAGCAATGGAAGTGGAATTTGTAAGGGGAGTAAAGATGAGGAATGAACTTGCAAAGCAGTGTGGAAAGGTTGCAAAGGATCTGGGAATCGAACTGAGTATTCATGCTCCCTACTACATCAACCTTGCCTCCGAAGACCCCAAGAAAAGAAAGGATAGTGTGAAAAGAATTCTGGATTCCTGTGAGAGAGGCCATCACCTCGGAGCCACTAATATTGTATTCCATGCTGCCTATTACGGGAAGAACCTGAAAGAGAAGGTTCATGGAATAGTAAGGGATTCGATGATAGAGATGCAGGATTTTGTTAAGAAGAAGGGATGGGAAGTAAAGCTTGCTCCAGAAACCACAGGAAAGGTTTCACAATGGGGCGAGCTAGATGAGATAATAAAACTGGTAAAGGAAACCAAATGCTCCTTATGCGTGGA
>JABAOH010066865.1_pt1 | contig 25427 bp, 20 predicted proteins | sample 7062181 | NCBI WGS metagenome assembly JABAOH01 (sample SAMN14538630, study PRJNA623070) | marine sediment metagenome | biome: marine biome [ENVO:00000428]; feature: marine pelagic biome [ENVO:01000023]; material: deep marine sediment [ENVO:00002113]; isolation source: pool of 5 deep marine... | reverse complement strand
GGTTTTTCCACCACATCGTGGCCCACATTGATAATCAGGTCCGCTTTATTAATGGCGCAGTGGAGGTAGTCGTTATCGGAAAGCGCAGCCGTTCCCAGGAACAAGGGATGTCGTTCGTCCACCACGCCTTTGCCCATCTGGGTATTAAAAAATGGGATACCAGTTTGTTCGATAAAGCGTTCCAGCGCCGCACTGGTTCGTTTTCGATTGGCACCCGCACCGATCAAAATCAGCGGCCGTTTGGACCGGTGAATCATTTCCACGGCTTCCAGTGTAGACCTTTCATCTGCATCCGGACGGCGGACCCGTTTTACCGGAAACAGCCTGTAAGCAACTTCTTCAACCGCAATATCCTCCGGGAACTCCAGGTGAACCGCACCGGGTCGCTCTTCCACTGCAAGCCGAAACGCTTCACGCACCACGGAAGGGATATTATTACCGTTAACGATCTGGCGGGTATACTTGGTGATAGGCCGCATCATGTCCACTATATCTACAATCTGGAAACGACCTTGTTTACTTTTTTTAATGGGTTTCTGCCCGGTAATCATAATCATGGGCATGGCCCCCAGTTGGGCATACGCCGCAGAGGTCACTAAATTGGTGGCCCCGGGTCCCAATGTAGATAAACATACCCCGGGCTGACCCGTCAACCGTCCATACGTGGCTGCCATAAACCCGGCTGCCTGCTCATGACGAGTCAAAACCAGTTTTATCTTTGAAACCCTTAACGACTCCAATAAATCCAGGTTCTCTTCCCCGGGTATGCCGAAAATATATTCCACTCCCTCGTTTTCAAGGGCCTTGACAAACATATCCGCTGCTTTTATCATTTTTTGTTTTGTATTTTCCTTTTTCATGGGGTACATTTTAATAGAATAAAAAGACAATGTAAAGAAAAAATTCACATCCCTCTTAACCAACCCAATGCGTATCTAAGACTCCAAGGTGAAACACAAGGAGAAATTAAGGGATCTGTAACTCAAAGTGGGCGGGAAGTGGAGAAAAAGGTGCCAGGCAAGAATGTATTGTTTTTTTATTTTCATTGTGTTATAATGAGCAATCAATGATGAGTAAAGAGCTATTTTCAATGAGTCCTTGTTTGGACGCCATGTTATCAGCGATTGATTCACTAAAAAAAGGAGGTGAATCGTGAGCAAAAAACTCAAATTGACCAAATTAACCGTATCCCATCTGGATCGAGTAAAAGCGGNNCAAGCCTGTAATGAGAATGGACATCCTTCGATATTAGAGACCATAATAAAAACACAATGTGGAGGTTGTACAGGGTAAACCTGGAGCATAAAAAAGCAAAACATCCCGGGAAAGTAATATACCACTTCTCAACGTAAAAGCCCGGACATATATCAAGGCGTCCATCACTGCCACGTTGACAGTTTTCTTGTCTTCCGAAGCAAGGTGGACGACAAACCACAAAAAATCTAAAAAAAAGGAGGTGAACCGTGAACAAAAAACTCAAATTGACCAAATTGACCGTCGCCAATTTAGATCGAGTAAAAGGAGGCAGCATTCCCTGCGCATGCCACTGGACTGTAGGTGACGGCGTCCAAATTATGGAGAATAAAACAAAAGTTACCTGTATGAACCCCTGTCCGGTACCATTCACTGAAGATCCCTGTTAACAATTAAAATTAAACACGTGTCCACACAACTATCACCCTCGCTGACATCGGGTTCGCGGGTGCTGGTTTTACATTTCGGGGTGTTTTATTTTTTATGATGCTTGCCCGGGCCTAAAGGGTAAAGGCAGTAGGGCCGGGAAAGGCTCTACTGCTTTTACCTTTTGTTTTATACCTTTAAAGGTGAAAGACAGGTGAACAATTGAAAAACATGAGCACCTTTACACTGCTGGAAAGCAAGAGACAAAATAAGTATTTCTATGACCAAAAGGCAAAAAACACCCAATGGTGCCACCCAATGCTTTATTATATATTAAAATTGCACGACAAGGGCATGGATGTAGACCAATGGTACAGAGACTTAAACAACGGTCCTGTAAAAATAGAAGGTTTCGGCACCACGTCAAAAAAAGAAATTGCCTATTACTACCGGAAATATATCCTGCTGCGGGACAACGGCTTTTTTTCCGGGATAGACACGGAACATTATTTAAGCGGAAGATTATCCGCTGATCAAATTAAATCTTCTCTGGCCAACACGAGACAGGTGACTTTCGAGGTTGTGGACTTTTGCAATCTTGAATGTGCGTACTGCACCTATGGGAAATTTTATAACAATTATGACCGGAGAGAGAAAAACAAATTGAGTACCGCTCCGGCAAAAACCTTTCTAAACTACCTGTTAGACCTAATGAACTCCCCGCTGAACGATTCTCACGGTAGGCCCTTTTACATCGGTTTTTATGGAGGGGAACCGCTGTTAAATTTTCCCTTTATCCGGGAAATCGTCGATTACGTCCGGCAATTGAAGGCTGTGCATAATCGTTTTTGCTTTAATATGACCACCAATGGTCTCCTGCTGGAAAGGTATATGGATTTCCTGGAGGAGCATGATTTTTTGTTGTTGATCAGCCTGGATGGCAATGAATATAATAATTCCTACAGGGTGTTTAAGGACGGCACACCAGCGTATCAACAGATTTTAGAAAATGTCAATGCCCTGAAAAGCAAATACCCTGAATACTTTGAATCCAGGGTCAATTTTAATGCGGTTTTTCACAACCGGAACTCTGTTTCCGACATTCACCGCTATTTTAAAACCCATTTTAATAAAGTCCCCACTATCAGTGAATTGAACCCCAGTGGAATCAGCGACTCCATGCGGGAAGAGTTCCGGAAAACCTATGCCAACATCAATGAGAATCTTTTCCAGGTGGAAGATTATTCCCTGGTGGAAAAGGATATGTTTATCCGCCTTCCCAATATCAAGGGAGTGAGCACGTTTCTCGATCAATGCAGCGGCTTTGTATTTAATGATTATAATGAGTTGTTGGCATCCGGTAATGAAGGTAAAGAGGAGGTCAGGGTTCCCACCGGCACGTGTATGCCCTTTTCCCGGAAAGTATTTATCACAGTGAAAGGGAAAATACTACCCTGCGAACAGATCGGGTACCAATACGGCCTGGGCGCTGTGGATGAAAACAACGTGGAACTGGATTTTGAAAAAATAGCCCGGACTTACAACCGATACTATGATAAATTAAAAAACCAATGCTGTACATGTGCCAATGCGGAAGCCTGCTTTCAGTGCATTTTTTATTTAAACCCGGAGAAACCCAATCCTAAATGCCTGGGGCTGTTCAATAAAGAGGAACTCTCACAATTCCTGGCTACCCAGGTCTCGTACCTGGAAGAAAATCCACATACCTATACGAAAATCATGAAAGAGGTAAGGATTGAATAAAAAACAAAAACAAAAAAAATTTTTGTTTATTCTTGATAATTATGTTCATGTGTCCCTGAAGGGAAATTCCCTGATGTTTTATAATCCCCTTACCGGGAAAATTTTGGAATACACTGGCAGTGAATCAGTAATCAAACTGGTCAAACGCCTGCAATCCCCAAAAAATCTACTGGTCATCCGTTTAACCGAAAAGGAGCTTTTAAATCCTGAAATTTCTCAATTTGTACGTGACCTGCGTGGGTATTTGATGGGAGATTTAGTAGACACCTCTATTGCAAAAGGTAACCCCATACAGATGATGCCTATGGTAAAAGTCCACAAAGATGCGGAAATAATAAAGACGTCCCCCTCCCGTTCGGTGGGGGAACACATGATGCTATACCTGGCGGAAGTTTCTATATATATTAATAACACCTGCTCCCTGGATTGCGAAATATGCGGTTCTGCTTACAAACAATTCTTATGCTGCACCCGCGCAGGAGAAAAAAGGAAAGAAGAACAGGACATTTTACTTTTAAAACACGTATTCCGGCAGTTAAAGGCTTCGCCGCTGTCCAGGGTAAATATCCTGGGAGGGGATATTTGCAAATTTTCAAAATTGGATGAACTGTCGGCAATTTTAAACGGGCAATCGCAATCCTTTAAGAAAGTATTTTATATTCATTATTTGAATCTGCTTCACCAGGAAGAAAAATTTGTGTTATTCAGGGGAGATTCCTTTTCCTTAAAGATATTGGTTACGTTTCCTGTAGAGAAAAATCAATGGAAGCGAGTACTGGAATCGCTGCAGGCAAACGGCATTGACGCTCAATTTCTTTTCATTATCTGCAGTGAAAGGGAAATCACCGAAGCAGACGAATTGGTCTCGTTGTTTCACCTGGATAATTATTCACTTCATCCCTTTTATAACGGCAGGAACTTGCTTTTTTTCCGGCAAAATATCTTTTTAGATCGGGCGGACCTCCAGGAAGCAAAGCCCACTTCCGGGGAGATTCTTGCCCGACAATTGGTGAATCCGCTCCATTTCGGAACCCTGACGGTTTTAAGTAACGGAGATATCCATGCTAACGTCAATGAGTCACGGTTGGGGACCCTCAAAAGGGACAGTATTTACGATATGGTGTATAAAGAGATGGTTCGGGGTAAAAGCTGGAGAAGGATAAGAAAAAGGATAGAGCCTTGCAAACGCTGTACTTTTGAGGCGCTGTGCCCGCCACTTTCCAATTATGAATATGCGTTGGGCAGGAACAATCTCTGCCATATCCGGGATATGGGCTAAATTTTTTATTAATGAAAAATTTTTTTGGAAATATGCACACTGACCAGCATATGGGGTGCATCCACTACCTCGGCAATTTTGAGATCTCCAGCCAGGGAGCATAACACGTAGGCTTCATTTCGGTTAAGTCCATGTTCTGCCTCGAGATAGTCCACCATGTAGGTCACCGCCTTTTTTGCGGCTGCATCCAGGGTCGTGGCAAAAGCTGTCACTGCATAATAAGTGTCTGTCTCATACTGGGGTTCCTTGAGATATCGTTTCCCTTTGATAACGTTCACTTCATAAATGATTCGCATGGGAGATTCGACAGCGGTTCCGCAGACTTCGCCCGCACCTTGTACGGAATGACAATCCCCGATAGAAAAAAGCGCGCCCTCAACAAAGACCGGGAAATAGACCGTGGTTCCCTCTGTCAGATGTGGATCGTCCATATTGCCGCCATTGACCCGGGGCGGAATCGTGGTCAGCATCTCATCGGTATCCGGAGCGACTCCCATAACCCCGGGGAAAGGCTTTAAAGGAATTGTAATTTTATCGGAAAAACGGATCGCTTTCGTATCTTTCCCCAGTTTGAACGTCCTGAGATAGGGTTCTTTGAATTCATCGACAAGCAGTCCGAATCCTGGGAAAATGCCTACCCAGCCCCAGTCGCCGATTTCAATCTTGTGAAGAGTCACGGCCAGGACATCACCGGGCTGTGCTCCTTCCACATAAACAGGACCGGTCAGCGGATGAATAGGTTCAAAATCCATTTTAGTCAAATCCTCGACACGCGATCCAGGAGTCAACTGTTTGTCGGAAGCTTCTTGGGTTTCTGCTTCAATAATGGCGCCAGAGGGCACTCTCAGCACCGGCGCAATTTTTCTGCTGAACTTGTTATGAGTCTGATCTCTTTTAAGAAAATAGTGGGGTTTCGGAGCGCGGACAACGCTTTCGCTCTCCTTATCTTGACCCGGACAGCCCCATAAAAACAGCATGACCAAAGCAATAACAACGATGATTTGAATCGAAGTAAAACGAGTGAAGTTCATTTTTTGCCTCCTAAGGCATATTATATTTGAAAATTAATCGTTAATCAATACCAGACCCTTTTAAACCGTAACGGTTTAGCTGCAAGCCCCAGCTTCAAGCCCCAGCCCATAGCTTTCAAAATAAGCAAAATAAGAAAAATAAGGGGTCAGGCAAGTAAAATCAAACCTATTGACATTCTTTTTTATTTCCTCTAACATTTGAACGTATGATCGTAATTTTTTTCTGTGATATAAACAACGCGGTATATCGCCAGGGTTAAATGAAGCAAAAAAGGAGGTTAAAATGCATAAAATCATATTTCCCATAACAGTGCCCGTTCTATTAATATTTTTTGCAGCGATGATTATGCCGGTACCGCTGGCCGCCGGAGATTACCCGGAACGGGCGTTAATTTCCGGGGTTCCCAGATATTTCCAGGAAGATATTTGTATCCTGGGATCATGTTTGGGGCAGGATTGCTTTCCTTCCGGCTGCGGACCTGTGGCTGGGGCCACAATTCTTGCCTGGTGGTCGCGGCGAGGTGTTAGTGGTCTTATGATGTCCGAGGGAGCAACCGGAGGACCGGCAACCAGAACTGCTACCGAACTTGGAAAAGGCAAATACATGGACAGAGTCACGTTTTGTAATGAAGGAACAGCGGTTGATCCTTATAAATTCCAGGAGGGCTTGCAAAAATACTTCGATGACCATTCCCCTATCGATTTTGAGGTCACCAAATATCTAATCAAGAAAGGAGGAGTCTATCGGAACCGGGAAGCAGCGAAATGGGGTGACAGTGACGATTTGTGGGATATTGTCAGAACAGAGATTACAAATGGACGGCCCATGGTATACCTCTATCGGGCCGATGGAGAAGATAAGCCAAACTACGATGGCTATAAATATACGACCCATTATGCCACTGTTGTGGGTTATGATAGTGCCAACGGCCGTAAGATTCTCATCATCCAGAATAACTGGAACACCGCACTGGGTTACATGAATGTATATGCCAGTGATGGTTCATTCTCGAATAACGAGTACCTGGAACTGGGTCACTATTCATGGTCCGGTGCATTATTAAGATATAATCTGTATACGATTCAACCGCAGGAAGACGTCAGTATGAATGGTGATTGCTCCGGCTGGCTAATGGATGAGAATTACAGTATTAAATTCACGGAGGATGATATATATTACCATGACCCGGGTGAACCCACCTGGGACGGAGACCAATCTGAATTTTTCAAACCGAATGTCACCCTTATGCGTTCCAACGGTCCGGACTGGGACAAAACCGATGAATTTATGCTAAAAGACGGGATTTGTTTTGTGGCGGTGTGGGACGATAATGATGGTGACGGCATTTACAACACAGTGGATAATTGCCCGGATACCAAGAACTCCGGTCAAGAAGATAAAGATGGTGATGGTATTGGTGATATCTGTGACCTTTCCGACCTGGCAGTGTACCTGGTTAACTCGATAACAGTCGATTGTCCCTCGAATTTGGTATGCCTGACAACCATGACCGTGGAAATAAAGAATGAAGGTACTGAGAAATCCAGTTCCTTTAAAGTAGAATGGGATATTGAAGGGAACCAATTTCTCTCGCCTGATTTTCCGGGACCTGCAGGTGCATTGAAATACCCATCCTCTTCAGCAGGGAGTCGAGTACTAAAGGCAAAGGGACCTATAATCTTCGTTAAACCTATGCCTGATATTTCCGTGCAAAAGGAAATATTGAAAATGCCCTCTGAAGAGGATACCTCATCCGATAAACTGTCACGAGAAGTCAAACTATCTGATAGGAATTTGTGGGTCCTCGGGGGGTTAGAAGTGGGAGAATCGGTTCAGTTGTCATATAGCTGGTATGTGGATAAAGAGTATTACGACGGCCTGAGCAACAAGGAATTATTCGGAGAAATCACCTGGAGTTGTTTTGCAGATTCAACAAACCGTATCAATGAGGCCAATGAGGATAACAATACCGCCGTTTCTACTCTTATCGGGAAATTATATGAGATGAAGGTGAACCCCTCATTGGCAGCGGTGGGCTCACTCATTGCCGATCTAATTAAAGAGGTCGATCACAGTGTAATTATCGATGCCATAAAAGCGATGTTCCCGGAGTTGGGGATAGAGAGTCCCATCCCTGATTTCGGTCCGTGGATCATCAAACATGATGCCGCAAGCACACAGATTTTTACCAATATTAATGAAATCCTGGTGGCAAAGCCAGCCCATTCCACTGTCGCACGGAAGCTAAAAACAGAAGCCCCCACCCCTACTCCCGGAACTGACCCTTCTGCGTTGACACAATACTACACAAAATTAGAAAACCTTTTATATAGTGTTGATCATCGCCCCAGCAGGAACCAAGTAAAGCAATTTAACTCATTAGTAAACTCTATTTTCGACTACGCTCGAGAAAGAAGAATAAGGATAAGGACAAATATTAAAAAGGCCTTTAACCTGTGGTGCCGCTTCCCTCATGAAAAACGACATAAAAGGATTACACTAGAAGCACTTAAAGCTATCAAGATACAATTGAGAATTAAAGAGTAGTATCGCGTCAATCCTGTTATTGCCTCCGGCGGCCAGGGGGGCTTTTTTGAAAAACCGCCCCCCTGGACCCCCCGAAAAACTTTTTATTAGAAGGGAAGGGGACAGGCAAGAAAATCATTTTTATTGACATTCCTATTATAAAACTGTTATAATCATCCCGTACCTTTGATGTGCTGATTTAGTAAAGTCAATTTAAAATAAAGGAGGTTAAAGGGATTCTTATGAAACAGATGAAATTTAGGAAGAAGCTAAGATTTAACAAAGAAACCATTGCCGATTTGAACATCAAAGAAATGAGTGAAGCCCATGGAGGTGGTCCTTCCCTGGCTCTGTGTTCTAACCCCTGTATACCTACGTACACGGCATGCCAGACCCAGTGCCCATCGAAAGGGTCTGAATTGTACTGCTGCCAATTTTGCTAATCGGTACAGTGGTTTATGACAAAAGGGGACGGGATTTCCCGTCCCCTTTTGCTTTAATGCGGCACAAGAGATGGTATCGGGGAAAAGGTGACAAACCAATTTTTCAATAATCCTTATAAATCAGCCACGATCTGAAAAATGGATTGATGAACTTGTATTCCTTCTGGTATCTATAAGAAAAGGAAATGAGACAGGCAAAAAATCACTTTTTTTTCTCGGCTGTGAAACTTTTTGCTCATTTTTACGTCTAATATATAGTTATATTAATCAAGGAGAAATGCCATGAAGAAAACTTTTCTGTTTGGTTTTTTGAGTCTTTTTGTCATTTTGTTTGTTTTTTCAGTTTCCAGTGTTGTTCTTGCCCTGGAAGAACCATCTCTGTTAGTGAAAAAGGACCCCAGGACCATTATATCGGACCTGGAAACCCTGATTCCCGGTTTAATGAAAAAAGCCCGGGTCCCGGGGCTGCAAATTGCCCTCATCCGTGAAGGCAAGATCATCTGGAACAGAGGCTTCGGGGTGAAAAACGCTACGACCAAAGAACCGGTAACCCAAAAAACCATCTTTGAAGCAGCGTCTCTTACCAAACCTTTTTTTGCCTATGTAGTGATGAAACTGGTGGAGGAGAAAGTCCTGGACATGGATACGCCGTTGATTACCTATCTCCCCAGGGAAGGCATTGAAAAGGAGTTGGGCCATCCCCTGGAGGAACCTGGTTTCCACAAGGACTGGTTAGAAAAAATCACTGCCCGTCACGTTCTCAGTCACTCTTCAGGCCTGCCCCACGGTGAAAGCGGGAAACCCTTTCCCCTCTTCTTTGCACCTGGCACTAAGTACAAGTATTCTGCAGTAGGCTACTACTTCCTGCAGCTGGTAGTGGAGCGTCTTAAAAAGGAAAAATTAGAGACCATTATGAAGAAGTATGCCCTGGACCCCCTGGGAATGAAAAACAGCTGCATGATCTGGAAAGAGGAGTATGAAAAAACCTCGGCCAGCGGCCATGGTTACTTTGGAAAACCGGAAGATTTTCGCAAGAGGTCACAAGCCCATTCTGCAGCCAGTCTTTACACCACCGCTGAAGACTACGCCCGTTTCGTCTGCGCGGTTATGAACGGTGAAGGGATAAAAAAGGAGACCCTCAAAAAGATGCTTACCCCGCAGATTGATGTAGACAAAGAAAAGGGACTGACCTGGAGCCTTGGTTTCGGGATGCAGACGGATGAAAATGGACCCGCTTTCTGGCAGTGGGGTGATTACGGTATCTTCAGGAACTACATCATCGCCTACCCGCAGCACAAGATCGCGGTGGTTTACCTGACCAACAGCTACTATGGTCTGAGTATTTGTCCGGACCTGGTTTCCCTCAGTATCGGCGGACAGGCACTGGGTAATGCCTTTCTGGATTATAAACATTACGATTATCCGGTTTATGAATTCGCCTGGAAGGTCAAAGAGCAAGGTCCCCAGGCAGTAAAAAAACTACTTCCCAAAATGAAGGCCCAATACCCCGATGATTTTTCCCAGAAGACTATCAGCAGCCTGGGTTCTGTCTTTACCAACGAAAAACTCTTTGATGAAGCCATTGCCCTGTATGAGTTAAATGTCAAGGAGAACCCGAAGTCTGCAAAAGCCATCAGCCAACTGGCCCGGGCTTACCTGGAGAAAGGAGACAGGGACCAGGCCAGGTTGTATTACCAGAAAGCCCTGAAAGTCAACAAAGATGAAAAATTCGATACCAAATCCATTGATTTGGCTATGGCTTACATCCAGGCCCTGGAAGAACCGAAAAAGCTCTCGAAGGATTACCTGAAAACCCTGGCCGGGGATTACGAAACACGACATGTGAAGCTCAAAAACGGCAGCCTCTATTATCTCCGGGAAGGCGCCGCCAACAAGGACTATCGCAAACTGATTGCCATGTCCAGGGACACGTTTATCGTTGAAGGACTGATCTTCTTTCGTCTGAGGTTTGAATTTGACCAGCAGGATCGGGCCACAGCGATTGTCGGTATGTATGAAGGGGGAAACCAGGACCGGACAAAGAGGGATAAATTATAGGCAAATAAATCACCTGAACACAGCCCGGACAAGCCGGAACCAAAAAGAAAATTAGCCACTAAGACACGAAGGCACCAAGGATTTTTGGAATATGGGGTCAGGTATTTTATTAGCCAGAGATGTTTCAAACCGATGAAATCCATCAATGCAATTTTTTTGCCTGTCCCTGTTTTTCTGTCCCTGTTTTTCTTAATGGCAGCGATTAACACTCCATTGACGTTCCAGTCTCACAATCACACGTGTTCTTACAACCGGTAGGGCATGTACATACTGTATAACTTCCGCCTTTCACTGTGTTCATGTCCTGACCGTTTAGCCGGCTTACTGTTTCTTTGTTCAACATAAGTCTTTTACTTACTTTTTTAGTTTTCATTTATCATTCCTCCTTTTTAAATTTTTGCCTTCTTTTTTCTCATCAACGTCCCATGCTAACAAATTCCAGGACTTTTGTCAATGGTACTTTTTATTATTTTAAGCCATCTCCCGGCATTGAAAAGGTGAAAAGGGGGTCAGGTAATCTATTTACTCTTTTCTTCTTTCAGGTCTGACTTTTTGCCTAAAACCTCCTTTTTCAGGTCTGCCTTTTTGTTAAAAATCCCTATTTTCAGGTCTTACTTTTTGCAAAAAACACCCATTTTCAGCCTTGACTTTTTGCTCGCAATAGTCTATACAATTCCTATTTACGCAGTAAAACACATCAACCAATTGGGCTGAGGAATAAAGTACCTGGCCTGTCGCTGATCATGATTGGTAAAATAAGGGGTCAGGTAATTTATTTCTCACCAAAAATTCATTCGGGAAATAAATGGATTTCGATGTAAATCATTGCAATAACCTCCTATTTCCAGTACAATATAGGAGTGCCGGAAATAAGAGTAATCAATGAATAAAACAGAAAAATTGCATTTAAGTAAAATCAGGTACCTAGACGGCACCCGGTTGAGAAATGCTATTATCGCCAGTATCGGTAACCTGGAACAGAACCTGGACCACCTGAATAAGATCAATGTTTTCCCGGTCCCTGACGGCGATACAGGCACCAACATGTTCTTGACTATGCGTCATATATCCTCTGTACTGGTTAATCTTCCCGATAGGGCAATCTCTATCGTGAGTTCACAAATGGCCGAATCTGCGTTGATGGGAGCACAGGGAAATTCGGGTGCTATCCTGGCCCAATTTTTTCACGGTTTTGCCATGGGGGTTAAAGGAAAATGGCAGCTCACCACCAGGGTTTTTGCTACTGCCGTACAAAATGCCAAAAAAGCAGCTTACTCCGCACTCACCGACCCGAAAGACGGAACCATCTTAAGCGTTATCAGCGATTGGGCCAATTTTATCCATAAAGCCTCCCAGAAAACAGAAGATTTCGTGGTCCTCCTGGAGAAGAGCTTACCAACAGCTAAAAAATCTTTAGCTGAAACCCAGAAAAAGTTAGAAGTCCTAAAGAAAGCAGGGGTGGTGGATGCCGGTGCCCAGGGATTTGTTCATTTACTGGAAGGAATCGTAAATTTTATCAATAAGGGTAGAATCAGACGCATCATAAACCTGGTTTCTCCCCTGAAACACATTACCCCGGCTGTGCCGGTAACAAAAGTGGATTCGGATATTAAGTTTCGCTATTGTACGGAATGTATAATAACAGGAGAGTCAATCGATCCGCTCCAATTAAAAACCAAACTAATGGATTTAGGTGATTCTTTGATTGTCGCCGGAGGCAACGGACGGGTTAGGGTACACATTCATACCAACACCCCCGAGACCGTGTTCGATATATTAGCATCTCATGGAGAAGTTTCATCCAAAAAAATTGATGATATGGTGCGGCAGTTTCAAGAAGCTTTTCCCCGGGCCCGGGTAGAAAGGATTGGAATTGTCACCGATTCTTCTTGCGACCTGCCCCGGGATTTCATCGTCCACCACCGGATCCATATCATCCCGGTAAGATTATCATTTGGCACACAGACATTTTTAGATAAAGTCCAGATCTCCCCCGGTGAGTTTTACGATCGACTGGCTTCATCAACCGAACTGCCCACCACGTCGCAGCCCTCGGCTGCAGATATCAGGCAGGTATTCCATGATGTGGTTCCCCAGTACGACAGGATCTTATCCATTCACCTCCCGCGCGTGACCAGCGGAACCTTCCAGGCGGTGGAAAATGCATCCCGGGAGTTTGAAAAAGGTAAAATTATTTGCATCGATGGGAAAAATATATCCTGCGGATTGGGATTGGTGGTGATGGAAGCAGCCGCGGCTGTAAAAGAAGGGCTTTCTTTCGATAAAGTCTTTCTTCGTATCCAGGAGGCCATCGAGAATGTTAATATCTTTATCATCTTGCCTACCTTAAAATACCTTGTAAGGGGGGGAAGGATAAGTAAATCAAAAGGTATCATTGGCAAAATAATTCACCTCAATCCAGTTGTGTCTTTTGACCGGGAAGGACACATTGTTTTAGCTGCCAAAGCACTTGGCGAAAAAAGTGCCCTGAAGAAATCATTAAAAATGGCTGTCAAGCAGACGCGTCAATACAAGAAGGTCAGATGGATCGTGGCCCATGTCAATGCCTACACCAAAGCCGAAATGGTGGCGGCTGAATTAGCTAAACGATTTAATATAGGCGAAGAAATTCCCATTGTAGAGGCTGCCCCTGCGCTTGGGGTTCATGCCGGTCCCGGTACAGTGGGCTTTGCATTTATCGGGATTACCCAATTACCCCAATTTTCCAAATCCAACATTCCAATATTCCATCATTCCAATCAATTGTGAGCGAAGCGAACTAAGTCCTATGCTGTCACTTATTTCAATTGCTATTCTGAGTTACCTGGCCGGCGCCATTCCCACCAGTATTATTTTATCAAAGCTGCTTCGAGGTATTGACATTCGTGACTACGGCAGCGGCAATGCCGGGGGAACCAACACCATTCGTATACTGGGATGGAAGATCGGCACCGCTGTCATATTAGTGGATGTGGGCAAAGGTGTCCTGGCAACCCTCCTGGTTTCCCGGCTGCGCATCGATTCAGTACCCCTCACCCCGGATATGTTACAAATTATTGCTGGCTCCTGTGCCATTATTGGCCACATATGGACCTTATTTGCCGGATTCAGGGGTGGGAAGGGAGTGGCCACCGGGGCAGGTATGTTATTCTCCCTGTATCCTGTGGCCGGACTGATTTGCTTGGTCATCTTTGCCAGCCTTTTACTGCTGGTAAGGATCGTATCGGTCAGCTCAATGGTTACGGCTATTTCTTTACCTATTGTTATCCTGATCATGAATAAATTTATGAATTATTCCATATCCAATGAACTTTTGTATTTTTCTATTTTTGCTGCTGCATTAATTGTATGTACCCACCGCAGTAATATCAAACGTTTAATAAAGGGAGAAGAATTACCCTTTAAAAGAATCAATTATGACAACCGGAATTTGCAATCTAATTTTAACCCCGAAGATGCACAAAGTGACACGAAGAAAAGCAGAAGTCAAGATGACAGTGGACTTAAAAAAGTCAGCAGTTGAAAAATCATGATTTCTATGCTGCAAAAAAGAAACTGCTTTTTTAATTTAAAAGAGATAAAATGCTGAATAGGGGGTCAGGTACTCTATTTCACTGGCACCTTGCCCAATTGTATTCCTCAAAGAAAATATGTGCTCAGGTAATCTATTTCTGAAACCAGTATAAAAAATAAAAACGGTAATTGATTTTTCTTTCTATTTCTGGTAAACTGAACTTTAAAAACAATGCATCTAAAGAGATTTTTTCTCTTTTACTGCAAATAATTGAGGTATATTATGCTTATTAGGTTTTCAGCAAGTAATTATTTGTCTTTCAACGAGGAAATCGAATTTTCCATGATTCCCGGAAAATCCAGGAGCCACCCTCTCCATTTGGTCAAAGGGAGTAAGCGCAGTAGTATCAACGTTCTTAGAGCAGGGGTTGTCTATGGCCCCAATGCATCGGGAAAATCAAACCTGGTTAAAGCTATGTCCTTTTCCCGTAACCTTATCGTAAACGGAACCCGACCCAAAAAACATATCCCCCGCATTCATTTTAAATTTGATACCTCTTGTGTAAATAAACCCTCCCGGTTTGAATTTGAATTCAAGCTAAAAAGAGAGGCTTATGCCTATGGCTTTGAACTGGATACCCAAAGAATCCACAATGAATGGCTGTATAGAATCACCAAAACAACCCAAAAAAAGATATTTGAACGCCAAACCCTTGATAACGGTGAAAGTAAAGTTGAGTTTGGAAAATTTCATTTTAAAGATAAACGCGAACAAAAACTGGTAATCTTAATGAAAACCCGCGAGAATCAGTTGTTTTTAACTCAAACAATTGAAGCAGGAATCAAACAATTTGAGCATATCATCAACTGGTTTCGGAAGCTTATCATTATTTTCCCGGAGGCTCACAATCATGGGTTAGAGTTTACTATTGAAAGAAATGGCATGATTCATAACCTAATGGTAGACTTTTTGAAACGTTTTGATACTGGTATTTCAGGCATCAGTCTTAAACCGATAGATTTAAAAAGCAGCGCTTCAGCCCTGCCGGAAGAAATTCAAACCCAATTGGCCGAAAAGTTAGAAACCGGTAAAACAGCCATTTTCAATGCCCCCAATAATACCCGATACCTGGTTTCAATGAATGAAAAGAATGAATTGGAAGTCTTCAAGTTGATGACCAACCATAAAATAAAAGGCAGCACTGATGAGACTTCACTGGAAATAAAAGATGAGTCAGACGGCACCCAGAGATTATTTGAATTGATTCCTGCTTTATACCTTGTTCTCAATGGAGACTACGTCTGTATCATTGACGAACTGGACCGCAGTATGCATCCCAAATTGAGTTTTTACATTTTAGAGTTGTTTTTAAATAGCCAAACAAGGCATGAAAGCCAATTAATCGTCACCACTCATGAAACCAATCTTTTAAATTTGAACTTGCTGCGCAGGGATGAGATCTGGTTTGTGGAAAAGAACAAAGATGGCGCATCGTCTGTTTATTCCCTGGAAGAATTTATTCCCCGGTATGACAGAGATGTTCGAAAAGGTTACTTATTGGGCAGATTTGGAGGAGTTCCAATTGTATATAATACTCCTTCAGAGCTTTCTAAGCTGGGGTATATCACTGGATGACACAACAAGGCAGACGTCGATTTAAACCACTATCACGACCTACTGCATATAGAGATGCCCAATTGATTATTATCGCCACTGAAGATACAAAAGCTGAGCCGAAGTATTTTAGAGATGTGGCTGCATATTACAAAAATCCTAAAGTTCATGTGGAGGTACTTACCCGCCCTACTACTGCCTCTTCACCGGAATATGTCATAAGCATGCTGGATAAATTTAAACGAAATTATCATCTTAGCAGCAGCGATGAGCTATGGATGGTTATTGATGTAGACCGATGGGGAGAAAAGAAATTAAGCATTATTGCAATGCAGTGCCGCCAGAAAAATTACTTTTTAGCCGTTAGTAATCCCAGTTCCGATTTGTGGTTCCTGCTTCACAAGAAATCAATGGATGAATATTCTGAAGAAACACAAGGAGAATTTCTAGAAAACAAAAAGACAAACAACAGAACACGACTGCAAATGGAATTGATACGGGTATTTGGAAAATTTAATAAAAAGAATTTGAATACAATGCAATTTATACCTTATGTAAACGATGCCATTAGTAGAGCAAGGAAATTGGATATCCACCCTGAACACAGGTGGCCCATTAAATTGGGTACGAGAATGTATTTATTAGCAGAGAAAATTATATGAACTCAAGCAGAAGAATTTGCATTTGTCCCCGTTTTTCCGTTTTTTTCTTTGTTGATTTTTTCCCGATAAAGCGTTAATATACCAGGAGAGATAACTCTTATCGTTTGGAGTGAATCGATTAAAGCTTTAAAGGAGTCATTATGACAACGAAGGCAGTGTCAGTAAAAGATGGGCAAGCGCAGTTCCACCGCGGAAAAATAAATGACAGGGAAAGGATGTCATTTCTCATTAAAGGGGGTCAACTGATATGTCAATAAATAATGAATCAAAGCCGGTTAAAATTTTTATCAGCTATTCTTCCAGGGACCGTGAAAAAGTAGAGAAAATCCACGGTTTTTTGAAAAAGGCTAAATTGGATGTTTGGCGCGATAAAGATAGGCTGGAAACCGACTGGTCGCGGGAAATCGCCTTCGCTTTAGCGGATGCCGATGTGCTTTGCCTGATGTGGAGCAAAAACGCCGCCAACTCCAAATACGTTCAGCATGAATGGGTGACCGCCCGGGCGCTGGAAAAGCCTGTTTACATCTGCCGCCTGGGGAAATACAGAGATTATCCCGAACCCCTGCATAACCGCCAGGATGTTTCCTTTGAAGATATCGAAGAAGGTAGTAAAGAACTCATCCGGCGGTTAAATGACAGAAATGATTTCAACGAAAGATATGAATATAACATACTGCCGAAAAACTCATATATCCCGTTTAATCCCAATCCCCACTTTACCGGCCGCCAAAGGGATTTACTGGAACTCTATTTGAAAATGATCGGCAACCTTAATAAGATCGGTATTAACCAGGTGGGCACAGTGGGTATGGGCGGGATCGGCAAAACACAATTGGCGGTGGAGTTTGCTTACCGCTTCAGCTTTGCTTTTGAGGAGGTCTTCTGGATACAGGCTGCACGACCGGAAGAATGGCGGAAAGAATTTGTCCGGTTGGCAAGAAATCGCTTGCAACTGGAAATCAAAAATCCGGAGGGCGCGGACGCTGACGAACAATTCATATACGCGTTGCAGGTTTATTTTAAAAAGGAATCGCGTAAACATACCCTGGTGATAATGGATAATGTCAGTGAGCCGCAGTTGTTAAATAATGATACGTTTCTTTTTGGAATCACGCCCTTAACTCTCGGCTGCGATTTGCTCTTTACTACCCGCCGGCACTTTCAATTGCACGGAGTTTCTGCCCAGGCGGTGGATATCCTTTCCCCGGAGGACGCTTATGATTTATTAACGGTTGTCCGCCAGCCGCAAACCCCAGCAGAGGAAGACCATGCCCTTGCCATCTGTAGTGCGGTAGGTTATTTACCATTAGCGGTTGTTTTGGCCGGTGGGTATTTAAACAAATATACCGACACCTCTTTTGCCGATTACCGAGAGGAATTAATAAAGAACAAACTGGATGTCATCGATATTGGGGAGGTCTCCCATGAAGAATTAGCCACACGTCATGCTGCCGCGATGGGTTTTACCCTGCAAGAAGATTGGAATAGGCTTACGGATGACCATGCCCGGCTTTTATTCCAATTAGCCGGCCAGTTCGGGGAAGCGGAAATTATCCCAAAAGCGCGCCTGGGACTTCTCGCCGGCATACAAGCAGGGAAAAGTAAACTGCACCGCCCGTTGGATAAAGCCTTTAATTTGCTGCACGATCTTAGTATGGTAGAAAAATTGGAGAGCGACGCCCGGGCAATTCGACTCCACCCTTTGGTGCGAGCGTTTGCGAAGGGCTTAATCGCCGAAGATGAAACAGAGGATTTTAAAACCTCTGCCGCGGAAAAATTAAAGATCGCTTATTTTAATTATACGCGCCTGAAAAGTGAATTAAACGCCCGCGGGGTAAATGCCATCATTGAGGATATGCAGACAGGTATTATATGGTGGGGATCGGCTAAAACATCCTTGAAAAAACGAAATGTACTAAAATTGTTAAATAACTTAATTGGTTTGCTCACCGGCAAAACGTATTTTAGTGGTTTAAAAGAATTAGAATTGTTGGAGGGCGCCCTGAGCCTCTCCGCCAACCAACTGAATTGCGACCCCCAGCAGTTAGCGTCCCATTTAATCGGGCGGTTGAAACTGGCAGAGGAATCCGCTCTTCAACAGCTTGCCCTTCAGGCGGAAAATGACAGTGGGGACTGCTGTCTCCGCCTGGTTTCTCCATCCCTGATTCCTCCTGGGGGACCGCTGCTGCGCACCTTAGAAGGCCATAGTAGATCTGTCAATGCGGTGGCCATCACCCCGGATGGGCAGGCGGCGGTCTCCGCTTCCTCGGACAATACCTTGAAGGTGTGGGATTTAACGAGCGGTACCCTGCGACACAGCTTAGAAGACCACATCGGCCCTGTCAAGGCGGTGGCAATCACCCCGGATGGGCAGGCGGCGGTCTCCGCTTCTTCGGACAAGACCTTGAAGGTGTGGGATTTAAAGAGCGGTACCTTGCGACACAGCTTAGTAGGCCATAGCTGGTGGGTCCAAGCGGTGGCGGTCACCCCGGATGGCCAGGCGGCGGTCTCCGCTTCTGAGGACAATACCTTGAAAGTATGGGTTCTTTCCATCGGCAAAGAGATCGGTCAATTTATCGGGGAAAGTCCCATGCATTGCTGCGCACTAGCCCCGGACAATAAAACCATTGTTGCCGGGGAAGCGTCCGGTCGGGTGCATATTTTGCGGTTGGAAGGGGTGGAGTAAAAAAGGGACAATCAAAAAACCAAAAACCTTATTATCTTTTGAAGAAAGCACCGTGCACTCCTTTTGTGCTCCGCGCCTTGGGAGATAAAAAAAAGAGAAAATCTCTTGACATTTTCGATTAATCATCTTAAACTAAGAAAGAGATTTTCGATTTATTAAACGAGGTATAAGAATGAGTACTTTTAAAGTCTCAGTTACCGCTTTTAATCCTAAAGAAGAAAAGCGCGCCACTCAGCCGATAGATGCACTGGTAGACACAGGTTCCGAACTTTCATGGCTTCCTGAAGAAATGCTGGTAAAAATAGGGATAACGCCGAGGCGAAAAAAAATTTTTATGACTGCTTCAGGTCAACGTGTTGAACGTCAGGTGGGATATGCTATTCTGCGGGCTGAGGGCTTTGAAACCATCGATGAGGTTGTCTTTGCTGAAAAAGGTGATATGATTTTATTAGGTGTCAGAACAGTTGAAGGCTTTTCTGTTATGGTGGATAACATAGGCCATCGATTGGTTGCACAAGCTTCTTTAGCATCTTCCTCGGAAATGGTTCTACAATAAAGGGACAGGCAAATGCTGCCGGCATTTTTTTTGTGTAAATGATAATGCCTTTGGCAATCATCCACCGTTAAAATAATATCTCCTTTTGTCAGTTGGTGAAAACACGTAGTGGAGTGAAGTGATCGGCCCATCCCATGAGGAATACCAGGATTCCAAAAATGGCATGAATGATACAATTTAGGAAGAAATTGCGATATTTGTGGTAAAGAATAGACAAAGCAAACCCTGCGCCCAAGCTCGTAATGGTTGCAATCCAGCTTCCAAAGATCATGTGGTAGAAAGCAAAAGAGAGGGTGTTCACTACGATTAGCAAACGAGCCTCAAAGACCTGACCATATCGAAAAAAGAAGAACGAACGAAAGAAGAATTCCTGAGCTGGGACTGAAAGAAGGGGATAAAGGAAAAGGATGATGATTAGGCGAACTAGCAGTTGTCGATCTATCCAATGAAATACAAAGAAAAGGTAAAATGCTGTTAAAATCGCAACCTCAACAATCATGAGTGCCGAAAGTCTACGAAAGCTCAGTGATGAAAGCCCAAGGGCAACTGAATCTGGCTTCTGAGCGAGAATGATGGTGAGGAGGTAAATTGCTGTGATTGTCCAGATCAGCCATCTACTCTCGACCGCAACGAATCCCAGCACAACTGATAACGGAAACGCCACGAACAGGATAGTGAACTCAATTAGTAGTGAAATCCTGTGTTTCGTTTTCAAATGGCTACTCTTTTCAGGTTTCTGGATTATCCTTGCTTCCACTTACATTGTGAATGATGTTCGGTACAAAACGCTCTGAAAAACCTGCAACGAATGACCAAAATGCCAACTTCGCAAATCAACTCGAGCGTCAATGGTCCGATATAACAATTAATATAAGAGATCTGTATTTATTAAACAACACTCTATTTATATCATATTTCAGAAAATTATACAATGCTTTTTGAAAAAATCAGAAGGTCAAAAAAATGAAAAATTCGCACTGCTTCTTCCTTCTTTTATGGGTGAAGGGGATACTTTTGTCGTTAAAATCTCACGATAGACACGTTTCAGTCACGTTCGGGAGATTATTGCTAATTTTGACCCTTGAAAAAGGCTGAAAACGCTTGTTATAATTTCCTTTTCATTTTGGCATGGTTTTACGCAGTCTGTTCTCATCAAACAACAACCGCAGGTTCCTGGTTTTTGGCTCCCAAAAACTTTTTACCAATTCTTAATTTTTTTTTTCACTCCTTTCCCACATCCAATGCACGTTTTCACCTCCACCATATTAAAATCTCAAAATTCAAAAAACCTTTTTCCCACTTTTTTCGTATATCTAACCTTAAGCTCATTCTTCAATGTGAAAATGAAAGAAAAACAAAAAAATAAACTTTCCCGCCGGGCAGCCCAAAAAGTTGACAATGCCAGCACAGAAGAACTCGCTGCTATGACGGTTAACTCGCTGGCAAATGAATTGGACGTCACACCCGAACACCTCTCCCGAACCTTTACAGCAGACTATGAATGCCATCTAAAGGATTATATCGAAGATGCAAAGATGAATAAGGCAGAAGATTTACTAAAAAACACAGACCTTCAAGTGAAAGAGATCGCTAAACGCCTGGATTACAGCAAACCCGGCTACTTTAGCGATGTTTTTAAAAAACATAAAGGCGTTTCCCCAAAAAAATACCGGGAAAACCATAACTCCCAGCCCGAAAAAGAAATCCAACCACCCAAAGAAGAAGAATCGATATGGCAAATTTTTAAAAACAAGATCATTAAATATTTTCAAGCAAAAGTTCACTATTAGCGAATTAAGCGAATTCGAAGATTTTTCATTTTTTTAACCTCCAGGGGGCTCTTTTCGAGAAAACTGCCCCCCTGGACCCCCCGCAAAAGCTTTTTATACATGGTCAGCCTGCATTACGAGGTTCTGCCATCGTGCCCCATTGGTATCATCCTTTTCTGTTCCCCTGATCTACTGACCTACTAACCCACTGACTTACTGAAATACTGACATACTGACCTTCTGGCCATCTGATCTTCGTGGTTTACACTAACAGGTAATTAAGACTCAAAATCTAAATTATAGATATATTGAGAGTGAGTAATTAAGAAAATTTAATTATTCTAAAAAAGTTACCGGTTTACCATGTGTTCCGGCAAAAATCTAAAAAATAATACCCAAATTTTTGATATCGGATACCCTAATTTTTGACATTTTAAATTCCGATATATCGGAGATTGCCAATATGCCTTCAAAAAACAGACTTCGGAATACCGAAACCTATTTTATGCATTTGCAATTGAAAAATATATTTGTTAAAATGTTACTTCTCAATAATTCGGTAGGTTATCTGTAAAATTTATCAATTATGGAGGTAAGATAATGTTAAAACGGATTAATAAGTTTTCGGCATATAAGCCCAAAGTAAGGCCGGCACTCAATGTCTGGATAGATAAGTGGGAAAGATGAGCAGTTCAATGTTCGGAATGAATCCATCACCTGTTGGGAAAAATAATCCAGCTCCTAGAACAGGCAAAACAGGTGTAGAAACAAACAAATCAGCAGTTGAAACAATCACCGCAGTTGTTGGAATAAACGAAACAGCTGTCAGAACATATAAAACAGCTCAGGGAACCAATGAAACAGCTGACAGAAGAAATATATCAGCTGTAGAAACAAATAAAACAGCTCCCGGAACAAGTGAAACAGCTTCTGAAAAAAATTTCCAGCTAGCAGAAAAAAAAATACAGCTGGTGAAAAAAAATTACAGCTGGTAAAAAAAAATTTTCAGCTATTGGAAAGAAAAAAACAGGCGCTGAAAAAAAATTACAGCTCATGGAAGAAAAAAAACAGCATGGGAAAAAAATTTTCAACAGTTGGAAAAAAAAATACAGCTGTCGGGACGGACCAAACAGCTGTAGAAAAAAATTTTCAGCTGTGGGAAAAGGAAAAAATTAAATGAAGAAGCAAAAAACAAAAACAAGGAGGTAAAATATGGCTTTTTCAAATCAGGAATTAGAAGATTATTTACTTGAGACAAGAGTGACGTTTGAAAATGTTTCGACTCATACGTCATTTAAGGCAACTATTCTCGATTTCGGTTACGATGAAAACCGAATCCTGGAAGGTGTGAATAAGCGCGTTGAAGCACAGCGTTTATTCCGCCTGTATATCGAGAAACGCCAACAGAAACTTGGATTAAAGAAAAAATTGGATGCGTTGTTTAAGGCTGTTTACGGTGAATATTCAGGCCATATCCAGCGGTTGAGGAAAGAGTTAATACTTGACGAGGAAGCAACAGAGATATTGGTGTTGAATGGCCCCCGAGACCGTACCAGGTCCGGTTTCATCGAGATGTCTACCAACTTCTATACCACTGCCATCAAAGATATCGATATGTTTAATAAGATCCAGAGATTCGGCTTTACCGTAGAAAAGCTGCAAAGCGGGCTTGACGGTGTCGAAGCATTTGCGGTTATGAACAGCCAGTATGAGAAACTAAAAGGTGAATGCCAACGTTTGGTGGTGGAACGGGATGAGGCATTCAAAGACCTGCGACGGTGGATGGCCGCATTTATCGCCACCTGCAGGGTCGCTTATAAAGATAACCTTCAAACCCTGGAAGAGGTGGGAATTTTTGTGCTCAACAGACCAAGGAAAAAGGAAAAAGTAGACGAAAATGAAAACCAAACCAATGACGCGGAAGCTCAAACTCAAACAGAAGAAGGACAGTAAGCAGTAGGCAGTTGGCAGTTGGCAAGAGGAAGAGAAGAAACTCTTCTTCTCTTCCTCTGTGTCCTCTTTTCCTCCGTGCCTTCGTGCCTTCGTGGTTTAAAAAAATAGCCGGTGAATCCAGGAGGTTTGATTGACATTCCCTTTCCCTTATGATATTCTCATCTTTAATTTTTTAAAAAGGAGAATTATCATGCCATTAAAAAACAAAATTCCGGGTATTTTTATTGTGCTTTTGGTGTTGTCTTTATGGGGTGAGGCGTTTGCCGCCGTTGATCATATTCATTTCGGTTCGAAAAATACCCCGCTGGAAGGGCTTACCATAACCTGGCAGGGGAATTACAGCCATTGTCGTATAAGATGGGGGTATACCACCTCGTATGAGCAGGAAAAAGGCGCTAAAATCGAAGGCCGCATCGAATTCGGAGATAACAAGTATTATCTCTTCGATTATACCTTCCCGGCTTTAGAACCATCAAAAGTTATTCACTACTCCTTTCAAGAATATAACGCCATTTACGACTGCTGGAGTTACACCAGTGAGTGGACCAGGGATTATACGTTTCAAACCTCTGCGGATGTGAAATCGGAACGTTTTACATTTATAGCCGGAGGTGACAGCCGGGGTGAAAACTGTTGGCTTCAGATGGAAGGTTGGCAGACGGTCGCTGAAGCACTTAAAAACACAAACGCAGATTTTTACCTGTATATGGGTGATCTGGTTATCCAGGGCGGGGATAAACAAATGTGGAATACCTGGTATGAAGCGGGAAGAAATTTTCTTTCCCAAAAACTGGTCTATTTTTCCGCGGGCAACCATGAAACCTACGGCGATCCCGAACTGTACAATTATATCAACCAGTTTGTGCTGCCGGAAAACGGGAATTTTACCGAACTCTATTACTCCTTTGAATGGGGAAACGCGGTATTCATCAACCTGGATACCAATTATGACCCGTCAAAAGAAAAAGGTCAGGCGGATATCCAGGAGCAAAACCAATGGTTAAAGAATCAATTGATCAAATACAGGGGGCTTGGAACGAAAAACTATAAAGAATGGGTCATTGTGGCATTCCACAAGCCCCTTTTTACCATCGATAAACACATGGGAGAAATGACAGGGGAAAAAGACTGTAATACCAAACCCTGTTACGATTTTACCCGGACATGGTGGATAGACCTGTTCGACAAATATGGAGTGGATGTGATTCTTAACGGTCACACTCACCTCTACATGCGTTCGGCTCCTATTTTATTGAAAGGAACCGGACCATCCGGGAAAGATATAACCTTCAATGATAAGGGTTTGCCTTCCACGCCGGTAAAAAAAGTAAAATACGGCAACAAGAAAGGCCAGGGAAGATTGCAAGTGGTGACCGGCGGGTATGGGGTTCACTTACTAACCGAAGATAAGCTAAAATATAAAGGGCAGTGGTATATTGCCAAGGATGAGCAAGGTAACGATATTTACAGGCTGGATTTTCATTATTGTGAATTCCGGGTGGCTGGAAACGTATTAGACATGACGGTAAAACGGATACCTGACAATAAAATCATCGACCAGGTTACCATAAAGCACTGAAACCCAATTGAAAAAGTCAATCAAGAATGCCATCTATCCTAAATCCACCGCCAATTTTTTCAGCCGCGAAGAACACGAAGGGACGCGAAGAAAAAGAGAAGAAAGGGAATGATATCAATGGGAAATACCCTTATGAAGCGTGGTACGATGACTGACCGTGTATGAAAAGTTTTTGGAAGTCCAGAAACCTTTTTTCAAAAAGGTTTTTGGCCGCCGGAGGCAAAAAGTTTTGATAGAGTTTTATAGGAGTTCAGGATGGGCAGGCAAAAGGTTTTTAAGTTCTTTTTCTTCATCTGCCCATCCTGTAGATAAAAATATGGTTTAGTAGATCCGCACGGAGGGCAGCAGTTTTTTTAGAGTGCCCGTGCGGTA
>JABAOH010164415.1_pt1 | contig 25429 bp, 18 predicted proteins | sample 7062181 | NCBI WGS metagenome assembly JABAOH01 (sample SAMN14538630, study PRJNA623070) | marine sediment metagenome | biome: marine biome [ENVO:00000428]; feature: marine pelagic biome [ENVO:01000023]; material: deep marine sediment [ENVO:00002113]; isolation source: pool of 5 deep marine... | reverse complement strand
CCTGTCTGGGTGTACGAAGATTGCCTCTGCTGCGAAGTCGGAAAGGAGGCGGGCAACAGTGAGGACCTGCCCTCCGGGCCTCTCCTCGTAGTCACCCATGCCCTCGAGGAACGCAATGACCTTGGGTGAGCAGATGACCTCCAACGCGAGGCCATTGGAAATGGAGTAGCAGAGACCCTCCGCTAGATCCTCTAGGTCATCGGCAGCCTTGGCGAAAATGGGCGGCACTCGTCTAGGCTTCTTCAGCCTTGCCAAGATGTCTTCGTCCAAGGAGAGTACCTTGTCGATGACAGAATTGTACGCGAGTAGGCCGCGGACGCCCTTCAAGGGGTTCCTCTTAGAGGCGGCCTCATACCTACTCTCCCAACCCTTGATAATCGCCCTGTCCAGAGAACGCACCGCCTTGAGGAACTCAAAAGGGGAGGCGAGTTCCTTAAGGCTTTCTTCGGCAGCTGCTCACCCTGGCCTCGACTCCTTCGCACGGGCCCGCCGAATGTCCCACCACGCGGCGAAGGCGATGACTCCGAACCCGAGGTACACCTCCCAGCGGGTGAGATCCGACAGGGATGGTCGCCAACTTCCGAAGAGAACTGCTAGCGACGGGATCAGGACTGCGAAGAACGTCCAACCTACAACTCGCGTCTTCCACTCCTCCACTCCTCTGCGAAGCAGGAGTTCCGGGATCAAGAAGAGGGGGACGATGAGTATGCCAATGAAAACGAGGACCGTCAGGAGGAGAGGCAGGACGGTGTCCAGGAGGGCCACGGACCTCGATATTCCGGCTCGAGTAAAGGTTGTTCCGAACAGGTTTAAGGCTTCTCCAGGGATTGGGAGGCGGTGAAGGTCAGCCTTCTCACCTACGAGTTCCCACCCAGGATCTACGGCGGTGCAGGTGTCCACGTCCTCCATCTAGCCACTCAGCTGAGGAGCATGGTGAATCTTGAGATCAGGACCTTGCATCCCGCGGAGGAAATGGAGGGTGTCCGTCTTCGACTCTACTATCCCACGCTCCCCAAGGGTCCCGAGGACCGCGAGGGGAAGGTGGTGGAGGTCTTGTCCCTTAACGTCAACATGGTGGCGGATCCCTTCGACGCTGATGTCGTACACGCTCACACGTGGTACATGAGCTTCGCGGGAATGTTGGCCAAGAAGCTGTACAACAGCAAGCTGGTGGCAACAGTCCACTCCCTGGAACCTCTCCGACCCTGGAAGGAGGAACAGCTAGGGGGAGGGTACCGGCTGAGTTCATGGTTGGAAGAGACCGGCCTGAAGGCGTGCGATGCCGTGGTGGCGGTCTCTGAGGAGATGTCTGCCGACCTGCGAGAGCACTATGGTATACCCCCCGAGAGAGTTCACGTCATCCCCAACGGAGTCGATGCCTCGGCCTTCAGGAGGGAGGAGGACCCCTCCATCCTGGAGAGGCTTGGCGTTGAGGTCCCGTACATCCTCTTTCTCGGCCGTCTGAGCAGACAGAAGGGCATATTCGACCTGGTGGAAGCGTTCAAGGCCCTGAAGACGGAGTTGAACCTTGTCCTCGTCACGGGACCGGCGGACACGCAGGGACTGGTGGATGAGCTTTCAGGGGCAGTAGGAGGTCTGTCGAGGATACGCTGGATCAACAGGATGGTCACCCACGAGGAGGCTGTTGCCCTGTACTCCTCCTGCGAGCTCTTCGTATGTCCATCGCGCTACGAGCCCTTCGGCATCATCAACCTCGAAGCCATGGCGTGCGAGAGGCCCGTGGTCGCGACTCGGGTTGGGGGCATAATGGAGGTTGTCCAGGACGGGGAGACGGGGGTCCTGGTTCCTTCCGAGGATCCAGAGGCCCTGGGCCGGGCTATCGACGATCTGATGTCCGATCGCGGCCTTCGCGAGGAGATGGGAGCGAGGGGTAGGGCCAGGGTTGAGAAGCACTTCACGTGGCGGACGGTAGCGGAGCGAACCGTAGAACTCTACAGGAGTCTGAAGTGAGTGGAGGAGCAGAAGGTAAAGCTTCTGAAGGCCTTCGGGGAGTGGTCAGCCTCCACATTATTCCGCGAGTGGATCTCCCGGCGGCGCTGGTTCCCCAGGGGGTGGGAGGCGACGGTCGAGATCGCCGACCACCTGCTGCTGGAGGCTCTTGGAGACGACGTCTCTGCCATAGTGTTCTTGAGGGCCGAGGACGAGGAGTTCCAGCTCCCTATCCTCATTTCGAAAGATAAGCCGAAGGTCGGAGAGTCCACTCCGTTCGTAGTGGATGGCGATGAGGCCTTCTTTCAAGAAGGGGAGCTGTCCGAAGCCTACTGCTCCTCCCTCCTCGGGTTGATGGCGAGGGGGGCAAAGGCAAAGACGTCAAGGGGAAGGCCAATAGCATTCCGGGGTCCAGGCCTCACCATCCTCTCCCCTCCCCGCCCAGTGACTCTGGGGAAGAGTTCGAACGTCTCCGTCATCATTGAAGCCGCGCCGGAAACGGTGCTCCTCAAGTCCCTTCGAAAGGTGGAGAAGGCCTCTAGGGAGCCCCTTATGTTGGGACTCTTAAGTGAACAGGGATACGAGCATGCGCCGAGGCTCCTTGGCTCCGTCAAGACTCACGATGATACTTACCTGGCCGAGGTCCTGAGGTACGAAGCGTCGGAAGGTGACCTGGGAGGCACAATCATGGCGAGGCTGTCTGAGGAGGTGGAGCGAGAGGCAGCCCATCAGCCTTGGAAGATTCTTGGCAAGCTAGGGGAGGGGCTCGCACAGCTGCACAGGGCACTAGGAGCGTCCGATCATCCCCGCTTCGCCCCTCAGACCTTGACGGGATCCCAACTTGAGGGACAGATCAGGAGAGGTATCGGGTACTACGAGAACTCGAGACAGCTTCTCGCTGAGGCCGATCCTCTGGTTACGGAGGTAGCCGATCTGTTAGTCTCCCGTGAGAGGCCCATCAGGAATGGGTTGGAGCGCCTCCGAGGTGCCGAAGGTTGGCCCTCTATCCACATCCACGATGACCTGCACCTTGAGCAAGTCCTCGTATCTGAGGGGGAGCCATTCTTCGTTGACTTCGAGGGGGAGCCGATAAGGCCTTCGGCCGAGAGGTGGGTGAGGAACAGTCCACTTCGGGACGTGGCTACAATGCTGCGCTCCCTGTCCTACATCAAACACGCAGTTCTGCGACACGCCTTAGGGCTGGAGGCACGGCAGCACGAGCTGAGACTTGCCAAAGGAGAACCCCCAGGTGAGCTCCTCACGAGGCTTGGCTCCTGGGAAGTCCTTCAGCGGAAGACACTCCTCGACGCCTACCTGAAGGCCCTTCGAGCGTCCGCACCGGAGCTGCTACCTCGAGAAGATGCCGAGGTGCCAGGCCTCATCCTGGCCTGGGAGCTAGAGAAAGCGCTCTACGAGCTGAACTACGAGGCCCTCTACAGGCCGGAAAACGTCCTCATCCCCTTCTGCGCCCTCCCGAGGAACAGTTAGCTTGAAGCTCGCCAGCCTTCTTGGCCCCCTGTTGTGCATCGCGGTGCTCCTTGCATCGACCACTACCGCAGTGGCTAGTGACTCAGGACCCCCACGACACTCGCCCGCCGCTCGCCCCTACGACGCCTTGGTCCACGAGTTCGAGGCTAACGACTTACTCGGCTATAGCTTCACCAACAAGAGGGACGGCTTTCTCTGGGCCGCCAGCACGGGGGAGCCTTTGTCCGAGTTTGGCGGGTTCAACGTCCTCAGACGAAGGGTGCTGGAGAGTTGGGTCGTGGCCGTGGGGAGTCAGCAGGTCACTCCCGGTCCCGCCATGGCACTCTACAGGCCCCACATCTTCGAAAGGATAGCCGACCCTGTGATAGAACGGGTCTTCGTGCCAGACGACATCCCGGCCATGTCCCTATCCATAGGGGCGCGGGAGGATGTCCAGAACCTGAGGATACTCCTCTTCCTCGAGCGCTCCTATGAACTTTCCAACAGAGACGAGGACCGGGTGACCTTTAGGTCAGACGAGACCTACATGGAAGGTGTTCCGTACATCACGGTGGTTGCCTCCCGGAACTTCCATCTCAACGGTGAGGGGTACGGCATCATCAGCCATCGATACCGATTCGATGAACACAGGCAAGGAAACTTCACGGTGGTCCGAGGAGAGGTCCGTAGTAGCGGCTACCTGGAACTGGGGGGCCTTCAGAAAGGAGAGGAGATGCGCCTCGTCGTGGGGGTCGGGAAGACGGAGGCAGAAGCGTTGGAGCGCGCGCTCGACCTTCGGGACAACTGGGATGACCACCTGGGAGCGAAGGAGTCGAGGCTGGAGGATTTGGTGCGGAGCACCGGGATCACGTGCAGTTCTGAGGATCTCCACCTCGCCCTCAACTTCGCCCTGACGAGCCTGGACAGCCTCCTCATGGAGGAACCTTTTGGCAAGGTAGTCTGGGCGGGTCTACCGTGGTTCAACCAGGGCTGGGGGAGGGACACGTTCATTAGCCTGCGAGGAGGCCTCGCAACGGGGAGGCACGCTGAGACCCAGGCGATCCTCAGGTCCTTCGCCGCCTTCCAGAGGAGCTCCGATGGACGGATTCCCAACCTGATAAGCGATCCGGCCAACCCTCCCTACAACTCCGCGGACGCCATCTGGTGGCTGGTGAAGGTGGCGTACGAGTACTACCTCTACACGGGCAATCGGACCTTCCTGGAGGAGATTTATCCTACAGTGTCCAACGCCCTCAAGGCTGGGTTCGAGGCCTATGGAGACGAGGACGGACTCCTCCTCTCTAGCGCGAAGGAGACGTGGATGGACACGTCGGCCGACCCTAGGAGGGGAAAGCCCGTGGAGATCGAGGCCCTCTGGATCGAGGCACTGTCCATCGGCGCGAAGATGGCCGACCTCCTGGGGCTGCAGGATGATAGAGCATTTTTCCAGGCTCTCCTGCGCCGCGCATCCTCATCCTTCGATGATATGTACTGGAACTCCGAGATGATCTACCTTTCCGACTACATCGACCACAGAGGGGAGAGCGTCTCGCGGGTCAGGCCCAACGTCCTCCTCGCTTACTCGGTCTTGCGCCGGGGCGTCGAGTCTGGTGAGGTGAGCGTCGACAGCCTGCAGGGGGAGAGACTCCAGCAGATAGCGAGTACTGCGACCGAAGAGGGGCTCTTTGCTCCCTGGGGAGTCCGCTCCCTCTCGCCTCAGGATGCCATCTACCGCCCCATTGACACCTCGACGTGGGACTCCCCTGCCTACCACAACGGGAACGTCTGGCCCTGGCTCTCGGGAGCCGCTATGGAGGTATTGGCGGAGACACATCACTTTGAGGAGGCGGGGTTGTTGTTGCGAGCCTACGAGGAGGACTTCCTCAGGGTGGGAAACGTCGGCTCCGGAACTGAGATCTACGATGGCGACTCGAGGTCACCCAAGGGGACGTGGACGCAGGCGTGGTCGGCAGCTGAATTCCTGCGAGCGTTTCACCAGGTGGTCCTGGGAGTCCGGCCATCGGAGAGTGGCCTCGTCGTCTCGCCCAATCCCCTGCCCTCTGTCGGAGAGGTCGCGTCCTCCGTGGTTTACAGAGACACGCCTGGCAGAGTCACCTACTCGTTGGAGGGGGAGAGACAGACGGCCAAGTTCGAGTCCGGGGCGGGAGTCCCGCTACAGGTCAGGTTGAAGGTGCCGGTCGAGGCGAGGGGTTACCGGCTTCATGTGAGGGAGGGTAGAGAGACGACCGACTTGGAAGGGGACGGTACCGCCGATATTGCCATTCTGAACTTCACGGACGCCAGGGATGTGGAGGTGACTCTGCAAGCGCTGTACGACACTCCAGACGAAGGAGGATCTCCGGACGCGACTTCCTTCCTACCATACATCCTCGTGGCACTGGCGGGGGTTAGCCTCGGAGTCGTCCTTCTCCTCAGACGACGGTCTCGCCGGTAGATGGGTCGAAGAGATGGGCCTTCTCCATGTCGAGGGCTAGCTCCATCGAGTCTCCAACCTGCGCCCTACTCCCCCCAGCAACTCGCGCAAGCAAGCTCTCCCCACCCGCGGCTAAGTGAAGGAAGATGTCCGACCCCATGTTCTCCATGACCTCCACCCTGGCGCTTATCACCCCGACCCGCTCAGGTACGGGCCCCGCCTCGACGTCGTGGATGTCCTCGGGGCGGATACCCAGTGTGGCGTGACGCCCCCTGAACCCACGCAAGTTGCGCTTGAGCTCAGCAGGCAACGGGATCACCAGGTCTCTCGCCTGAAGTTGGAGGCCTCCATCCCTCTCGGCTACCTTGATGTCGAGGAAGTTCATCGACGGGCTTCCGATGAAGCTGGCCACGAAAAGGTTCGAGGGACTGTCGTAGAGTACCTGCGGCTCCGCCACCTGCTGAATGCGTCCGTCCTTCAGGACCGCGACCCGGTCACCAAGGGTCATGGCCTCGGCCTGGTCGTGGGTGACGTAGATCATCGTGGTCTTAATGTTCTGGTGAAGCCTGGCGAGCTCCGCCCTCATGGTCACCCTAAGCTTCGCGTCTAGGTTGCTCAGTGGCTCGTCGAAGAGGAAGACCTTGGGTTTCCGAACTATAGCCCTGCCGACGGCCACCCTCTGCCTCTGGCCGCCGCTGAGCTGTCCCGGCTTCTTCTCCAGCTGGTCAGCGATCTTCAGGATGTTGGCGGCCTCCTCTACTCTCGCGATGACCTCCGCCCGGCTGGTCCGCCTCGCCTTCAACCCGAAGCTCATGTTGTCGAAGACGTTCATGTGCGGATAGAGGGCGTAGCTCTGGAACACCATGGCCACATCCCTGTCCTTGGGCGGGATGTCGTTAACGAGCTCGCCGTCGATGGTTATGCTCCCGCTGCTCACGTCCTCCAAGCCGGCGATCATCCTCAGGACCGTCGTCTTGCCGCACCCACTAGGGCCCACGAGGACTACGAACTCGCCGTCCTTGACCCTCATGTTGAAGTCTTCGACGGCCGTGAAGTCACCAAACTTCTTGCTCACGTTCTCCAGAACCAACTCAGCCAAGCCACGTCACCCCTTTACAGCCCCCCTGGTCAGACCAGATATGAGGTACCTCTGGAAGACTATGAAGAGGATCACGACGGGGATGCTCACCAGGATGGAAATGGCGGCGAAGAGGTTCCAGAAGACCTGGGGTTCCGCCACGAAACTGGTGATCCCCACAGGCAGGGTGTACATAGCGTCGCTGGACATGATGGTGAAGGCCAGCAGCCACTCGTTCCACGCCGCCAGGAAGGCGAAGAGGGCGGTCACGGCCACCGCCGGGGTCGACAAAGGCAGTATCACCCTATAGAACGCGGATATCCGAGAGAAGCCGTCCACCATCGCCGCCTCCTCCAGGTCGAAGGGTATGGTATCGAAAAAGCCCTTCAGCATCCATACGACAAACGGCAGCGCCGTCACGGAGTAGGCCAGGACCAGTCCTAGGAAGCTGTTCAGGAGGCCCAGGTTCGCCAGGAGGACGTAGTAAGGAATCAGGATGATGGCTCCCGGAAACATCTGGACCACCAGGAAGGATAGCATGCTCCACCTCTTGCCCCGGAAGCTGAACCGGGAGAAGCCGTACCCCGCGGGCAGCGCCATGACCAGGCCCAGAAGGGTGGTCCCTGTGGCGACGATGAGGCTGTTTCTGAACCAGACGAAGAAGGGACGCTCGAAGAGGATGGTGGCGAAGTTGTTGAGGGTAATGGACGGAAGCGACGCCTGAGAGACGGACTCGACCAAGAGGAGGAAGGCCCCGAGGAGGAGGCCGTACGCGACGTGTCCCCCCACGGTGACGGCAAGGGTCCTCCCGTCCCTCAGCCTGCCCGTGGCCACCAGCAGGACGAGGCCAACCGTAACGGAGACGAGGGGAGCGGCGAGGAGGTGTAGGGCAGGGTCGATACCGAAGAAGAAGATGACGTAGACTAGCGCGACGACAACGCCGTAGACGACCTGCAGGACGATGGGGAGGGGGCCGTAGCCGGGGTTGGACCTCCGGGTGATCCGAGCGGAGAGGGCGTGAAAGGGAGGAGGCCTCTCGGCCTGCAGCCCGTTACTCATTACGGCAGCGAGGCCGATGGCTCCGATGAGCCCGCCGAGGATTGCCATCCCTACCCCTCCATGAAGCCATTGGACGGGGTTCCCCAGGATGGCCATGTTGTTGAAGCTGAAGCTGTTGATCCTGCTGAGGCTCGTACCGACGATGAGGAAGACCGGGAATACCGCTACCACAGCCATGGGGATCAGGATGAGGTGGATGACTGTGTTCTCAACGAGGGCGATCCTCCCCTTCGTCCAGCGGGCCTTCCTGCGAGTGAGAAGACGAGCGATGAATCGCTTGGGTCTTGAGACTAGCCTGCTCCACGGGTTTACCTCATGGGGGTAAGGTTGCGACGTCGTCGTGAGGAGCCTCACCAGGACGATGACTGCCAGGACCCGCAGATTCACCGGGGAGAGGGGGAACCCGACCAGGACGAGGAGCGAGAATATCAGGTCGAGGGTGAGGGACCAAGTGGCAAGACGCATCCCCAGCCTCTGCCGAAGGGCCAGGCCGAGGCCGCCCACGATCTCCCCGACGCCTATGACGATGAAGGCGATGCCGTGGGTCGCCGTCACGATGAACCACGGGTCCATGGCCGTGTAGATGAGGGTGCCGTAGATCAGCTGGAATATCCCCAGGAGGACGATGGCGATTATGATCGGAGAGGACACCAGGACCTTCTCCGGTTGGTCCGGCCCGGCGGCAACTCTGATGGGCTCCCTGAAGGCCGAAAACCCGCGACGCAAGCGCGAGTAGAGGCGTGGTAGCAAGGGGAGCCTGCCGAGGAGCCTGGAGAGTGTTCCCCGCTTCGTCACGGTCGAGGGGCCGCCAGCGAAGCTCTCCATGGCCCTCGTCTGCCTCGTGTAGATGAGGCCGAAGGCTAGGAGCATGATGAAGATGACAACGCTGTACGCGGCCGCAAAGCCCCACCTCCGCGGGAATGTGAAGCCCACGTTGTAGACGTAGGTGATTAGGATGTCCGTGGCGCCAGCGTCGAACCCCGGGAGGGTGACGGGAGGCCTTCCCTGCGTCATCAGGTAGATGACATTGAACATGTTGAAGGTCCAGATGAAGCCCAGGAGGGAGGCTGGAACGATGGTCGGCTTCAACAGCGGGAGGGTGATGTATCGGAACTTCTGCCATCGGGAGAGGCCATCCACGTCGGCCGCCTCGTAGAGGTCCTCCGGAATGCCCTGCAGGCCGCCGGAGAACACCATCATCATGAAGGAGAAGCCCAGCCAGATATTCGTGAGGATGACGGCTATCAGCGCAGTAGGCATGCTCGTCAGCCAGGGGATGGAGACTCCGAGGAACTCGTTGATCACCCCGGTGCTCGTATCGAACATGCCGCGCCACGCTAGTATGGTGATGAAGGTGGGAACGGCCCAGGGGAAGAGGAGGAGCGTCCGGTAAATGGCCCTCCCCCTGATTCTTCGGTTCAGTAGTATCGCAAGGAGTAGGCCGATTGTGACGTGGAAGACGACGTTCACCACCGTCCACACGAAGGTGGTAGTCGTCACCATGAGGAAGTCTGGCTGGGCGAAGACCCTGACGTAGTTCTCGAGGCCTATGAGGTCGTAGGCGGAGCGGGGATCGGCGATCTTGTCGGTGAACGACAGGAAGAATCCGAAGGCGACGGGGTAGAAGGTCAGGGCGGCGAGGCCGAGCAGGGCAGGGATGATGTAGAGGTAGGCCGACCTGTTCCTCTTGGATTCGTGCCGCGCCAGGAGGAAGACCGTGAAGAGCAGGCCGAACATGATGAGGCCGAAGGATATGTAGAGCCCCTCGTTGCCAGCGGCCTCCACTTCCTCCTCAGCCTCGGGAACCGCGGAGATTGGTGAGACCTCACGGTTCTCGCCACCGGGGCCCCGAGGTGTAACTGCGATGAAGACGGTCTTCTCGGCCTCCAGTCCCGTCACGTTGTAGCGGACCCTTGCCGTGTCCGAGGGGATGATGGCGATGCGGTCGAAGCCCACGACCTTCTCGAGGCCATCCCGCCACTCTCCAGTACCGTTTAGGAACCAGAACTGTCGGATGGTTGCCCTCTCGCCCTCTGACGCCTCCTCGGCTGAGACCACGTGTATCCTGTCGTAGACGAAGGCGCTCCTTCCGGGAGCCAGAGTGAAGTCGTCGACGTTGCTGGCGTTGGTGCCGCTGAGGTAGATGGTGTAGTTGGCGACGTCTGGAGAGGCACTGGGCCGGAAGCCTATGACGACGGAGTTAAGGTGGACCTCCTCTGCCTTCAGCTCGGAGATCGGTTCCGGTAGCTGGGCGCTGACCATAGGGAGGAAGATGAGGAGAACGGCCAGGAGAACGACAACGAGGCCGTACTTCCTCCATCGTCCCTTCACGCCCTTTCCCCTGAGGTTCATCCCTCGATGGCCCTGATGATTTCCTCCTCGGCGTCCTCGTAGATCTGGAGGGCCTCAGCGGGCGTCGGGGATTCCTGGTAGATGACGGCCAAGGCATCTGTTATCGGGCCCCAGACGTTCCCCATCTCTGGTCTCGATGGCAGGGGTTGTGAGAACTGCGCCTGTTTGAGGTATTGGGCGATGATGGGGTTATCCTGGATTCGTTGGTCCGTGAAGGCCTGTATGGCCGTTGGGATGGCGAGACTTCCGGGCGCCCCCCCGACGCCAAGGGCGAAGTTGATCTGCTCCTCTGGGCTCGCGATGAACTTGATGGCATCGAAGGCGTCCTCCTTGGCGTTGCTGCCCTTGTAGATGCCGAAGCCTTTCACGCCAAGAGTTGGCTGGGCCCTCTCTCCCGTGGCCTTCACGATGGGGAAGGGCACGATTCCAAACTCGATTTCCGCCGCCTGCATGTCTGGGATGGCCCAGGGACCGGTGGCGACCATAGCCGCCCGTCTCTCGAGGAAGGCGGACATCATTGTGGAGGACCCAGGGTTGGCGAACATTATACCTTCCACCTTGTCTAGGTCCTGAAGCCAGAGGGTTGCGTTCACCGTCTCTTCCATGTCGAATCCAAGAACTTGGCGCGTAACAGGGTCCTCGTCTGAAGCACCTGGCGAGAAGATGTGGCCGCCGTATCCCTTCTGCCATGGGAAGAACCAGAAGGGATCTGTCACCGGCTGCACGAAGCCGCTCACGCCCCCTGAGGTAAGGTTCTGGGCGATCCGGAGCAGGTCATCGGTATCCCAATCATCTGAAGGGTACTGCTCTCCATTGGAGTCGAAGAGCTCCTTGTTGTAGACGATGGCGAGGAGGTCCTGGGTGGCCGGCAGGGCGTATATCTGCCCTTCGATGCGCATCGTTTCCAGGGACTCCGTCGTGTACTTCGCCAGCAGCCCAGGGTCCAAGAACCTGTCAAGGGGCTCCAAGAAACCGAGTCGGGCGACCTCGCCCAAGCGATCATTTTGGAACCTCATGACGTCCGGAGCATTGCCTGCCGTAGCCACGGTGATGTACTTGTCTATGGCTCCGCCAAAGGGCTGGAACTCCACCTGGACCGTCAGATCGGGCCTGGTTGCCCGGTACCTGTCCATCATCTTGTTGAAGTCCTCTTGCTCCTTGCCCGAATACGTATGCCAGACCGTCAGGACCTTGCCGACGAGTTGCTCCATTCTGAAGATGGCCCGGACGTACTTGCCCGCCTCTATGGGTGTGGGGAAACCGGTCGATTTGAAACCCGACTTGAAGACCTGAACGCTCGCCGTGCCGACGGGTACGTCCACGATCTCGAAGTCGCCACTCTGATTGGTCGGCCCGGTCTTGAACTCCTCTGCCAGCGTCACCTGAACGGTAGCGTTCTCGATGGCATCCCCGGTCCCCCCATCATACACCACACCGCGGACCCTGCCGAAGGGTTCCGGAGAGGCATCCACCGCCAGTACTGTGAGATCGGTTCTGGACCGGAACTCCGACTCCTCGATCTCGGCCGTCATGGTGAAGGTGATGGTCACGTTCTCCAGCCTGTTGGGGGCGGTGTAGATGAAGTTGGCTAGGCCAGTCTCATTGGTCTGGACCGTTCCCTCGGGAGATAGCGTGCCTCCGATCTCCTCCGGTGAGAAGGTGGCCGTGACGGGTATACCGAAGAGAGGGACATTTCTGTCCGTCGCCCAGAGGGTTACGTTGGCAGAGGATCCAGCGGGGAGCTGAAAGTAGTCAGCCTCCGCTCTAACGATGTATAGGGGCTCCGCTCCCTCGGGGGGTGGCTGCATGAGGACTAGGACTACCGCGGCCGATACCGCTGCCACCGCCACCACCACTGCTACGATTATCACCAGGGTCTTCATGGGCAAGCCTTTCTTCTCCTCCATCTCAGGCCTCCTTCTCGCGCCAGAACATGAAATACATGAGGACGAGCACTACGGCTACTGCGGCACCTACTCCGCCGATGATGATGGCCACGGTTGCCCCCGAGAAGAACGGTGGGGCCCGCACTGCGATGGTGAAGGTCGCCGTCTCTACGAGGGAGTTCTCCTCCCCTTGGCCATCGTCGGCGGCGAAGCGGTAGCTATGGTCGCCCGCCCCTAGGGCGGTCGTATATCGGAACACGGCCCCGGTGGCGTTGGAGCCCCCTACGTAGCTCATCTCGCGAGACTCGTTATCTAGGAAAATTCGGACGAAGCTCGGGTCATCGCCGTCGTGGTCTGCGTACCTTACCTCGAAGGTAAAGGGCGTGTTGGCGTCCCCCTCCTCCGGGGTGACTTTCATCCCTGACAAAGTTGGGGCCTTGTTCGGCGCCACGGGGGGTTCCGGCGGGGCCCCTCCTGGCACGGTCACCCCTTCCAGCTCCGCAAAGGTGGTCGAGGTGTAGCCGCCCAGCATGGCGGCCTGATTGACGCCCTCCGGCGTAATGGCGTCGTAGATTCTCGGATCTCTGTTGTGGGCAGCACCTCCGCCGCCTACCCAGATCCCCTCAATTCCAATCACGTCCCGCCACCAGCCGGGTCCGAAACCATCCTGGCTTCCGGATACAAACACGTAGCCCCAATCGCTCGGAGAGCCACCGGGGAAGAGCTTCTTGGGGACTATGATGGTAATATTGTGTGTCCCCTCCTGCCTTGTTACTACGAGTCCGCTGGACAGTCTCTGAGTAACGTCGGAATCGTAGGTGACGAAGGTCCGGGAGTCGCTCCACCCCGCAGCCTGGACTGCCACCTCCCAGGCGAAGGAAGCGTTCACCCGGGCGGCAGGTCCCTCGAGCAAGTTCACTTGCCCGCTCCCAGGGATCCTATCGGTATCCACGTAGATATTCACTATCTGGAAGGAGAAGCCGTTGGGGCCGTTCCAGACGTTTCGACCCACGTCGACGAAGCCGAAGGTAAACGTGACGCTCACTGGCGTCTCCGAGATTGCCACATGGGTCATGTCGAAGAGGACATCACAGTATTGGCCGTCACTACACTGGAAGTCTTGTGCGAGGGGGTAGGTGTAGTCACCGTCCCCAGTGTCATCCCCTACGGGGTCTTCGAAGACGGCGAGGGGCGGTCCCGTCGGTGGGATGGGGAACTTTATCTCCACTGGGTCTGATGGCAGCAGGTCCACGTCCCCCGTCTCGTTGGCCGTAACCGCCGCCAGCCTGAGGGTCTCTCCACCCCCAACCTCGAACTCCAGGAGAGGCAGGGAGATCTCGATAACGTCGCCAATCCAGGCGGCTCCCTCGATTCTCTTCTTGAACTTGTACGGGCCATCACCCCACCAGTTCTCAGCGGGCGCCTCCGTTCCATTCCAGAGGGCCGCGGGGACCTCACCGCTGGAGAAGGCCTGGCTGAAGACGAGACGCACCCGATAGTAGGTGGGCCACTCGAAGAGGGTGTCCCCGTTCCTCGTGGTAAAGTTCACCCCGTACCGGTTCATGTTGAGCTGCATATTGTTGAAGCCGAACCGGACGGGTTTGGATATGTAGAGCTCCAGCTCCCGCCCCTCGGTGCCAATGAGATCTCGAGGATCGCCATTGAGGACCACTTGGGCGTAGAGACTGGTGAAGTCATACCCCACGTAGAGCTCCTCGATCAGCATCAGCTCCTGGCCCGTCACGGCCTTGGAGTAGAGGGAGGAGTTATCCCACTCGCCCGGGGAGGCAAGGCCATCCAGGGTCGGCTCGAGGATCCCCGTGTCGATGCGGTCGGCAGACGCGGATGGTCCCCACCGCGCCGTCACGTATCGCGGTGGCGAGACCCCGATGGCGTCGTAGGCCGTCCGGAGATGCTCCTTGAAGAGGACGTCGAAGTTCCCGTCATCGCCGCTATCCTGGTCGTCTCCGTACCACCAGAACCAGTCGCTTCCCTCGGCGGCCAGGATCCCCTCCCAAGCGGCCTTCACCTCAGGGGAGCTGCTGGGATCCACGAACTCCCTGCCCTCAGTCTGGAGGGTGTACGCCACCACGGCATTTCGCGCCGCCGCCAGACGTGCCCAACCTACCTGCTCATCCTCTTCCCCAGACCAGGTGTCGAAGTTGGCATCGATCCATGACCCAGCGTGCAAACTGTCCAAGGCTACTTTATCCGAGGGGGAAAGGCCATCGATGAAGTCGGTCAGGGAGACCGTGTTGAGCCAGCCATCATCCTGTGCCTGGGTCATGTTCTCGTAGATCGCATGGAGGAAGTCTCTCCCGTTGTTCGGGTAGCCCGCCAGGAACATCCAATTCTCACCGTCGGCCGCCAGGACGAAGACGCTGCGGGGCCTCTCGGCGTCGGACAGGTCGTCATGGCGGTCCTGGAGCAGGCTCATGAAATCCTGCACCGCCTCCGCCGTGCTCATGCCACCGTAGCGGAAGGAGACCCTGTCGGAGACCTCCGTGTCTCGGAAGACGAAGTCGGCCGACTTCCCGTCGACGGTGACGGTGTAGACCTTCGTCTTGTTGGAGGTGCTCTGCCCGACCTTGGAGCCGCCTAGCACGCTGTTGTTGAGGACCTTCTCGTCGGAGACCGACCAGCGGAAGCCGGTGTCGTTCATGGCTGGCACAATGGATTCAGAGATGGCTCCCTCGCTGTTCCAGGTCCCGTTGGGCGGTATACCGAACCTCGCCTCGTAGAACCTGGCTGCTCGTTCGTACTGGAAACGGGTGTCGTTCTCCCAAGTTCCCTTGGTCACGTCGTGGACGCCATCGGCAGAGGGTATGGTGTCATCCATGAGGAGCGGGGAGATTGGATGGTAGTACGGGGTGGTGACGATCTCCGCCTGACCGGAATCCTGGACCGCCTTGTACGCGGGGACGACCTGTTTCATGATCTCCCGCTGGATACTCAGGACGGTCTCCGTGTCGGCAAGGGTGAAGCCGCTGCCCTGCTGCATCAACTGGACGATGGTGTCGTTCGTGTCTGCGACATCGTACTCACCCAGGACGTACGGGATGCTGATCTGCCGCAGGAAGTAGATGGTGGTGAGGTCCCGGAGCTCCTGATCCGTCAGGCTCAGCGGGTCCTGGCCCACCTTGGTGACCAAAACCTGCAAGCGGGGGTATATAGCGTACTGGTCGAAGTAGGGGTTCGCGGCGCTGTTGTAGTACCAAGGTGCCAGCCGGATGAACTCCCGCGCCACCAATGTGCGGTTCACATCGTCCAGGGTCGCATAGTCCATGCGGGCCAGCTTGATGTGGTTGTCCACCGAATCGTTGTAAGCGTAGTCCTCCATCTGGAAGATGAGGGACGGTACGAGGTTGAAGGTCAGGCTTATGTTGGGGTACTGGGCCAATAGCTTGGGGTGGTCCAAGTACTCGTTGGGTCCGTGGTCCCGGACCCACGGCATCAGGTACTCGTCCGTGGCCACGTTCTTGTAGAGGGGCTGGTGCATGTGCCACAGGATGGCAAAGTTCAGGGGCGGCGCCGGCTGGGCCCTCGCATCCTGCCATTGAACGGCTGTGATGCTCAGAGATAAGGCCAGCGCGACAATCAGGAGCTTGGGGACTAACCTCACAGCGACTCCCCCACGGTTCCCAGACTCATCTTCGGTAGCCTATATAACGTTTCCAGCGGGTCTGGCTCCGTCTGGAGAGATGCGAATTCCCCGTGGCCGTCGGCTCCCCTACTCGGGCGGCTCCTTAGGAGGCTCCATAGGCGGCTGCACGGGTGGCGCTCGTCCCCTGATGGACAGGAGGTAGACGACCACCACGATGATGATTATCGCGGCCACCACTCCACCGATGATGGCAATCAGCCCCACGTCCAGAGGTGTTGGGGGAACCTCTTCAGCGGTGACAGTGACCGTCGCGGTCCCGTCGGTATCGGTGGTGTCGTTGGTACCAGTGGCCGTTATCGTCACGGTTGTGTCCGTATCTACTGCCCTGCCCCTGAGGGTGAAAATCGCTCTGCCCGCGGAGTCACTGGTCTTCACCGCGTCGCCGACGATGGACATCGCCGCCGTCGGAGAGACCGCGATGGAGATGGACTTGCCCACCAACGGCACGTTATTGTCCGTGAAGGTCACGGTGACGGCGACGTCCTCTCCCTCGCCAACGGAGGTTGGGCTAGCGGAGACGGCGACGTCGTAGTCGTGGGTAATGACCGGCTTCGGCTGGTAGAGCGCGAAGAAAGTCTGGTTCATCAGGTCCACCTGCATTGCGCGACGGATGACGGCGTACGATCCATAGTCGCTCAGATCGGTCGTCTGGGCTGCCGTGGTCGGATAGAAGAGCAGGTCGTAGACGTTGGGGTTGTCCGGACCGTCGGCGCCGCCGCCGACCCAGTTCCCGGCTGAGGCCTCGACCTGGCGTATGCCACCGCCCGGCCAACCTGCGCCTCCGTCATCATAGAGGGCTGCAATGCCCACGTAGGTCAAGTTGTAGCCAAGGCCCAGGTCAGTCGTGTTGAGCCAGAAGTCGAGTTGAGTGCCTCCATTCGAGGAGAAGACCTTCCCGGCGTTGGGCTTCGGGCTAAGGCCCAGCGAGGTGCTCAGGTAGAGCATCTCGTAGGTGTTGTTGACCGTGTCCGCGACGTTGCTGCGGATGACCATCTCCCCCCTGTCGTCGCCAGGGGTGAACTCGCTCAAGTTCTGGAACGTGGCCAGGACCACGTACTCCCACGCGAACTGGGATGCCACGCTCACGTTCACGGGCTTCGGCGGAGCAGCCTCGGGCATGACGTGGACTACGTCAGTCTCGCCGCTTCCCGCCACGTGATCCGCATCGATCAGCAGGATGAAGGCGGCCATCCGCTGCCTCCACTCAGTCTCAGGCTGGGCGTTGATGCGGACGGAGTAGTGTATCCAGTCTCCCTCCGGTGTGATGTTGAGGAACCAGGCATCGCCTCGGCCCTGCCACTTGACGGTGGGCTCATTGGGGTAGACGTAATCCCCGTCGCCCAGGTCGTCGCCCCTCTGGTCCTCCCAGATGAAGCTGTTGCCGACAAACTCGGCGATGTTCGCTGGTGGAGCGGCGGCGGTCGTGAACGTAGCGACCGCGGTGATGTTCTGGTTGCCGGCGATGTCCCACGACTCGATCCGGTAGTAGTAGGTCGTGGAGGATGCGAGCCCAGATATAGTAACGGCGTGAGCAGTAACGAACTCATCGACGGACCTCACCAGCGTGGGCGGGTCCGCGGTGCCATACCACACCGTCGTGTTGGCCAACTCGTCCGTGCCCCAGGCAATCACGGCCTGGTTGAATGTCGGAGTGGCTACGGGACTCAGAATCTGAGGCGATGTGGTGTCAGGGGCGAAGGTAACGGTACCAAAGCTGACCTGCGCCTGAGATGTCATGACGGCGTTGGTGCTGGCAGTGTAGCTTCCCAGCTCAGCTTCCTGAGTGGCTTGGTCAGCGGCGAAGGCGATATCCTGTATCTTGGGATCGAAGCTGTGGTTGGCACCGCCGCCGAAGGCCCAGTCCTCACCATACCGTTCGAGCCTCACGTCCCGGAAACCGTCGGTGAAGGCCCCATCGTGGCTCTGCAGGAAGAACATGAAGCCCCAGGTGTCGCCGTTGATGTCGTAGCCATCCTTCCCGATGAAGGCCAGTGGGACGGAGACTTCGATGGCGTTGTGGGTCTCATTGGCCTTGTTGGTTATTGGAGCCCAGTTGCCCGCTGCGTCGAAGACCTTCGCGTTCTCCGCGTGCCAACCCGTTTGGCCGATCTTGACGAAGTACTCCCAACCCGCGCCGCTGGCGATGTCGACGTTAGGTCGAGCGGTAAGCTGACCAGAAGTGTCGAGGGTCGTGTCAATCAACAGGACGGCTGCAACGGTCGAGAAACCGTCACCCCCTCCCCATGCATTGCTGAGGTTGACGACCTTAATGAGCACGTAGAGGTTGTCGGAGTCCGCGGTGATCCGCAGCTCCTGGATGTCGAAGAGGCCGGTCCTGTTCAGGTCACCGGCCTTAGGATATGTATAGTTGCCATCCCCGGTATCGTCCCCAACGGTGTCGTTCCAGAAGAACTCACCGCTGTCGACGACCCCCGTGTCAGGGTTTGTGTTCACGCCCGTCCAGTCGGACGGGTCACCATCTACGGTAATGGTCTTGGGCCCCGCTTGCCCCACGGCAATGTCGGAGCCTACATAAGCGAAGGCTGCGGCAATCATAAGGACAAAGATAACTAAAACCGATCGATTCCTCCACCCCATGCTTACTACCTCCTGTAAGGCCTTCTTCAATCAGCTTCCTGTATTAATACGTTTCATTGGGCGAATGACCAGCAGTTGTCCACCACATGGGGCGGGAAGTGATAAATGCCATCGACGACCATCCATCTTCGAGCTATCATGGAGCTATTGAAGGGCGTTCACGTCATCGAGACGCATGCGAACTGCGCACTCCTAACAGACGACAGGCTCATCCTCGTCGACACCAGCGCCGAAGCCAATGCCTCGGACGTCTTGTCATACCTGCGTAAGATCGGCTACCGGCCCTCGGACATCTCGAGCATCATCATTACTCATACTCATCCCGATCACGTGGGAGGCCTGGCGACCCTGAAAGAGAAGACTGAGGCGGAGGTGGCGTCCCACCGTATCGAGGCGCAATACATTGCGAAGGAGACGACTTACCCAGGTGGCCTAGGGCCCCTGCGCCATCGCGCGTGCCCAGTGGATGTACTCTTAGAGGACGGAGATCGCTATCAAGAACTCCTGGTCATCCACACGCCTGGACACACTCCCGGGAACATCGCGCTCTTGGATGAGGCCAGAGAGCTACTCATCGCCGGGGACACCGTGAGGAACGAGGGAGGAGTGGTGGGGCCCATGAGCGACACGTACAACATCGACCCCACGGAGCACAGACACTCCATCAAGAAGGTGGCCGCCTATGAGTTCGAGGCCCTCATCGTCGGACACGGTGGACCCATCAAGGAAGGAGCCTCAGATCGGTTGAAGAGGACGGCTTCCTCGCTGTAGGAGTCTGGACTGGCTGCTCGAGCGCGAAACGTCGATTATGGTGCGACCACTAGAAGGTGGATAGGTGGGAACGCCAGAACGGGGGAGGGAACACACAACTCGTCCGCGCTTGCCGGCGGCGGTTCGCCCGCTGTTGGAGACGTTCCGTGAAGGGCTGAAGGAGGTTCTCGGGGAGAACCTCGTGGGCATCTACATCTTCGGGTCCGTAGCCTTCCCCGACTTCGTCCCCAGGGGCGATATCGACTTCTACGCGATTGTCCACCGGGAACTGCGGCCCACTGAATGGCAAAGGGTCCGCGACCTCCACCACGATCTGAGTCAAAGGTTCCCTCACGGAGATCGCCTCGACGGCCTCTACCTCCCCTTGCATAAGGCCCAGGGAACGGAGCACCCGCGAGGGCGTCTGGGACTTCGGCCTCGGGACATCGTCGACAATGAGTGGCCCCTTCACCGGGAGCATATCCATAGAGGCGCCTTCGTAGTCCTTTGCGGGCAGGATCCGCGGGACTTCATGCCACCTGTGTCTTTGCCGGAACTCTCTGCTGCCCTCAAGAGCTCCCTGGCCTACATCAAAGGCCTACTCCACAAGCATCCCTTCTGGTGCGTCCTGAATCTCTGCCGTCTCGTGTGCACATGGGAGACAAGGGAGGTCGCTTTGTCGAAAGTTCAGGGGGCTCATTGGGCCCTAGCCAACCTGCCCTCACGGTGGAGACCCCTCATCCGTTCAGCCCTCAGGGTCTATCGTGAACAGGAGAGGGCAGGAGATCAGCATCTACTGGCCGCAGGAACTGACGATTTCTTCTCATACGCGACGAATCGGATTGCATCGGCCAAGCGGCAAGCACAATCATAGCGAGTCACCGATGCAGCCAGGAGGGAGAAGGCTTATTTAGGATGTGTTCTATCAGACAATTGTCAGACACATCCAACAACACCTGTCGGACACAAGTGAACGCACCATGGCATCGGAGACAGACAGAGTCACCGTGAGGTTGCCCATTCGAAGCCTAGAGCACTTGCAGACACTGGTCACCCAGGGCGAGTACGACACAATCTCCGATGCCATCAGGGCCGCCATAGAAGGGCTGCTCCGGGACAAGTTTCCTCCAGAATACGTCGAGAGAGTCACCGTTGACCTGCCCAAGGGGAAGGTGGTGGAGTTACAGCAGCTCATCAGGGAGGGGGACTCCGTCTCCATTGAGGATGCCATCAGGAACGCCGTCCGGGAGTACATCAGGGCAGCCGTGGACAGGTCGAAGCGGCGCGGGTCTGGCTGACCCCCCAACCACTCACGATAACTCCTCCCCCTTTTTTCTTTCGGGCGGATCAGAACTCTGGTCTCTGGCTCACCATCTGAGGGAAGTACATGGGCCGGAAGGGCAGGCCCGAGGTCTTCTCCTCCATCTCCTTAGCAAGTTCCTCCAGGGTCATCTCCCTATCCTCGTTCCGCTCCCTGTCGTAAACCTTGAGAGTGGAGGACTCCTCCTCCCGTCGACCTAGGACGATGGCGTACCCTGCCCAATCCTGTTTGGCTTCTCTGACCTTCTTCGCCACGGTCTCACTCCGGTCGTCGATCCCGACCCTCACCCTACTTCCGAGGCGTTCGGCTATCTCCTTCGCCATATCGATGTGTGCGTCGGCTACCGGGAGGAGTCTCACCTGCTCTGGGTTGAGCCATAGAGGCAGGGTGCCAATGCCTCCATCCTTCTCCGTCAGCACCGCAGAGTCGAGGACCATGTAGAGGTACCTCTCCACGCTCCCGATGATAGCGGTGTGAAGGATTATCGGAAACCGCTTCTTCGCCTTCTCGTCCGCATAGGTAATGCCAAAGCGCTCCGCGTTGCCAACGTCTATCTGGACCGTGGCTATCTCCCTAGCCCGCTTCTCCGCGTCGGCTATCAGGTACTCCACGTTGACCGTCCAGTAGTAGTTCGAACCCTCGGGGTAGATGTTGATGAGGCCCTCCCTTTTCTCCCGCTTCAGCATCTCCAGTATGAGGCTCTTGTTCTCTTCATAGGCCTTCCGGGTGGAGCAGTTGATCAGGAGCTCGAATTCTCGGCCGACCTTGGCAGCCTCCTCAACGATGCGGTCATGGATCTTCATGAACCAATCGTTGGCACCCCCCTGGTCCAGGCAAAGCACGTGTAGGTCGGGCATGTTAAGCCTCCTGAGCCGGAAGAGGAGGCTCGTCTCACCGGACTGCTCCAGCCTGTAGGCGTCAGCCACCTCGAAAGCGCCGAAGGGGAGCTGCTTGTAGCTGATGGTCCAATCGCTCATATTGCTGAACTGCTGATGACAGGCAGCATATCGCAGGACGAAGTCCCTCTTCTCCGTCTCCACCGTGTAGAGGCGATCGCCGAAGAGTTCGGCGTGCTCTGCCACTGCCTTCTCCGAGAGGTTAAACATGTTGGTCCCTCGGAGAGGGTAGACCTGCAGGCCGAGGTCCCTCACCACGTGGTGGGAGTAGTCTGCCACCAGGTCGAACATCAGGCTGCCCTTGGGGTCGTACCTCATGTGGCCGGCGTCGCTCCTAGACTCCCACTTGAAACCGAACTTCCTGCAGAGGCGGTGGTAGGCGGGTTCTCCGAGGGAAGGGTATTCAGCCTTCAGCGCCTCCTTCTGCACCATCACGTTAAAGGATTCCCGATGCGACTCGTACGATTCTGGCGGGTGCTCCCTGCCATCGACGGTAAGAACGAGGAACTCATGCTCTTTCTCAACCGCGAGGACCGCCTCGCCTTCCTCCAGCGTTACCTCGCGGGAGAGCTCCGACAGCGGATGTCCCTTACAGGCGATGTCGAAGGACTTGTACCAGCCGAAGGGGGATCGGTGGACGTCTAGGTCTCGGGACCTGACCTCCTCCTTCAGGGCGGCCAGAATCTCCTGGGCCTTAGCGGGATGGGCTAGGGAGGGGCTAAGGTGGGCGTAGGGATAGAGCAGAATCCTCCTCTCCTTCACTTGGGAGGCCACGTCCCGGACCTCGTCGGCGGCCTTAGAGGCGATGCGTGGAACGTCGGCCTCGTCCGCCTCCTCGGCGCAGACGAAGCATACGAGGACATCCTCGAAACTGCCCTTCAGCTGCTCATCCGGCACCTCTTCGGCGAACTTCGTCTTCTCCAGGGCCTCGTATTCCATCCTGTCGGCATGGATGAAGAGGATACGCATCTGGCTGCCCGAACGTTTAGTGGCGTATTAAATTCCTTGGGGGGCGCCCAGCAAGTGTTATACTCCAAGTCCTGCATGGACGCCACATGATCACGAAGATTAGCAACGTGGCCGTGGTGGTCTCCGACGGCAGGAAGTCCGCCGACTGGTACCGGCAGAAGTTGGGCTTTGAAGTCGGCGGAGAGGCCGAAGGCCACTGGGTCGTGGTCTATCCCCCCGGGACGGCGAAGGGGGCCCACATCCACCTCTGTGCAGACATCTACCAGCTGGAGCCTGGGAACACCGGCATTGGCCTTTTCGTCGACGACCTGGACAAGACCTTTGAGGAACTCACGGAGCGCGGAGTGGAGTTCACCGTCGAGCCCAGGGAGGAGGAGTGGGGCGCTTACGCCATGATGAAGGATCCTGACGGAAACGAGTTCTGGCTCTTTGAAGAGGAGTGAGGACTCTCCCCGGGGCTTTTTTATTCGTGGGGTGACTGTGGAGGACGATGGCAAAGGAGAAGCTCTTCACGACTCACGCCGCCAAGGCTGGGGACCCCTTCGTGGAGACGGAGGGTGGGTTCAAGTGTGAGTCGTGTGGACACCTGGAACAGGAGGAGTCTGAGATCAGGGTTCACATTTACGAGAAACACGGTCACGGGCCAGGTCCACTGGTGGCGGATGTGTACATCAAGGACGAGACCAATCCTCGGAATGCCCTCCGGTTCAGGTGCAAGCTATGCTGGCATCCGACGCCTAGCTACTCCCAGATGCTTTTCCACCTTCGTCGGGCTCACGACATCAAGCCCCTCCCGTGGGAGACATCTTCCTCGCTGTCCTGCAAGTTTTACGACGTCCTAGAGGCCTCGTCTGGAGGGGAATTCAGACGGGTCCGTAAGTGAGTTAAAGCGGGTCAGGTTGTCCCAGGTGGGGTCGAGATGAAGCCTACTGACACGCTCAAGGAAGAGCACAGGGTCATCGAGCGGGGGCTGGTCGCCCTGGACAGAGCTGTTGAGAGGTTGGAGTTGGGAGAGGAGGTCCCCAGGGAGATCCTGGAGAAGGCCGTGGACTTCATACGTGGTTTCGCCGACGGGTGTCACCATCAGAAGGAGGAGGACATACTCTTCCCCTACCTGGAGAAGAAGGGGCTAACCAGGGACCAGGGCCCTGTCGCAGTGATGCTTGCCGAACACGATGTGGGAAGGGAGCACGTTCGCGGCATGTCGGAGGCCATTGAGGTCGCATCACACCAAGCCTTCGTCGCCCACGCTCGCGCCTACCTAGAACTCCTAGGCGACCACATTGCCAAGGAGGACACAGTGCTATTCCCCATGGCAGACCAGATGATGACCACGGTGGAGTCGGAAGACCTAACGGGCGAGTTCGAGCACGTGGAGGAGGAGCTGAAAGACGCTCACCACAAGTATCTCGGAATCGTGAAGGAGCTGGAGGAACATCTGGGCATCCAGTAGAGGCCTGAGTACTCGAGTGGTAGCCTCTGCTAGGGAATTTAAACAATCGTTCACATGCCCTAGCAGTGTTCAACGCTCACATACTGGAGGTCGCCAATCAGGAAGACGCCCAGCGAGCAATCCAAGAGGTGGGGGTCCAGGCCCGCGGGGTCCCAATTCTGACTCGTAAGAGCACGTTCCGAGTCGTCAAGTTACACGGGGTGGGCTATCGAGAAGCCCTGATTGCGAAACAGGAGATGTTGGGAGCCGGCGGGGACGCTGCTACGCCCAAGGGACTCGTGGACTTCTCCAAGGATGCTGTCGACGTCCTTCTCACAGGCACCGCCCTTCACTTCAAGAGGTTCATTGTAAAGATGAAGTCCCAGCCACTCCAGTGCGGGGATATCGCCTCCGAGGTGGAAGAGGTACTGTCTAACTACGAGAGGCGATCCTTCACTCTTCGGTTCCCAGAAGCAGAACTCCGGCTGGACCGCACCGTGGTCATGGGCGTCATCAACGTGACTCCGGACTCCTTCTCAGACGGCGGGCAGTTCCTCGATGCCAAGACGGCCGTGCGGCGAGGGATGGAGATGGAGGAGGAAGGCGCCTCCCTACTGGACATCGGTGGGGAGTCGACCAGACCCAAAAGCAAATCCATCAGTCCTGAGGAGGAGTGGAAGCGGCTGGAGCCCGTACTCAAGNNGTAATCAAGCCCCTCGTTGACCGATTGAGAATTCCGATCTCCATTGACACCTACAAGCCAGAGACAGCAGAGCGCGCCCTGGACTTGGGAGCTTCCATGATTAACGACGTGATGGGGCTCAGGGATCCTGAAATGGTGAGGGTGGTGAGCAAGCATGAAGTCCCCGTAGTCATCATGCACATGCAGGGCACCCCGCAGACTATGCAGGTGGACCCTCGGTATGGCGACATCGTCTCGGACGTCATCCGCTATCTCCGGGAGCAGTCCGCGAGGGCCGTCGAAGGGGGCGTGGGTGAGGAGAAGGTTGTCATCGACCCGGGCATCGGCTTCGGCAAGACTCTAGACCACAACCTGACCTTACTCCGGCGCCTCGGAGAGTTTAGGAGCCTGGGAAAGCCCATACTGGTCGGCACCTCTAGGAAGTCCTTCATTGGAACAATCCTCGACGTAGACGTTCATGAGCGGTTCGAGGGAAGTCTTGCCTCCGCCGTCCTGGCCGCGTCGAAAGGTGCCCACATCATCAGGGCTCACGATGTAAGAGAGACTGTTCGGGCAGTGCGCATTGCTGACGCGATCCTAGGCGGCGAGTTGTAGAACTGGCGAGAGGAGTCCATGGAGGATATCCGGCGACACATCTTGAAGGCGGGCAACTCCTTCTGTATGATGACCCCCTCAGGCGACATGCCCCCTGGAGCGGGGTTCGGCCTGTATCTGGAGGACACCCGCCACCTGGCAACCTATATCCTCTCCTTGGGCGGAGCACATCTGCGCCTTGCCCGGTCCGAGAGCCTGACGACCTACACTGCGAGTATCGACCTACTGGAGAGCCGGAGGGAGCGTGAGGACCCGCCCTCACACCTCCGAAGGGAC
>JABAOH010124439.1_pt1 | contig 25469 bp, 19 predicted proteins | sample 7062181 | NCBI WGS metagenome assembly JABAOH01 (sample SAMN14538630, study PRJNA623070) | marine sediment metagenome | biome: marine biome [ENVO:00000428]; feature: marine pelagic biome [ENVO:01000023]; material: deep marine sediment [ENVO:00002113]; isolation source: pool of 5 deep marine... | reverse complement strand
CCCGACGCTCTGGAGCGGGCGATCGGGACTTATCGGGGCCAGATCGCCGCCGTGATCAGCGAGGGGATCATGGCGAACATGGGTGTCATCCCGCCCGAGCCCGGTTACCTGAGAACGCTGCGCGAGATCACTCGCGAGGCCGAGATCCTCTTGATTCTGGACGAGACGGTCACCGGCTTCCGCATCGCGCCCGGCGGCTGCCAGCAGCACTACGGGATCGAGCCCGACCTCACGGTCTTTGGCAAAGCGCTGGGCGCCGGCACGCCGGTGGCGGCGTTCGCCGGGGTGGCCGAGATCATGGACGCGCTCGCCTGGGGCGGCGTGCTCCACTACGGCACGCAAAACGCCTCGCGCCTCGGGCTCTACGCCGCCCGCGCCAGTCTGCATGAATTGAACCGGGACGACGGCGCCGCCTACCGGCACACCTGGCGGATCGGCGAGCGGCTGGCCGAGGGGTTGCGCTCGGTGTTCGAGGAAGCCCACACCCAGGCAACCGTCCAGGGCGTCGGCCCGATGTTCCAGATTCTGTTCACCGATCGGCCGGCGATCCGCGATTACCGTGAGTTCTGCGAGCACGTAGACCGGGCGACGTATCAGCGCTTCGCGCTGGCGCTGTTCGAGCACGGCGTCTACTTGACGCCCTCCGCCGCGTTGCACTCGGTCGTCTCGCTGGCCCACAGCGACGACGACGTAACCTTCACTTTGGAAGCGGCGAGAAAGGCGCTGGCCGATGTCGAAGGACAAGGATAAGCTGGCGACCGGCCGCGTAGAGCGGCCGCTGGCCGACAAGAGCGCGCTGATCACCGGAGGCGCATCGGGGATCGGACGGGCCACCGCCCGCATCTTCGCCGAGGCCGGCGCCGCGGTTTCCGTGATGGACGTGGACGAGCCAGGCGGCGAGGCCGTCGCCCGAGAGGTCACGGCAGGCGGCGGACGCGCGCTCTTCGTGGCCGGCGACGTGAGCCGATCGGACGACTGCCGTCGGGCGGTCGAGCGGACGGTGGCCGCGTTCGGCGGACTCGATGTCCTGTTCAACAACGCCGGCGTCATCCGTCGCGCCTCGCTCATCGAAACGACCGAGGCGGAGTGGGACCGGCTGATGGCGGTGAACGTAAAGTCGATCTTCCTGCTGTCGAAGCAGGCGATCCCGGTGATGGCGAAGGCCGGCGGCGGCGTGATCATCAACACCGGTTCGGGCTGGGGGCTGGCCGGCGGCCGGCGTGCCGCCGCCTACTGCGCCTCGAAGGGCGCGGTGGTATTGCTGACCCGAGCGATGGCGATCGATCACGGACCGGACAGCATCCGGGTCAACTGCATCTGTCCCGGCGATACCGACACGCCGATGTTGCGCGACGAGGCGGAGCAGCTCGGCCAGCCGCTCGAGGATTTCCTGGCCGACGCGGCAAGGCGACCCCTGGGCCGCGTCGTTCGGCCGGAAGACGTGGCCAAGGCCGCGCTCTACCTGGCGAGCGATGCCTCGGCGGCGGTGACCGGGGCCACGCTGGTCGTGGACGGCGGTGGGTTAGCCGGATTCTACTGACAGGAGCGAACATGCGCGGATTGAAAGACAAGCGGATCGTGATTACCGGCGGCGCCAGCGGCATCGGCGCGGCCACCGCCGAGCGTTTTCTGGACGAGGGCGCGCGGGTGGCGGTGCTGGATCGAGACAGCGCGGGGCGCGCCCGCATCCAGGCGCAGCTGCCGAGCCTGGCCGGCGCCCTTCACGCCGACGTCTCCGACCCGCAGGCGGTCGCCGCCGCCTTCGCACAGGTCGACGAAATCCTGGGCGGCCTGGACGTGCTGATCAACAACGCCGGGATCAGCCGCCGCCACGTTTTCCTTGACATCGAGCCCGACGAGTGGCGCGAGGTGATGGCGACGAACCTGGACGGCGTCTTCTACGTCGCTCAGGAGGCGGCGCGCCGCATGTCGGCGCAGGGGTCCGGCGTCATCCTCAACATGGGCTCCACCAGCGGGCTGTTCGGCTACCCCTTCTACGCCGACTACAACGCTTCCAAGGCCGCAGTCATCGAACTAACGAGATCGATGGCCCTAGAGCTCGCCCCCGCCGTGCGCGTGAACGCCGTCTGCCCCGGCTACATCATGACCCCGATGCAGGAGGCCGAGTACACGCCGGAGATGATCGAGGCGGTGAATGCGAAGATCCCCATGGGGCGCCACGGACAGCCGGAGGAGGTCGCCGCCCTCTTCGCCTTCCTGGCGTCGGACGACGCCGCCTTCATCACCGGAGGCGTCTTCGTGATCGATGGAGGGGAAACTGCCGGTTGACGGTTGACGGTGGACGGTGGGTGGTAAGCGGACGTTTTTCGGTAGGCCGTGGGCAGTGGGCCGTGGACCGTGGGCCGCACGGACTACTCTAATCACCTGATCGACCGACCCGGAACGGAGAGACGATGAAGCCCTGGAATCGCGCCTGTTACATTTTCCCCTTCCTCGCCTTCACCGTGATCGCGACCTCTGCCGCGGCCCAGGAAGTGGCGCGCAGCCGGGCGGCGCCCGCGAACGTCAAAGCTCGCATCGCCGAGCTCGAGCGCACCATCCCGGCGCTGATGGACAGCGGCGAGGTCACGGGCTTGCAGATCGCCATCGTCGCGGAGGGCGAGCTGATCTGGGCTCGCGGGTTCGGGGTGCGGAGCGCTGAGACCGGCGTGCCGGTGGACGAGGGCACCGTGTTCGAGGCGGCGTCGCTCAGCAAGCCGGTGTTCGCCTACGGCGTGCTCAAGCTGGTCGATCAGGGTGTGATCGATCTCGACACGCCGCTGGCCCACTACTGGGCCTATGAGGACGCGGCGCACGACGAGCGCTACAAAAAGATTACGGCGCGCATGGTCTTGAGCCACACGCCCGGCTTTCCAAATTGGCGACCGCGTGGCGGCCAGCTCAGCATCGACTTCGAGCCCGGCTCGAAGTTCAGCTACTCGGGCGAGGGGTTCGTCTTCCTACAGCGGGTGGTGGAGCACCTGACCGGCGAACCGCTCAACGTGTTCATGAAGCGAACGGTACTCGACCCGCTCGGGATGATTCGCAGCAGCTACGTGTGGGAGGAAAGCTTCGCTGAGAACCACGCCGTCCCACACCGGTCCGACGGTGCGGCGCTCGAGAAGCAGACCCCTGAGGGTTCCGGGAACGCCGCCGCCAGCCTGCACACCACGGCGTCCGATTTCGCGCGCTTCATGATCGCTGTCATGAAGGGCACTGGCCTGAGCGAGAAGTCGGCGCGGGAGATGCTCGTTCCACAGATCGAGGTGGAGCCCGGCGTGAGCTGGGGTCTGGGCACCGGGCTCGAGGAGAGTGAGCCCGGGCGCGGCTTCTGGCACTGGGGCCACAACAGCGGGTACCGCGCCTACACGCTGACCTACCGGGACCGGGGCCACGGCGTCATCTGGTTCACCAACAGTTCGAACGGGATGACCATCCTGGAAGCGCTGCTCGACCGCGCCGTCGGGGGCGTGCACCCCAGCCTCGCCTGGCTCGACTATGAGCAGTACGACGCGTCGCAGCGGGTCGTGCGCAAGACCCTGGAGCGGACGATCAGGGAGGCGGGCCTGGAGGCGGGGCTGCGCCGTTATCACGAACTCAAGTCGAGCTACCCAGCCGATGCGTTCGGGGAGAACATGCTGAACACGCTCGGTTACGCGTTGATGCAGGGCGAGCTGATGCGCGAGGCGATCGCGATCTTCCAGCTCAACATCATGATGTTCCCCGAGGCCTTCAACCCGTACGACAGCCTGGGCGAAGCCTACATGAACAACGGCGACCTGGAGCTGGCCGCCGCGTACTACAAGAAGTCGGTGGAGCTGAACCCGGAGAACACGAACGGGATCCGCATGCTGGAGCGGATTCGCACGCAGATGGCGGAGAAGGAAACCGCCAAGAAGTAATAGAGCCGATCGCCCGGTGGGAGTCGCTAGCGCCCAACCCCCGGCTAGTGCCGGAACAACCGCCGACCTGTCAGCACCATGGCGACGCCGTGCTCGTCGGCGGCGGCGACCACCTCTTCGTCGCGGATCGAGCCACCCGGCTGCACCACGGCCGTGACGCCGACCTCCGCCGCGGCGTCCACACCGTCGCGGAACGGAAAGAACGCGTCGGAGGCGAGCACGCAGCCTGCCTCGGGCCTGTGGCCGGCCTCGCTCGCCTTCCAGCCGGCGAGCTTCGATGCGTCGACGCGGCTCATCTGGCCCGCGCCGATACCGATCGCCATCTCGTTCCGGGCCAGCAGGATGGCGTTGGACTTGACACCCCAGATCGCCGCCCAGGCGAAGCGCAGGTCGCGCAGCTCGTCCGCGGTCGGCTTCCGCTTCGTCACCACGCGCCACCCTTCGTCGGCGCCGGGCCAGGGCGGATCGGAGCGCGTCTGCAGTAGCGCGCCGCCGGGCACGCCGCGCAGCTCGAGCGACGCTCCGAGGTGCCCGCGCGACGTGAGAAAGCGCTCCGGCTTCTCGGGAAAGCTGAGGATGCGCAGGTTCTTCTTCTGGGTCAGCCGCTCCAGCGCTCCGTCGCTGTAGCCGGGCGCCACCACGCACTCGACGAACAGCTCGGCCAGCGCATCGGCCGTCGCGTCGTCCACCTCGTGAGTGAAGGCGATCACCGAGCCGAAGGCGCTGGTGGGATCGGTGGAGAGAGCGCGCTGATACGCCTCGACCCGCGTGTCGCCCACCGCGATCCCGCAGGGCGTCGTGTGCTTGATGATGGCGCAGGCGGGGCGCTGGGAGCGGGCGAACGGCGCCAGCGACATCAGCGCACCGTCCAGATCGAGGATGTTGTTGTAAGACAACTCTTTGCCGTGGTGTTGGACGAGGCCAGCGACGCCACGGGGCGCCGCCGTGTCGGCGAGGCGATAGAAAGCGGCGCGCTGGTCCGGGTTCTCGCCGTAGCGCAGATCCTGGATCTTGGCCAGCTCCACGCGCAGCACCTCCGGGAACTCGCCGGCAGCGCCGCTCAGGTAGCGAGCGATCGCCGCGTCGTAGCCGCTCGTGTGCAGAAAGACCTTGGCGGCGAGCCGGCGCCGCCACTCGACGTCGGGGTCCCGGGCCGACAGCTGCTTCAGCACGTCCGGGTAATCCGCAGGATCACAGACGACGACCACGTGCGGGTGGTTCTTCGCCGCCTCGCGCAGCATGGTGGGTCCGCCGATGTCGATTTGCTCCAGCGCTTCGCCCAGGCTGACTTCCGGCTTCGCGACCGTACGCTCGAACGGGTAGAGGTTGACGGCCACCACGTCGATCGGCTCGATCCTCTGCCGCTCCAGCTCTCGCATGTCGGCCGGGTGGTCGCGGCGCGCCAGGATCCCGGCGGCGATGGCGGGGTGCAGCGTCTTCACCCGCCCGTCCATGATCTCGGGGAAGCCGGTGACGTCGCTCACTCCTGTCACCGCCAGTCCAGAGTCGCGCAGCGCTCGGGCGGTGCCGCCCGTGGAGACGATCTCGAACCCCTGCTCCACCAACCCGCGGGCGAACTCGACGACCCCGGTCTTGTCATAGACGCTCAGTACAGCGCGTGGCAACTCAATCCTCCTTGTCTTCAGTCGGGCGCCCGCGTGCCCACGCCGGCACCACGCTGGCTAGCGCCCGCGCCTGGTCACACAACTCGAAGCCGAGGTCGCCGGGGCGCTCGGGCCGGCGCACGCGGCCGTCGTCGCCCAACTCGATCCAGCCACGGGCCAGGGCGCGGAGCACCGCGGGATAGAGCTGGTGCTCGTACTTGAGCACCCGCGCGGCTAGCGTGTCCGGCGTATCGTCGTTGCGCACCGGAACCGGCCACTGCGCGATGATCGGCCCCGTGTCGTAGCGCTCGTCCACGAAATGGATGGTCGGGCCGGAGACCGCGACGCCGGACTTCAGCACCGCCTCGTGCACGCGGTGGCCGTACATACCCGGACCACCGAACGTGGGTAGCGGGCCCGGGTGGATGTTGATGATCCGGCCGCGGTATGCCTGGACCACGGCTTCCGGCACCAGCTTCAAGTAACCCGCCAGCGCGATCAGCTCGATCGCCTGCTCGCGCAAAACGTCGAGCAGCGCCGCGGCGAAGGCCTCTCGGCTATCGAAACTTTTGGGTACCAGAACACGGGTCGCCGCCCCGACCGACTCCGCCCGTTCTAGAGCACGGATACCCGGGCGATCGCTCACGACCAGGGCGATGCGCGCGGCCGAATCGGGGTGACCGCTGGCTCCGAAGGTGTCGAGCAGGGCCTGAAGGTTCGTCCCCGAGCCCGACGCGAAGACGGCCACCGCCCTCGGCTGAGACATTCAGGACCTCCTCTTACGTTGCCGCGTCGACCCGGCGCCCTTACGAGCCGCTGAGCGCCTCCGCCACCGCCCGGACGAATTCTTGCTCCTCATCGGGGAGCACGGTGCGCGGATCGAGGCAAAGCGCCCCATCCTTCACCCGGCCGATCACGGGCGGCGTGGCGGCCCGACAGGCGGCTTCCAGCTCGGTCTCCGAACGCTGCGGCCGGTGGACGCGCAGAATCCACGACTCGATCTCGACCCCCGGGTACGATCCGCCGCCGACCTCCGCGACGTCGCGCGCGACCTCGATCTGGGTTCCGGGGCTACGCTGTCGCAAAAGCTCGGCCAGCCGTTTGGCACGATCGCGCAGGGCCGAGGGGTCGGCGCCGATCATGCGGACGCCTGGGATCTCGGCCTTTGCCGTGCCCACGTCGCGCCAGAGGCGCAGCGTCGCCTCGAGGGCCACCAGCGTCAGCTTGCCCACCCGCAGAGCGCGGAGCATCGGGTTGCGGCGCATCCGCTCCACCAGCTCGCGCCGGCCCAGAATCACCCCCGCCTGGGGGCCGCCGAGCAGCTTGTCGCCGCTGAAAGTCACGAGGTCGGCCCCGTCGGCCAGCGAGTCGCGGGCGCTCGGCTCGCTGGGAAGGCCCAGGCCACGCTCCGCATCGGGCAGCAGGCCGGAGCCGAGATCGTGCACCACCGGCAGGTCGTGCCGGTGCGCCATCTGCGCCAGCTCAGCGATCCCCACTTCGGCGACGAAGCCCGTCTGCGTGAAGTTGGAGCGGTGGACCTTGAGTATCGCGCGGGTTTCGGGTCCGATGGCTTCTTCATAATCGTGCGGGTGCGTGCGATTGGTGGCGCCCACCTCGACCAGCCGCGCCCCGCTCTTGGCGATGACGTCGGGCACCCGGAACGACCCCCCAATCTCCACCAGCTCGCCGCGAGAAACGATGACCTCATGCCCCTCGGCCAGCTCGTTGAGCGCGAGCATGACCGCCGCCGCATTGTTGTTGACGACCAAGGCGCCGCCGGCGCCGGTCAGCTCGACGAGCAGCGCGGCGCAGTGGTCGTAACGCGACCCCCGGGCGCCACGTCCCAGATCGTACTCCAGGTTGCTGTAGCCGCGGGCGACCTCGGCCAGCGCCTGCTGGGCGGCCGCCGCTAGAGGCGCCCGCCCGAGGTTGGTGTGGAGTGGGATGCCCGTCGCGTTGATCACGCGGCGCAGCGACGGTGTGTCCATCGCCGCGAGCTCGCGCTCGGTCGCGGCGGCGATCTCCGGCGCCGCCGGCGACCCGGTCTGCCGGCCGCTGGTCAGATCGTCGCGCAGCTTTTCCAGCGTGCGTCTGAGTGCGGTCACAACGATGGAACGCGGTCGCGACCGCAGCAGCCCGTCAAAGGCGTCCGAACCCAGGAGCGAGTCGACGCTCGGGATCTTTCGGCGCGAGTCTTCCATCAGCCGGCTTCCCTCATCGAGGCAGCGAGCGCGGCCCCGGCGACGGCAGGGCCGCCGGCTCACCCGGCCCCCGCCCCTGGGGCGGCGGCGGTGGTGGGGGCGGTGGCTCCTGCTCCGGTTCCGGCTCGACCGGCTCGAAACTGGCCTCTCCCCCACCTTCCAGTCCGCTCAGGTTGAGCAGACGACGAACCCGCACCGCCTGGGTCCTCGGCGGTATCCGCGCCCGGGCAACGATGTAGATGCTCCGCTCAGGGAGCGGCCCCTCCGCCTCTTGCGCCAGGGGCGGAGCCCCTTCCCGCGGCGGACGTGCGCCGGGTGGTGCCGGCGCCGCGGTGTCCACCGGCACGGCTGCCGGACCGAGCGTGTCCGCGGCCGCCTCCAGCGTGTCCCGAGCGCCCGCTCGCGCTCGCTGCAGCGAGTCACGCCAGATGGCAAACTGCCAACCGTGCAGGACGGTGTCGAGCGCGACCGGCGCGCTGTCGGCGACGGCGAAAAGCTCGACCTGGGCCACGCTCAGCGGCGCCTCGGGATCTAGATACCCGTCAAACTGCAGCTCCACCGTGACCGAGTCGATGGGTCGCGCCTCGGTCAGCCGCGGACCTACGGTATCGTGGCGGAAGACCCGGAACGCCAGCGTCAGCGTGTCGGCCGTCCCCAAAGTCACCCGCGCGGTGTCCGAGCGGTCGAAATCGTCGGCGCGTCGGTTATTGTTCACGTCCTCGAACCCGATCGCCAGGTATTCGCCCTCGGGAAGCGCGCTGATCCCGAACAGGCCGGCGGAGTCGGCGACCGCGCCGTAACGAAGCGTGTCGGGTAGCTGGATCATGTCGACACGACCGGTGCGCAGCGGCTGGCCGTTGATGCGGTCGATAACCGTTCCGCGCACTCGGTTGGCCGGGATCGGTGCGCCGGTGGAGAAAACGTAGAGGATCGGCGCCGGGATGCGGTTGTTGAACAGGTCCTGAACGTTGGGCTCGATGCGCAGGTGATAGATGCGATCGGCCACCCAGCCGTCCCCCGGGCGCACCCGCAATTCGCGCTTGCCCTTGCCGACCCGGGGGCGCGGGTCGAGGGGATAAAGCGTCACCGTGCCCTGCGTGCTGCGTTCCGAGATCGACTCATCGAACTGGAAGCGCACCTGGTCTTCGAAACCCGGCACGACCGCGTAGCTATCGGGCTCGATCGCGATCAACAGGGGCGGGGTCGAGTCGGCCGGGCCGCCCATCGGCGCCTGGGCGTGGGCACACGCCTCGAGGCTGACCAGCTTCAGCCAGCCGAGCGCGCAGGCTCCCACGACCAGGCCGGCCCGGGCCGCGCCGGTCCGCGGGACCCCAATCACGGTTAGTCGACCTCCAGCGCTCGACGCTTCTCTTCCACTCGGGCGAGTTGTTCCCGCAACCCCTCCAGCTTCTGGCGGGCGCTCTCCACCACCTCCGCCGGCGCCTTGCGAACGAAGTCGGCGCTGGCTAGACGCCGCTCCGAGCGCTCCACCAGCCCCCTGAGCTCGCCCAGCTGTTTGTCCAGGCGGGCGCGCTCGCGGCTCAGGTCGACGAGCCCCTCCAGCGGCACATGGACCACCGCACCCGACGTGAGCACCGCGCTCGCCCCCGCGCCTCGCGTCTCGCCATCCAGCCGCAGATCGGCGATGCCGCCGAGACGACGTGCCGACTCGCCCTCAGCGGCGAGCGCCGCGCGCAACGCCGCGTCGGCGGACCGCACCAGCACCTCGATCTTACGGCCGTGCTCGACGTTGTACTCGCTGCGAATGTTTCGGACCGCGCCGAGCATTTCCTGCAAAATCGCCATCTGCGACTCGGCCTCTGCGTCCAGAAGCTCGGGCCTGGGCTCGGGCCACGACGCGACGATCAGGCTGTCGATCTCTCGATCCGGCAGCTTAAGCCACAGCTCCTCGCTGATGAACGGCATCACCGGGTGCAGCAGGCGCAGGCTCACATCGAGCACTTGACGCAGCACCGCGCGAGCGGCGTCGCGGGCCTGAGGGTTCGACTCGTCATACAGGCGCGCTTTGACCAGCTCGAGGTACCAGTCGCAGAACTCGCTCCAGAAGAACCGGTAGATGGCCGCCGCCGCCTCGTGCAGCCGCAGCCGCTCCAGGTTTACCGTCACCTCATCGATCACGGCCTCGAGGCGTGACAGGATCCAGCGGTCGGCGAACTCCAGCTGCTTAGGCGGCGGAAGCTGGGGAATCGGGCCGCCGTCCAGATGGGGCAGCGAGAGGCGCGCCGCGTTCCAGATCTTGTTGGCGAAGTTGCGCCCGACGTGGAACGCCCCCTCCACGTCGAGGTAGTTGAGCTGCAGATCGGCCCCGATGCCCATCCCATTCACCAGCGTGAAGCGCAAGGCGTCCGCCCCGAAACGCTGCACGACCTCCAGCGGGTCGATCCCGTTGCCCAGCGACTTGGACATGCGCAGCCCGGTGTGATCGCGGACCGTGCCGTGCAGATACACGTCGCGGAAGGGCACCTCACCCAGAAACTCGAGCCCCGACATGATCATCCGCGCCACCCAGAAGAAGAGGATCTCGGGCGCGGTGACCAGCGTGTGGCCGGGATAGAAGGCCTTGAGATCCTCCGTTTCCTCCGGCCAACCCAGGGTGCTGAACGGCCACAGCTGCGACGAGAACCAGGTGTCGAGCACGTCCGGGTCCTGCTCGATGTCGGTGCCGCCGCACGCGCCGCAGCGCTCCGGATCGTCGCGCAGCACCAGCGTCGCCTCGCAGGATCGGCAGTACCAGACCGGTATGCGGTGACCCCACCAGAGCTGCCGCGAGATACACCAATCGCGGACGTTCTCCAGCCAGTGCTCGTAGACGTTCCCCCAGTGCTCCGGCGTGAAGCGCACCTCGCCCTTGCGGTAAGCGGCGAGTGCCGGCTCGGCCAGCGGCTTCATGCGCACGAACCACTGCTCCGAGACGCGTGGCTCCACCGGTGTATGGCAGCGGTAGCAGTGTCCGACTTTATGCCGATGCGCCTCGATCTTCTCAAGCAGACCCTGTTCCTTCAGCTCTTCGACCACGGCCTTACGCGCGGCGAAACGGTCCAGGCCGCGGAAGCGCTCCGGCACGGCGTCGCTGAGCGTGGCGTCGGGGTTGAAGATGTCCACCTGCGGCAGACTGTGGCGCCCACCGATCTCGAAGTCGTTGGGGTCGTGGGCCGGCGTCACCTTCACGATCCCGGTCCCGAACTCGGGGTCGACGAACTCGTCGGCGATCACCGGGATCTCGCGCTCCGCCAGCGGCAGGCGGACCGTCTTGCCGATAAGGCGCTGGTGTCGGTGGTCCTTCGGATGGATGGCCACCGCCATGTCGCCGAGCATCGTCTCCGGTCGGGTCGTCGCCACCACCACATGGCCCGACTCGCCCACGATCGGGTAGCGTTGGTGGTAGAGCGACCCATCGGTTTCCTCGTGCTCTACTTCCTCATTGGCCAGTGCCGTCTGACAACGCGGGCACCAGTTGACGATGTAGTTCCCGCGATAGACCAACCCTTTGTCGTACAGGCGCACGAACACCTCACGAACCGCCCGGCTGGGCCCGGGGTCGAGCGTGAAGCTGGTCCGCGACCAATCGGCGGAGCTGCCGATCGCCTTGAGCTGATCGAGGATGGTGCCGCCCGTCTCATGTACCCACGCCCAGACGCGCTCGACGAACGCCTCGCGCCCCAGGTCCCAACGCGTCTTGGCTTCCGCCGCCAGCTGGCGCTCGACCACGTTCTGGGTGGCGATGCCGGCATGGTCGGTCCCCGGCACCCAGAGGGCTTCTCGCCCCTGCATGCGGCGCCAGCGGATGAGCACGTCCTGGATCGTGTTGTTGAGGCCGTGACCCATGTGCAGCTCGGCGGTCACGTTGGGCGGCGGCATGACGATGACATAGGTCTCCCGCCCGCTTTGGGGGTCGGCGGAGAAGTAGCCACGCTCCCACCAGCGCGTGTAGGAGTCCTTCTCGTAAGCGCTCGGATCGAAGCGCTTGGGGAGATCGATCATCTTCGTCTGCCGCTAGGGCCGATAAACTCGGAGTCAGCGCCGGGGGGCCTGACCCCCGACGCCTCCCGCTCGTGTCGATTCGCGACTGGCGTGTAAGTTATTTTGAACGGCCGACGTGGCAATCGCGCCGCAGGTCCTGGCACTCAGCGGGCGGAGCTGCTATCCGGTTTGGCCTTCTTCTCCGCCTGCTCGCGGGCCTTGCGTTCGCGAATCGCTTTGATCCGTTCCTCGATCGTCTCGTTGACTTCGCCCTGGCCCGCCTGACGGCGGATCGCATTGTACTCGTCCAGCGCCTCCCGTGTCGCGCGGTCCGGCTCGATGAAGAACGGGAGTGGCAGCGTCACCGGCCCCAGGTGAATCTTCCCCGGCGAAACGCCCCACTTGTTCCCTTCCTCGCCTACCGTCCAGTCCATCTGGTCGGCCTGTCGCGCCAGCTCCGCCGCCATGCTATCGTTGGCCGCTTCGAGCTGCGCGTACAGGCGGGCCTCGACCTCGGCGGCGCGCTCGGCCGTGCTGCGGTCGGTACGGCGACGCACGGGTGACACCACCCATAGACGCCAGTCGCCGACTCGCGGACGCAGCCGCTCGGCCGCCGACACATACGGGCCCGGCTCGACCGCTGGCGCCGGTTCCAGCTCCACCGTCTCGGGCTGCGGCTCTCGTTCCGGCTGCCGGGCCGGCGCCACGGGCAGCGACTCGACCACCCGCACGTCCAGCGCCCGCATCCCCACCGGGCGGTACTGGGCGGGTGGCGGTGCCAGCCGGAACGGCCCGGGCTCGACGTAGCGAATCAGGACTGACGAGAGACGCACCGCGATCACATGCACGACTACCGAGAGGATGATCCCCACGTAAACGGCGCGCTCGTAGCGCCGCCGCCGTGCCCGTGTCCCCTGCAACGTGAGACGCTCGGGAACGGTCACACCGGCTTTTTCCTCCGGGAGCGTGCCGGGAGGTCTGAGCAGGGTTGAGAGGATCACCGTAACCTATACGCCGAAACGCCTCATCCGGTTCCGGTTAAAGCACTTCCGCTACGCGGCCCGCGGCTTCCCTCAGCCGCGCCGCCGGCTGGGTCAGCGCCACTCGGAAGAAGCCCTCACCCCCGCGGCCCATGCCGGCGCCCGGAAAGAGAACAACCCCTGACTCCCGCAGGATCCGACGCGCGAAGTCGATCGAAGGTTCGCCGCTGGGGATCGGAATCCAGAGGTACATCGTCGCCTGCGGTGACGTGACCTCGAACCCGGCCTCGCGAAAAGCGGCCACCGCCGCATCCCGACGCTCTTGGAACACGGCCACATTCTTGGGGAGGAACTCTTCCCAGGCGTCGAGAGCGGCGACGCCAGCCGCCTGGCAGGCCAGGAAGACCCCCGTGTCGTAGTAGGTCTTGACCTTAGCCAGCGCTTGAATCGTTTCCCGGTGCCCGGCGACCCACCCTACGCGCCATCCCGTCATGTTGTACGTCTTCGAGAGCGACTGGTACTCCACCGCCAGCTCGCGGGCGCCTTCAAACTGCAAGACACTCGGCGGCCGGTAACCGTTATAGGCGATCTCCGAATAGGCGTTGTCGTGGACCAGCAGCAGATCGTACTGACGGCAAAACTCCAACGCCTCTTCCAGGTAACGCTCCGTCGCGACCGCGCCCGTCGGGTTGTTGGGGTAGTTGAGGTAGAGCAGCTTGGCGCGTTTCAGCTGGTCCGCCGGCACCTCCGACCAATCGAGCAGAAAGCCGTTCTCGCGACGTAAGGGCACCTCGATCACCGCGGCGCCGAGCATGTGCGTTCCGCCGAAGTACGGGTAGTAGCCGGGATCGGGCACGATAGCGCCGTCGCCCGGGTCGAAGTAGACGAGCGGCAGGTGAGCGATGCCCTCTTTGGTGCCGATGAGCGGTAACAGCTCGTTGAAGGGATCCACCTTGAAGCCGAAGCGCCGCTCCATCCATTCCGAGATCTTGATACGGAACTCGGGCAGCCCGCGCTGGAACGGATAGCGACTGTAACGCTCTTCCTCCACCGCTTTCTGCATGGCCTCGATGACCTGGCGCGGCGGAAGCTGATCGGCGTCGCCGGCGCCCAGATCGATGACATCGACGCCACGCTCGATTAGCTCGGCCTTGATCTGGGGGACGTCGGCCAGCGCGTAGGGCGGCAGCGTCGTGAACTGTTTCGAGAACTTCGGCATCGGGCTTCCCTGGTTTGGCCGGCTCACAGTGTGTGCGAGTCGCAACACTCAGCGGCACCATTAGGCTTTCACACCTCCCTGGACATGCGAAAGCTATCAGTGCCGCCTTCGACTGGCCAGTCAGGTCTTGAGCTGTTTCTTCTTTGCCGCCGGAAACAGCACGTTGTTGAGGATGAGGCGGTATCCGGGGGAATGGGGGTGGAGATCGAGATCGGTGGGCGGGTCACCGATCACGTGTTGCGGGTCCTCGGGGTCGTGGCCGCCCAGAAACGTCCAGGTACCCTTGCCATGGGCCCCGTGAACGTACTTGACCCAGGCGGCGCCGGGCTCCTCGCCCAAAACCGTCACCGAACCCTTGAGGCGCGTTCGCCGGAAGCTGGTTGTCAGCCCGTAGAAATCACGCACGACGCGCTCGTGGCTCTGCGTCAGCATGCTCGCCACCGGGTCGATCTTGGAGCTGAAGTCGAACAAGCGAAAGGTGCCGAGCGGCTGCCGCATCGGTGTATTCACCAGGTGGCCATCGATGTCGCTGAAGGCCGAGAGCCCCGGGTTGTCGAAAAGCCGGGCGCCCTGGAACGCCAGCGTTCGAGCCCAGTCGAGCCGCGCCTCGGCATTTGCATCCAGGCCGTCGCCGTCGGCGTAGGCGGCGGCGATATCGACGCCAACCGCCGCCAGCGCCAGCTCGATCGTCTCGGTCGCCGTGCACATGGCGAACAGGAAGCCGCCCCCCTCGACGTAAGCACGGATCTTCTCCGCCACCGCCTTCTTCAGGGCGGGCGGGTCTGGAAAGCCCAGCTGCGCCGCCGCGCGCCGGTCGCGTGCCACCGCCTCCTGCAGCCAGGCCGCGCCCGCGTACGTCAGATAGAACTTGGAGAACTGGCCGGTGAAGTCTTCATGGTGAAGGTGCAGCCAATCGAACTCGGACAGTCGCTCACCCAGCACCTCGGGATCCCACAACTCATCGTAGCCGATCCCCGCATAGGTCAGCGCCAGGGTCACCGCGTCATCCCATGGCCGCGATCCGGGGATCGTGTAAACGGCGATCCGCGGCGCCTTCTCGAGGATCACCGACTCCATGTTCGACGCATTAATCTCCCCACGGATCGCCGCCAGCGCCGCGGCGCCTAGCGGCTCGACCGTCACGCCACGCAACGACGCTTCCCGGCGCACCGCCTCGACGTCGGGGAGCAGAAACGACCCGGCGCGATAGTTCAGCAACCACTCGACGCTCTCGCCGCGCTCCAGCACCCAGTAGGCCAGGCCATAGGCGCGAAGGTGATTGGCCTGCGCGCCATCCATCGGAGCCAGCAGATGCTGCGCTCCCGCGCCGGCCGCTGAGCACAGCCCGAGCGCCATGGCCAACAGCAAAGAGCGGAGGCTCATGAGCGTGGAACCTCCTCCCGCAGCTCGGCCAGGCGCCGCCGTCCCAGGGGGGTGAGGGCGCTGTCGGGATAATCGAGGATCAACGCCTCGAGCAGGACGATCGCCTCCTTGCGGCGACCCTTGGCGGCCAGTGCCTCGGCCAGCGTCACGAGCGCCACCGGAGCCTCGCCCGAGGTGGGGTAACGCTCGATGACTCGACGCAACGCCTCCTCGGCACGCCCGACCTCCCCGGCCTCCAGCGCTAGCTCGCCGGCCCAGAGCAGCAGCCCGGGCCGAACGGACGATGCGGTCCGGTCATCCAGCCGCTTGGCCAATCGCTCGTGGGCCTCGGCCGGGCCTTTCTCTCGCAGCGCCCGGTGGGCTTCGGCGACGGCGCGGAACTCGGCTTCGCTGCCCCCGCGCAGAAAGCGGAGCACACGCAGGGCGTCACCACGCTCCACGCCGCTCAAACCGGCCGCGGCACGTTCGAGCTCGCGCTGCGCGTCCGCGTAGCGGCCATCGTACAGCGCCAGGTAACCCAGCGTCCCCGCCAATCGGGCCCGCTCGTCCCGCGTCAGCTCGTGCGCCGGAACCCGCTCGAGCACCCGCTTCGCCTCTCGTAAGCGACCGCGTCGCAGGTTCGCCTCGGCCAGCGCCAGGGCCAGCGACGCCAGCTGCCGCTCGCCGGGATAGAGCTCGATGAAGTGCTGCAGCGCCCGCTCCGCCCGCTGCAGCTCCGAGGCCGCCGCCTGCAGCCGGATTTGCGTCCCGCTGCCCCAGCGGTGGGCCGCCGTCCCCGGCTCGACCCGGATCAGAAGGTCTTCGAGCGCCGACAGGGCCGCGACCGTGTCACCGGCGCTCAGGTCGTGCTGCACGATCTGACGGGTCAAGGTCCAGCGCAGCGAGTCGGGCGTGGCGAGCAGGAACTGCTGTCTGTAGGCCCAGGCCACCAGCGCCGGCGCGTCTTGAGACGCGGCCAACATCGAAAAACGGTTGATGAACGGCGGGCGCTCCTCGGCGGTCAGGCTGTCGATTGCCGCTTCCGCGTAGGCGCGGGCCGCTTGGGGCCGGCCGGCGAAGAGCGCGGCGACGGCGGCCAACTTGCGCTCGCTCGTCGTCGTCGGGTCGCCAAGGCGCTTCAGCACCGCCCCGGCAACGGACGCCGCTTCCGGGCCGATGGCGTCCAACCGCTGAGTGATGAGATCCCAACCACCGGCTGGCGATTCGGAGAGCAGCAACAGCCACTGCTCCGCCGCCTCGGGCCAACGGTCACTCTCCAGATAGAGGTCGGCCAGTTGAGCCGCGAGAGCCGCCGGCCGCTCGACGACCGCCGCGCCGCGTCGCAGGACGGCCTCCGCCTCGCGGCGCTGGCCCAACCGCCTCAGAGCGGCGGCGTACTCCTGGTAAGCCGGCGCGGAGGCTGGGGCCGCCTCCAGCCAGGCCGCGCCCGCAGCGCTCAATTCCTCCACGCGGCTGAGCTCGGCGAGCGCCCTGAGCTGCATCTGACGAATCACCGCCGAGCCAGGAGCCAGCTGAACGGCGCGCTGCAGCACCGGGATCACGGCGTCAAGCCGCCCCTGCCGACGGCAGATCCGATCGTAGACGATCAGCGCCCGAACCTCGGCGGGCGCCTCCGCCAGCACCGACTCCAGCGCGGCCAGGGCGCGGCTCAACTGGCCGCCGCGCTCGAGGATTTCCGCCTGGCGGATCTGGCGCAGCCGCTCGTCGCGGCTCACCTGCGGGCTCGCCGCCGCGGCGCTGAGGAGCAGAGTCGCCAGTGCCAGCGTCAGGCTACGGCGCACCCGACGCCTCCCGGCCGTTCAGGCGGTCGAAGTAATCGAGGATCAAGCGGCGTAGCACCGGTGGAAACTGTCGCAACGCCTGCTCGGGCGGGTGTGGGAAGGGAACCCCGAGCTGAGGTGGCAGAGCATCCGGGCGCAGGACTTCTCTCGTGCCGGACCTCTCGGCACGCCGCTCGCGGTCGAACTCGTCCTGCTCCAGCGTGCGACCCGCGTCGAGCAGCCGTTGGAAGAGGCGATTTTGACGTTGGATGATCTCGTCATCGAGCTTCCCGCGACTCAGTTCCCTCGCCAGCTCTTCCGCCTCTCGTCCCATCTCGTCCAGCCGACCCAGCACCTGTCCACGGGCACCGAGCGTGCGGTTGATCTCCCCCAGCTCCTCGCCGATCGCAGCCTGCCGAGCGGCCAGTTCCCGCAGCTGCTGGAGGATGGCGTCGGTGAGTGCCCCAGGCGTCACGCCCCCGGCCTGCGCGTTGAGGTCGCCCTGTTGCTGGGCGAGCTGAGAGAGTTGCTCCAGAGCCTCCTGCAGCCCGGTCCCCGAACTGGCGGACGCCGCCGCATTCGCGGCCTGCATCAGCCGATAGGCCAGCTCGTTGAGCGCCTCGCTCGCCTGATTTCCCAGCCGCTGGTCGCCGCGACCGGAGCGGGTCCCGTCTCCCATCTGGTCGAGAAGCCGCTGCAGTGCCTGGCTGACCTGCTGCGTGGCCTGGGACAGCGACGGGTCGAGCAGCAGCGAAGAGCGCGCCGCTTCCTCGAGTTTCTCGCCGATCTGGTCGACGCCTCGCTTCAGCGCGACCTCCTCCGAGCGCACGTCCGCGCGCTCTCGTGAGTCGGGCGACGACAGCCTCTCGTTCAACGACTGCTGCCGACGCGCCAGCTCGAGCGCCTCGGCCTGGGTACGTTCGAGCGCCTCGACGACCTCTTGACGCCACCCCTCCTGCATCTCCTGTCGCCCCTCGCGCAGCGCCGTCGCCGCCTGGCTCATCTCCCCGGCGGCGCGGTTCGCCGCCGCCGCCCGCCGCCGGGGGTCTGACGCCCACGCCGCCGACTCGTCGGATCGTGCCGCCCGGCCCGACTCCTCGCGCGCCTCATCCACCCGGGCCGCCGCATCGTCCTCCTCCAGACCCCGCAGCTCTTCCTCGAACGGGCGCAACCGCTCCGACAAGGCATCGGCCTGCCGGCCGAGATCGCTGGCCCGGCTCGCCAGTCGATCGCCGAGCGAGTCGGGCGCCTGGCCGGCCGCCTCGCTCGCGGCTTCGGCTAGCTGTTGCTGGGCTTCACTGAGCTCCTCGGCCGTGGTCTCGAGCGACAGGAACTCCTGCTCCAACGCGGCCCGCTTCAACAGCTCGAGGCTCTGCTCCACGCGCTGACGGAAATCGCGGCTCCCCTCCGCCAACTCGCGTATCGCTTCCCGAATGCGCTCGGCATCGAGGTCGACCAGTGCTTCGCGCAACGCCTCGAGCTTCTCCCTCAACTCCGGTGTGAGGATGCGCTCGTACAACGACTCGATCTCCCGTAGACGCTCCAGCAAGCTGGAATCGTTCAGCCCGGCGGACTCCATGCTCTCTTGCAGTTGCCGCAGCTCCTCCTGGATCGCCTGCGCCTCCTCGAGCAAGGCGCCCGCCTCCTCCAGGGCCTGGCGTGCCGCCTCGGTCTCGCGGTACTCGACGGCCTCCGATCCGGACCCTGGCTCCGGCTGCGGCCGTGTCCCGGGAGCGGGCCGGACTTCGGTCGAGCGGCGCAGCGCCCGGGCCGCCTCCTCCTGTTCGCGGGCCCGCTCGGCCAACCGCTCGGCACTTTGCACCACCGCGCCGGCCTCGGCGACCGTGCGCTCGCGGACCTCGTCCAGCGTCGGCAGCCGCAGCACGTACTCACGACTCTTGCCCATCTGAGGATCCGGTGCGTTGTCCCAGGCCTGGACCAGGTAATGGAGCGTGTCGCCAGGCAAGAAGCCGCGGCCCTGGGCATTGATCAGACTGGTCACGATCGCCCGCTCGCCGTCACCCTCCAGCGGCAGCGGCTCGACTAACGCGGGCCACGACTCACCCCAGGCCGAGACCCGCCAGCTCACCAGGTTGGCCGCGCTGAGCCCGTAATCGTCGCCCAGATCGACCACGAGCGGCTGCGTCATGTCGGTGCCGAGTATGGTGTCCATCCCCGGGAACACGATCGTCACCGACGGTGCGCTGTCCGGGATCGTCGTGAACGACAGCGAGTCCGGTTGGCCCTCCAGCGTGTCACCGTCTGCGCCGCGGACCTCCCAACCCCAAACGCCGGGTCGCACCGTGAACGATCCGCGAAACCGACGGTCGCCCGCCAAGGCGAGGGTGAGCGTCCCACCGCCGGCGTCGCGGAGCGCCACTGACTCTAACGGCCGCGTCGTCTTGCCCGCGACGGTGGCCCGCGTCCCCTCGGGCACTTCGATATGCGGAAGGGGGCTCCGCAGCACCTCCCGCTCGAGGCCGGTGTGCGCAGGGTACCTGAGGGCAACCTGGACATCGAGCAACAGCAGCGGATCGAACGGCTCGACCTCCAGGGTATCGCTGGTGGCGCCGTCGTGGCCGGCGGCCCAGACGCGCGTGCTCACCTCGATGCGCGGCACCGAGGCGCGTACCGGACCGTTCGTCACCGCGTACCATCTTCCTTTCGACGGCACGCCCACTGACTCCCAGACCAACCGGACCGAATCGCGCCCGGGCGCCCCGATCTCCACAGGCAGGTCGCGGCCGCGCCGCACCCTCTCGGTCGCGGCGCTCAGCGAAAGCGCCGGCAGGGGCGGGGTGCTCAGTTGACGCACGGGATGCATCACCGCGGCCCACGCCTCGATCGCCGAGTCGCCGGCGCTCAGCCAGGCGGCGCCGCAGGCGCCCACGGTCCCGGCACCTAGAGCCAACGCGGCGATGGCGTAGGCGCGAGCCGATCGGGCGACGGGACCGCCCAACTGCGACGGCGACCGGTGGCCGATCTCGCGACCGATGCTCTCCCGATGGAACCGGGCCAGGGCCGACGAGATCCCGGACCGCTCGACACCCGACTCGACGGCCCCCTGGACCGCTCCCCGGGGTAACCGCAGTCGGCCTTCGACCTCGCGGGCGGCCGCGCGCCGATCCCAGCCACGGGCTCGAGCGAACAGGGCCCAGAGCCAGGCGGCGCCCAGGCCGGACGTGATCAGCCAGAAGACGAGCGGCAACAGCGACGGACGCACCCACCATGAGGTGCGCCCCACCAGCCAGGACGCCACGAGCAGAGCGCCCAGCGCCGCCGCCAGGCCCGCCACGGCGGCCAGGCCGAGCTGGGCTGCGACCCGCCGCCAGAGGGCTCGCACCTGCGCGTCCGCCAGCCGCGCCAAGCTCATGACGGCCGGTTCCTCACAGCGGTTTGCGGTCCGCCACCGCGTAGCTGAACAAGTTGACACCCATCTTCAACGCTGCCTCGCGTATCTCCCATGGATCCCCATGCACGTCGGGATCTTCCCAACCGTCTCCCAAATCGGATTGGTAGCTATAAAACAAGACAAGTCGCCCATCCTGGAACAGCCCCAGCCCCTCCGCCGGCAGCCCGTCGTGCTCGTGGACCTTGGGAAGGCCGTCTGGCAAGGCGTGCACGATTCCGTAGATCGGGTGATCGAACGGAACGCCCACCAGTTCTTTGTCGGGGAATAGGCGGCGGACCTCGCGGCGGAACGACACGTCCATCCCGTAGTTGTCGTCGGCATGGAGGAACCCGCCCGACAGCAGGTAGGTGCGCAGCGCCGCCAGCTCCGACTCGTTGAAGCTGACGTTGCCGTGACCCGTCATGTACAGATAGGGATAGTCATGGAGATCCGGGCTCAGGGGCGTGACCACCGCCTCGCGACGGGCGACGGGCAAACGCGTGTCGCGGGCGACCCGCTCCAGCAGATTGGTGAGCGACGAAGCGTTGGCGTACCAGTCGCCACCTCCGCCATAGTGCAGCCGCGCGATCGTGAGCTGGGTCGGGTCGCCTGGCGGCGCCGGCTGGGACTGCCGGACCTGACCGGTTGCCGGGCCCGCCGGCAGGGTCGCGATCACGCAGGCCGTCCAGATGTAGCGTGCGGCGCTCATTCCCTTTGCTCCTGCGAGGCGTCGAGAGCGATGGCGTAGGCGCGGTTGCGATCGATGCCCCAGCGTTCTCTCAGCTCGCGAACGATCTCTTTCGAGGTCGCCCCACCGCGGGCCAGCTCCTGGGCCCGAGCCCGGATTTCGGCCTCGGCCGCGGCCGACGCCGCTGGCGACGCGCCCTCCAGGCAGATGACCAGCTCGCCACGGGGAGGGTGCTCCCGATAGTAGGCCGCGGCTTCCTCCAGGGTTCCGCTTACGAACTCCTCGTGCAGCTTGGTGAGTTCCCGGGCGACGACCACGCGGCGGTCCGCACCCAGAGCTTCGCAGAACTCCTCTAGAGTGCGAACCAGACGCTGCGGCGACTCGTACACCACCGCCGTATGCGGCAACCCGACCAGCGTCTCCACCCGCTCGCGACGGCGGCGGCCGCTGCGCGGCAGGAATCCCAGAAAGCAAAACGGCTCCGGATCGAGTCCGCAGGCAACCAGGGCCGCCAGGGCGGCCGAGGCGCCGGGGATGGGCACCGCCCTCGCACCCGCGTCGAGCGCGGCGCGCACCAGGCGCAGCCCGGGATCCGAGATGAGCGGGGTACCCGAGTCGCTCACTAGGGCCACCGAGCGGCCCGCCGCCAGCATCCGGCACACCTCCTCGGTACGAGCGGCCTCGTTATGTTTGTGAAACGACCTGAGGTCACGCGGCACGATGTCGTAGTGCGACAACAGAGTGCGCGCACGCCGCGTGTCCTCGGCGAGGATCGTGTCAACCGCACGCAACACCTCCACCGCCCGGAAGGTGAAATCGCCGAGATTGCCGATCGGCGTGCTGACCAGATAAAGGCTGCCCGGTTCCGTCATAACGCTCGAGCGCTAACATGGCGCCCGCTTCCGCTCGCGCAAGCGAAGACGCCTCCGCGGAGGCATGATCCGCGAAGGCGTCGGGTCCGGGTTTTTTTCCGGGTCCCAGGGCGGTTCCGCCGCGGCCCGGAGACGATCGGCCGGCCTCAACCCAGATGCCGCTTGAGCCTCTGTTCGAGCTGTTGCTTGGGCACGGCTCCGATCACCGTGTCCACGTGCTGGCCATCTTTGAAGAACAAGATGCTGGGAATCGACCTGATATTGAAACGCATAGCGGTCCGCTGGCTCGAGTCGACATCGAGTTTCGCTACCGTGACCTGGCCTTCGTACTCGGTGGCTAGCTGAGCCACGATGGGCGCCACCAGGCGGCAGGGCCCACACCAGGCGGCCCAGAAATCCACCATCGCCACTCCCTCAGCCTGCTCAACTTCCTCTGCAAAGGTTTCGTCCGTTACCTCTTTGACAACTCCCATGTAACTCTCCCGTCCCGCTCTGCCGTTGCTCTGGACCCCGGTGGCGCCCGGCCGCCGCAGGCCCCCCTCCATCTCGAGACAATAATATACTAATCTTAGCGCACGCGTCTGCGGGCCTCTTTCGCGGCGCTTCGACACCGCCGGAACAACAGTAACCCGTTTCGTAAGGTTCCCCATGGAGACGACAGGCCGCCTCGACCACGTGGCCATCGCGGTACCGGACCTCGAGGCCGCGATCGCCACCTTCACTTCCATTCTGGGGCGTCCCGTCTCCGGCCGAGAGCGGGTCGACCCGGAGCAGGTCGACGTCGCCTTCTTCGATCTCGGCTCGTCGCGCCTCGAGCTGCTGGAACCGACCGCCGCGGACTCCCCCGTGGGGCGCTTCCTCAGCCGGCGCGGGCCCGGGCTCCACCACATCGCCCTCGCCGTGCCCGACATCGACGCGGCGCTAGATCGCTGCCGCGCCGCCGGTCTCGAGACCGTCGGCGACGCCCCCCGCCAAGGAGCAGGCGGACGGCAGGTCGCCTTCCTCCACCCTCGCGGCACCGGGGGCGTCCTGCTGGAACTCTCGGCGCCGGGGGCTTAGACGCTGACGGCAGAACCGACGATCTCCGTCATCATCCCGACCCTCAACGAGGTCGACGAGCTTCCCGCCACCCTCGAATCGCTGCAGCCGGCCCTGGGCGCGAGCGTCGAGATCATCGTCGCCGACGGCGGCAGCGATGACGGAACACGCGACCTGGCGGCCGCCCGGGCCCGGGTGGTGGACGCTCCCCGCGGTCGCGGGCGGCAGATGAACGCGGGCGCCCGCGCCGCCCGTGGGGACATCCTGCTGTTCTTACACGCCGACACCTGGCTCAGCCCGGGCAGCGCCGCCGCAATGACCCGGGCCCTGGCGCAGGCCGGGGTCGCGGGCGGCTGCTTCAAGCTCGCGCTTCGCGGCCCCAGCGCGACTCGACCGATCGCGCGGGCTTTGGCGAGAAGTATCAACGCACGCAGCCGCTGGTTCAGGACGGCGACGGGCGACCAGGCGATCTTTGCCCGCCGCCAGGTCTTCGAGCGCATCGGTGGGTTCAGCGACGGAGGCCTGTTCGAGGACGTCCTCTTCTACCGCGCCCTCCGTCAATCTGGCGCGGTCGCACTGCTGGAGCCGCCGGCCCGCACCTCCGACCGCCGCTGGCGCCAGCGCGGCTACTCGCGCACCATCGCCAGCCACCTGCTGTTACGAGTTCTTTTCTGGATGGGGGTGGAGCCGGCGCGCCTGGCCCGGGTCTACCAGTCCGCTCGATGATCGGAGACCGCCGCCGGCCCTCAGCAGACTTTAGCAGCTGAAAGACGAAACGTCGATCTGTTCGATGAACCAGCGCTCGCCGCGCCCGTAGACCAGTCGGAAGGGCAGCGTCGAGACCTCCGTACCACGCTTCAGCTCCACTGTGACCTGCGCACGCTTGGCGCGAAAAGCCTGCGGATCGGGCGCCGAGATGATCCGATAGCTCGTCGGGCGCAGGCAGGCGGCCAGCACCAACATCCGGCTGCGGACTTCCTCCGCCGAGAAGCTCCGGTGGATTGAGCCACGCTCGGTGCCGAACACCGAGGCCATCCGCTCGTAGGCCCGATCCGCCTCCGTGAACTCGCCAGCCGCGCGGGCGCGCTTCGCCTCGCTCACGCCAGCCAAGAACGTCTCCACCGATTGCTCCGGAGAGGCAGCGCCCTCCGGCATCTCCAGCGACGGACTGCGAGCGCCACCGCAACTGATGAGGCTCAACGCCACCGCACCCACCACCACTCGATCAACCCTCATCTCTGGCATTCTCCCCGTCTTGAAAGAAGCCTTCCTGTCTCGCACTCGACGCCTGAATTGACCCTCGAATCGATCTACCTCGCCACCGCGGCGGCCGCCGCGCCGGCCCGGCGGAAGCTCAGCCGGTCCGCATCCGCCTGGCGATCGACGATAAGACGATCTCCCTCGCTGAACTTACCCTCCAGCACCGCCGTGGACAGCGGGTTGAGCAGCAGCCGCTGCAGCGCCCGCTTCAGCGGCCGCGCCCCAAACGCCGGGTCGAAACCTTCGGAAGAGATGAGGTCCCGGGCCGCATCGGTCAGCTCCATGGTCAACTTGCGGTCGGCGAGCAGAGCCCGCACCCGCTCGAGCTGCAGATCGACGATCTGACTCAGCTCTTCCCGGCCCAGCAGCTTGTAGACGATGATGTCGTCGACGCGGTTCAGGAATTCCGGTCTGAAGGTGGTACGCAGACCGTCTCTGACACGCTTCTCGATCTCGCTCCACTCCTCCACCTCTTGCAGCTCGAGTATCCACTGGCTGCCGATGTTCGACGTCATGATCAGCACGGCATTGCGAAAGTCCACCGTGCGGCCGTGCCCGTCGGTCAGGCGTCCATCATCGAGCACCTGCAAGAGGATGTTGAACACGTCCGGGTGCGCCTTTTCGATCTCATCGAACAGGATGACGCTGTAGGGACGTCGCCGCACGCGTTCCGTCAGCTGGCCACCCTCCTCGAAGCCCACGTAACCTGGCGGCGCGCCGATGAGTCGGGCGACGGAGTGACGCTCCATGTATTCCGACATGTCGAGCCGGACCATCGCGGCCTCGTCGTCGAACAGAAACTCGGCCAGCGCGCGAGCCGTCTCCGTCTTGCCCACCCCGGTGGGGCCGAGGAAGATGAAGCTACCCACCGGCCGATCGGGATCCTGCAAACCGGCGCGGTTTCGCCGCACCGCGTTGGCGACCGCTTCAACGGCGTGGTTCTGGTTCACGACGCGTTTGTGGAGGTGCCCCTCGAGGTGCACGAGCCGCTCCCGATCGCTCTCCATCATCTTCGAGACCGGGATCCCGGTCCAACGCGACACCACCGCCGCGATGTCCTCCTCGGTCACCTCTTCCTTGAGATAGCGAGATTCCTGCTGCAGCTCCGCCAGCTTCGCGCTGGCGCTCTCGAGCTCCTTCTGCATCGCCGGAATCTTCCCGTAGATGATCTCCGCCGCCGCCTCGTTCTC
>JABAOH010029142.1_pt1 | contig 25472 bp, 37 predicted proteins | sample 7062181 | NCBI WGS metagenome assembly JABAOH01 (sample SAMN14538630, study PRJNA623070) | marine sediment metagenome | biome: marine biome [ENVO:00000428]; feature: marine pelagic biome [ENVO:01000023]; material: deep marine sediment [ENVO:00002113]; isolation source: pool of 5 deep marine... | reverse complement strand
CTAAAGTTGCAATGTTTTCAGAAGTACTTTGAACTATTAAATTGTTTGGACCATTATTATCATTATAAATTGCAACTTTAGCTTCAGTTGCATCAACATTATGTATGAGATGAAAACTTATTTTTGTTACATTTCCACTTTCGGGCAAGTTATATTTACAAGCATATTTTCTATTTCCAAATCCTCCAAAATTGTCACCAATTTCATTATTTCCAAAAATTTTTTCTTCAGGTTGAGCATTAACAATGTTCATGAAAAGCAAAATTAATACAAAAACTGTCACCAAAAAAATTTTCTTCATAATAATTATTCAATTGCTAGCTTAAAGAAGTTTATAGCATTTTCTCCACATTTGTTCCAAACCTCTTCAAAAATAATCTTCTTAATAACAGCCATTTTTTCAGCAACAACTTTAATAGAAGTGGGATCATTTCTAGCTTCTATTCTTTCTATAAGTTTTTTAGGAGCCAACCAAGGAGAATCGGTTTCTAACATTAGTCTATCTAAAGGACAATCTCTTACAACTTTTCTATAACTCTTACTTCTCAGAATTATTGTGTTCATAGAAATATAGTATCCATTTTCCAAAACTCTTTTTAAAAATTTATGTCCTCCCCACATATGCAACATAACTTGTTTTGCATCTTCGTTTTCAAGAATTTTTATTGTATCTTCAAATGCATCTCTACAATGAATTATTAGAGGTTTATTTAATTCTTTTGCAACTTCTATTAGTTGAATAAATAACTGTTTTTGTTTTTTCTGTTCTTCAATTTCTTTTGTCCACCAATAATCTAAACCCGTTTCTCCTATTGCTACTATTTTTTCCTTGTTTTCAGCAATTAGTTCTAGAAAATCATCTTTAGTTTTTTCAGATACTTCTTTTATGTATTCAGGATGAATTCCACAAGTTGCAAAAACAAAGTTTTTATGATTTTCAACCATTCTCATGGTTAATTCAAAATCTTTTGGATGTGCACAAGAAGTTATAACAGCCTTTAACTCTTTTTTACATTTTTCTATTACTTTGTCTCTATCTTTATCATAATCTTCTTGTTCTAAATGACAATGAACATCAATCATGTAAATTATATGAGAAATAATAATATAAGAAACTTATGTTAATTTATAACGTTTCCAAACATATTCTAAAGCGTTTTTATGATTTTTATGCGTTAAAATTTCCATAGCCTCATCCTTACTAACCCATAAATATCTATCATGCTCACTTTTATCAACTTTTATTTTTTTGCTAAACAATTCAACTAAGAATACAAAACCTTTTGCTCCATGATATATGTGTTCATCCTTTACAAAACCTTTAGGAAATTTATATTTTATATAATAACGGGTTTTACCAATTATTTTAAACTTCTTTGCTCCAGCTTCTTCCTTAATTTCCCTTTTTAAACACTTTAATACTTTTTCACCGTCTTTAACTCCACCTTTTAGTAATTCCCAACCAATCCAATTTTTAATTCTATGTAATATTAAAAACTTAGGATCCTTTCTTCTAAGAAAAACAACAGCAAAAACATATCTTCTATATTTCCTTTTCATAAACTATTTTATATTAATGTTATTTATATTAATTTATGAGAATAATTCTTGACACTAACTTTTTAATAGACTGCATAAGATTTAAGATTGATTTAGAGTCTGAACTAAGAGGAAACGAACTTTTTGTTCTAGATTCAATAATATTTGAAATAGAAAAAATAACAAAAAGAGGAACAAAAGAATCTTCTCTTGCAAAGTTAGCTTTGGATTATATAAAAAGAAAACATTTAAAAATCTTAAAACCAAAAGAAAAGAACACAGACTTATCCTTGTTAAATTACTCAAAAAAAGGATATGCAATGGCAACACAAGATAAGGTTCTAAAAAACAAAATTAAAAAGGCAGGGGGAAAGCTTATATTTATAAGACAGAAAAGATATGTTGTTTTTGAGTGATATTAATGGATGTTTTAAAAATTGAGCCCGGGAATAAAGATGTGGTAAATGTTTTTATAAGATGTGCAAAGGGTTCAAAAGAACTTTATGAATACGATAAGAAAACAGAAACGTTTGTATTGAAAAAGGTTTTAGAGATTCCGTTTCCAGGAGCTTATGGTTTTATTCCTAGAACACACCATATTGATGCACAACCTTTGGATGTTATAGTCTTGGTTTCAAATAAAATTCAACAAGGAGTTGTTTTGCCAGCAAGACCAATAGGAGTTATAAGATTAAAAGGAGATATTCCAGATGATGTTTTAATTACAGTTTCAATTTCAGATAAAAGTTTTGAACAAACAAATGATATATCACAAGTAGAAAATCTAGATGAATTAAAAAGGTTTTTAGAATCATTTAAGGAATCAACAGTTGAGTATGTTTTTGATTTTAAACATGCTAAAAAATCAATAGAGACTGCAATAAATCTTTATAAAAAGGAGTTTGGTTAGATGTATCAGATAGTGATTGTTGAGGATGAGATACCTGTACCACCTGAAAAACTTAATCTTGAAGTGAAAAAAGCAATTAAAGAGTCTTTAGAGGAAAAATTTGAAGGAAACATCAACAATGATATAGGAGTCATTTTAGCAGTTATAGAAATTGATGAAATAAAAGAAGGTTTTATACTTCCTGGAGATCCTTCAGTTCATTATCCTGTTAAGTTTAAGATTTTAACTTGGATGCCAAGAGATCGTGAAATTGTTCAAGGAGAGGTAGTTGATATTACAGAGTTTGGAGCATTTGTTAGATGTGGAGCATTAGATGGTTTAGTCCATATTTCACAAGTTATGGATGACTATGTTAGCTACGATGAAAAAAATTCTCAATTAGCTGGAAAACAAACCAGAAAAATATTAAAAGAAGGAGACAAAGTAAGAGCAAGAATAATCTCAATTAGTTTTAAAGAGCAGAGTAAATTAGGACTAACAATGAGGCAACCTTTACTAGGGAGTTTGAAGTGGTTAACAGAAGAACCAAAAGAAGTTAAAAAAGAGAAAAAGAAAAGAAAGAAGAAAAAATGATTGAATGCCAGAAAAAGCCTGTAAAAACTGTAGAAGGTTAGTGAAAGGAAATATATGTCCAGTTTGTAAAAGCACTGAATTAACAACAAGTTGGAAAGGAGTTATACTTGTTTTAAATCCAGAATCTGAAATTGCAAAAGAAGCAGGAGTAACAGCTTCAGGAAAATATGCATCAAGAGTTAAATAATTATTTACTCTTTTTTTTCATTTTCTTTTTCCGAGTTTTTACTTCCTCCGTCTTTATTTCCTTTCTTTTACTTATTTTTTTCCCTATTATTATGAGAATTATGCCCGTTACCAATAAAATTATTCCAATGTATAATTGCTCATAAAGGCCTTCTAACAAATAGTTAGTAATCAATTTTATAAACGATATATTAGATATTATGAGTGCAGGTATCACTACCATAGAGAGTAAGAATATCGAAACCACTATAATTTTATTTCCTAGTTTTGTTATTGGCTCATCAGACACAAAAAACATAGAAAAACCAAAAATTAAAGTTAAAACTATAAATAAGATACTATTTCTAAATATTGATATTATATCATCAATATTTATGTTACTAATTATTTCTGTATTATAAAATTCATCTATAGCATCATAAATATACTGTTGTGATTCATTAGAGGTCTGAGATAAACACATTTGGATACAAATATTTTTCCCTTCGCTTAAGCAAGTTTCAATACAACTTTCTTTTAATTCTGTTTCTAAATAATCACACTTTATGTTGCATTGTTGTGAGGCCGCTTCACCACTACAAAGGTCTTCACAAGTTTTAGAGACTAGTTCTCCTGTTGTTTGAGTTTGGATAAAACTTTTAATACTATCTTTTTGTATCAAATTCCCCATTGTATAAGAAGTTATAGTTAAATACAACGATGTTATAAATAATGTTGAGACTATGAAACTTGCTATTCCCCTTGCTAAAGACATATTAATTTATATAATTATGTGTTATTAAAATAAATGTGATTGTATGGACATTAAGATAATTAGTGAAAAAGAAAATCCTTTATTAAAAAGAAGAGAGGTTTTAGCATCAATTGATTATCAAGGAGGTCCGACTCCTAGTAAGGCAGATTTACAGAAAACATTAGCTGATCATTTTAAGGTTAACATAAATAATGTTGAGATATCTAAAATAATGTCTGAAATAGGAATATCAAAAGGAAAGATTTGGATAAAAATTTGGCAAGAAAAAAATGTTCCAATTTATGCTGAAATAAAGAAAGAAAAGGAAAAAGAAGAACCTAAAGAGGAAAAGAGGGAAGAGGTTCCAAAAGAAGAAAAATCTGTTGAAAAACCAGAAGCACCAAAACCAGAAACTGAGTCCAAAGAAAAGATAGAGCCAGAGAAACCTGCAGTAGAAAAGGAAGAGACCAGACCTGAAACTCCTAAAGAAGAAAAGAAAGAGTGATTGAATGGGTAAAAAAAAGAAGACAAAAGAAAGAAAAGGAAAAAGACCACATAGTAAATCTAAACATAGAAATATTCAAGTTTGGAAAAAGTACAAAGATGGAAAAATACAAGGAAAATGGTGTCCTAGATGTGGACCAGGAGTACTTCTTGCACAACACAAAGATCGAGTCACATGTGGTAAATGTGGTTATTCTGAAATGAAAGTTGAGAAAAAATAACTTTGTTATAAGTTTTCAACATAACCACATGAAAATAACCCTAGGAAACATCTAATTTAGATTGACTTCTCCAAAAACGATATCTTTAAATATTTCAAAGTTAGAAATATATAACGTTAGAAATATATAACATGAGGTGAAAAAATGAAAAGAAAAAGAAAAATGGAAAAAACGTCTATGATACTGGGATTTGTAATAACTGCTCTAGTTGTTGGATCAATAGTTTTTTATGGGTTAGGTGCAGCAGGCGGTGGCTTAGAATTTCCAGAAGTTTTTATGATTTTAACAGTTATAGTTCTAGTGGTGTTGGCAACTTACATAGTAATAGAAAGATTCAGAACTTACAAGGCAGGCCTACCTCTGAAAGATGAAAGGGAAAAAAGGATATGGCATAAGGCAGGATACTATTCGTACCTGGTTACAATTTACCTGGCTTTATTTCTCAGCTGGTTCAGTGACTATTTAATAGAAGACCTTGGAATGACAGGTTTTGATATAGGAGTTTTTGTTGGAATCATCATATTGGTTTCAGGGTCTGTATTCATTGGCCTCTATTTTTACTTCAGACGAACTGGCAAGACTGAGTGATTCCATGAGAACTAGAATAAAGGAATTCAGAGCTAAATATAATCTTACCCAGGAAGATTTAGCTAGAAAAGTTGGTGTTAGAAGAGAGACTATACTTTTTTTGGAAAAAGGAAAATATAATCCATCTTTGAAGCTTGCTCATGATGTTGCCAGAGTTTTGAAAACAACAATTGAAGAGTTGTTCATTTTTGAGAAAGGAGGATAGAAAATGAATAAAATAATGTTTTGGATTGGAATAGTGCTAATAGCAATAACAGTGATACTTTTGATATTCACAGACTTGGAAACCTCTCCTGTTATAGTTTTGGCAATAATTGGAATAGTATCTGTAGGTGCTTCAAGTTATAGACCTATGAAACAAAAGAAAAAATAAAACTTTTTCATACCAGATATGAAAATAACCCATGTGAAACATTAAAATAATATTACTATTTAATTCTGTTTATGATTTGTTTAGGTTTAGAATCAACTGCTCACACACTTGGTGTAGGAATTGTAGATAATAAAAAAATCATTGCTAATGAAAAAACTGTTTATGTTCCTAAAAAAGGCTTTGGAATAATTCCAAGAGAAGCTGCTCAACATCATTCTGAAAATTTTTTAGAAATAATAAAAAATGTTTTAGCAAAATCTAATTTGAAGATGAATGATGTTAATTTTATTGCTTTTTCTCAAGGACCCGGATTACCCCAGTGTTTAAGAATCGGAGCAGTAATTGCTAGAACATTAGCTTTTAAATACAAAAAACCTTTAGTTCCAGTAAACCACTGTGTTGCTCATATTGAAATTGGTAAACTTACCACTCAATCAGAAGATCCTGTTGTTCTTTATTTATCTGGTGGAAACACACAAGTTATTGCTTTTACTGGAGGAAGATATAGAGTTTTTGGAGAAACTCAGGATATTCCAATTGGAAATGCTTTAGACATGTTAGCTCGTGGTTTAAAATTAGAAATGCCTGGTGGTCCTAAAATTGAGAACTTGGCTAAAAACGGAAAATATTTTGAATTACCTTACGTTGTTAAAGGAATGGATTTATCATTTACTGGTTTGGTTACAGAAGCCATTAAAAAATATAAAAGAGGAATTAAAGCTCAAGATATAGCTTATTCTTTTCAGGAAACATGTTTTGCCATGCTCACAGAAGTAACTGAAAGGGCTATTGCTCATACTGATAAGGAAGAGGTTTTATTAACAGGAGGAGTTGCAGCAAACAAGAGATTACAAGAAATGTTAAAAATAATGTGTGAAGAAAGAGGAGCAAAGTTTTTTGTTGTTCCTAAAGAATATTCAGGTGACAATGGTTTGATGATATCATGGACAGGTATACTTGCACATAATAAAGGAAAAACTATACCTATAGAAAAAAGTTTTATTAAACAAAGATGGAGAGTTGATGAAGTAGAATGGTAAGACTGTAATTACAGTTATGACATGGACATATCCTAGGTCATTTGGAGAAAACGATTATGAAAGAATAGTTAGTAAAGAAAGCGATACAAGTGATAAATTTGGTGTAGGATATACATTAAGGATGGACAACGATGGAACTGTTTTTTCAAAAGTTCGGCATTCTATTTCAACTGCTATGGCCTATACAAAAGTGTTATCACTCAATGAATGGTATCATGTTGTTTTTGTATATAATGGGGTGCAAAAAATATAACAATGTATCTTGATGGAATTTTAAGTACATTTTATCCAGAACAAGCCACAGGACTTCTCTTAGATGATTCTGCTGTAAATTTGAGAGTAGGTAATTGGGCTGAAGGTACAACAAGAACCTTTGATGGTATAATAGACTCAGTAAGAATATATAGTAAAAATTTAACTCCAGATTAAACTGTTATACTAAAACTAGGAGAATTAACTTGATTACTTCAATCTAATGGTTTCTAATAATTTAGGAGATAAAGTTTCACATCTAAAAATCCTGTGCAAAGTTCTTGCAAATTCCACACACTTGCTATTTTCCCCATGATCAACTATTATTCTTTCAGGTCTTTGCTTTAGTCTAGAGAGGTAATTTACCAACTGCTTATGATCAGAGTGCCCTGATAAACCTTGAATGGTTGTTATTTCTAAATTAATAGGAACAGCAATTGTTTTTCCGTTTTTATTTTCCATTGGAATCTCTTTCCAACCTTTTTGTATTCTTCTTCCCAAACTTCCTTCAGCCTGATAACCAACAAAAATTAAACTATTTTTTTCATTTTCTGCCAAGTTCTTTAACCACCAAACACTTGGACCACCAACTAACATACCAGAAGTTGATAATACAACGCAAGGCTCTTTTGATTCTAAAATCTTTTTCCTCTCGTCTTCAGATCCTATTCTCTTAAATATTTCTTTTGTAAATGGATTCTCACCTTGCTGTAAAATTAGTTTTTGTAATTCCCTATTAAAGTATTCTGGATATGCTGTATGAATAGCAGTTGCATCCCAAATCATTCCATCTATATAAACTGGATGTTCAAAACCAGCCCTTGATAAAATTACCATTACATCCTGAGAACGCTCAACAGCAAAGCTAGGTATTAATGCTATCCCATTCCTTTCAACAGTTCTCTTACATATTTCTACAAGTTGTAATTCTGCTTCTTGTCTTCTTGGCATCATATCTTCTTTTGAACCGTAAGTACTTTCAGTTATTATAGTTTCAGCTCTTTGAAAATTATTGCTGGCAGGTTCAAACAAGGCTGTTCTATCAAATTTGTAATCAGATGTGTATAATACATTGTGCATACCATCTCCTATATGAATGTGAACAACAGCTCCCCCTAAAACATGACCAGAATTTAACAATGTTAATCTCATGTCAGGAGTTATGTCTGATACCTCATCATAATCTAAACATATAGAATGCTTAACAGCTTCTTTGATTTCTTTTGTTGAATATGGAGGAACTGAACCTTCTCTTTGTGTTAATTCAATATAATCCATACACAATAAAACCATTAGATCTCTTGTTGGAGCTGTTAAATAAAGTGGACCATCATAACCAATTTTATAAAGATAAGGAATCATTCCACAATGGTCTAAATGTGCATGAGAAACAACAACTGCATTCAATTTTTTGATATCAAACTCAGGAACATTCAAATAAGGATATTCATTTGTTCCAGGCTTTATACCACAATCTAGTAAAACTCTGCTCTCAGGGGTTTGCAAAAGCAAGGCTGATCTACCAACCTCTCTAAATCCTCCCAAAGCTGTTAATCTGATCCATTCTGTAGGTTTCCATCCACTATGAATATTTTTACCAACCTTATCTAGGAAATCTTTTCTAAAAGCAGACTCTTTATGAATAATATCTCTCAAAATTTTAACAACATCAGAAGGAATTACAGGAGCTCTTTTTACTATTGGTAACCATAAAGTCTTTTTCTTGATCTCTTTTAAAGTTTCTCCGCCTTTTCCTATTACTAGTCCAGGTTTTTCAGCCTCTATTATCACAGTTCCAAATTCAGGCTCAAAATCTATATCTTTTACTCCAGCTTCTTCAGGAACAAGTTTTTTAATTAATTTTTCAGCTTTTCCTAAATCAATACAAATAGAAGGATCAGGTCTTAGAATTATTCTTTTCTTTAGTTTTGAAACAAGCTCTTTTATTTCTGTTGTATCTGAGGTAAAGAACTCTTTGTCTTTTGTGTATAAAACTATTTCACAACCTTCAAATCTTATGTCTGATATATCTAAGTCTGGCAAACTACTTTTTACTTTTTCAAATAAATCACTAGTTTTTTCCTCAACCATAAAAACCAAACTAAGTTTAACTTAGAATTTTTAATTACAAATCATATTTAAAAAATCATGAATGTTTTTTTATTTCTTGTGGGGTTAACTCTTTAAAGCCATCCCTATTAATAACAGCAACCTGTATTTTCTTTCCTCCAGATCCAATATCCCTTTCAATTGCAGCTTTAATAGCTTTAATAATTAAAGCAGTTGCTTCTTCAGTTGTCATGTTTTCCTTAAATTCTGCTTCTAAAACACCATAAGCAAAAGGAGAACCAGAACCTGTTGAATAATATTTATCCCTTACATCAAATCCTCCTAAAGGATCAAATGAATATACACCTGGTTGAATATCAAAACCTGCCAAAATAAATTGATTGATATACGGAAAATATTTAGACCCATGTAATATATTTGATAATAAAGTGGCAGCAGCCTTAAGTGTTATAGGCCCTCTTTCTAGTTTATAGATTTTAAATTGAGCCTTTAACAACCTTATCATTGCTAATGCATCACCAACAGATCCAGCTATTGTTAGTCCTATGTGATCGTCTAGTGCATATATTTTTTGAGCTACTTTTGAGTCTACCATATAACCCATAGTAGATTTTTGTTCTGCAGCTATAACAACAGCATCTTTTGCAATTATTCCAACTNNTTTTTTTACATCCATTATTTCACCAGAAACTGCACAATTATGATAATTTACAATGAATATATATAAAGATTACGGTTATTTAGTAAGCCGTAGCAACATAAACAATTTTTTCAGCTTTTTTCCCACAAATAGCACATTTACCTTCTGTTTTTTCATCTTTTCCAAACAGATTTCCTCTAACTTCTGCTCCAGTATCATCTTTCAATTTCTTAGCACATTTCTCTTTCATACAAAAAAGAATTTTTATAAATCCACCTTTTTTTAATTTCTTTTTCAAATCAATATAATCTTTTGCATTTTGTATTAACATCGATTCATTGGCTCTTTTTGATAAATTAGAACTAATGGAATCCAAAGTTTCTATTATGAAATCTTCTAATTTATCCTCGTCTATCGTAACTCTCTCAGATGAGTCTCTCCTAACCAGACTTATTTTACGATTTTCAATATCAATAGGGCCAATCTCAATTCTCAATGGAACTCCTTTTAATTCCCATTCATTAAACTTAAAACCAGGCGTATATCGTTCTCTATCATCTAGATGAACTCTGAACCTTTCTTTTAATTTTCCTAGAATCTCTCCACTTTTTTCTAAAACCTTTGCTTTTGTATTTTTTGTGTAAATAGGAATAATAACAACCTGAATAGGAGCAACTATATGTGGGAAAATCAGACCTTTATCATCCCCATGAATAGATACTAAAGCTCCTAAAATTCTACCAATTCCTATTCCATAACAAGTTTGACTAACATATTTTTTCTTTTTGTTTTTATCCATATACTGGATTTTGAATACTTTTGCAAATTTTTCTCCAAGATTGTGAGTGGTTCCTATTTGTAGAGAAATTCCATCAGGCAAGATAGTTTCAAATGCATAGGTATCTTCTGCTCCTGCAAATTTATCCCAATCAGGTCTTTTTAACAATAAAAAAGGTATACACAAATTGTCAGTTACTACTTTTTTGAATATTTCCATATCTTCTTTAACCTGTTTTTCTGCATCTTCCCAGCTCTTTTGAGCAGTATGAGTTTCTATCCAAAGAAATTCTCTACCCCTCATTAAAGGTTTGGTCATTTTAGTTTCGTAGCGATACATAGCTGTACTTTGATAAAGTTTTAAAGGCAATTGTAGATGAGATCTAATCCAGATAGAATATAGAGGATATATTGCTGTTTCAGAGGTAGGTCTTAAACACATTTTTTCATGTAATTTATTCTTTCCAGCATGGGTTATCCAAAAAACTTCCTTTTCAAAACCTTTTATGTGTTCCGCTTCCTTTTTAAGGTAACTCTGTGGAATTACAACAGGAAATAGAGAAGGTTTATGTTTCCTAATTTCTAATTCTTTCTCAAAAAGTTTATAAATTTCTTTAATTGTAAGCATACCTAAAGGCCTATAAACTAGAAAACCTTTTACACCATATCTTGTATCCAAAACCTTTGCCTTCCTTATAACTTCTAGATACCACTTTCCAAAATCTTCATATTTTTTAACAGATAGACCTAGTTCTTCAGACATACTTGAAATATTAATATTTTCACTATTATATATCTTTTGTATGCTCATTGGTATTTTTTCTGATTGCCACTGTGGCCATAAATATGGTGAAGAGAGATGGAAAGACAGTTTTATAGCCTTAAATGAGGCTGTAGACAAAACTTTAGAATGTGATTTAATCATAATAGCAGGAGATTTGTTTGATAGTAGAGTTCCAAAACCAGAGGTTTTTGCTAAGGTTGCAAAAATATTAAGCAAAACACAAACAATTCCTTCAAGAACCAAGTTCTTAGAAATAATAAACAAAGAAAAGATAGAAATGTCTCCTCTAGCTTTAAGGGGAATACCAATAGTTGCCATTCATGGAACACATGAAAAAAGGAGCAAACATTTGGTAAATCCTATACAAGCCTTAGAGCATGCTGGTTTGTTAATTCATCTACACTGTGCAACAGCTGTTTTTGAGATTGAAGGAAGAAAAATCGCTGTTCATGGTATGTCTGGAGTTCCAGATAGGTATGCTAAAGATGTTTTTAATCAATGGAATCCAAAACCAATTCCAGATGCCTTAAATATTTTGATGATTCATCAGAGTATTGAGCCTTATATTTATTCTCCTTTAGAACCACCTTCTATGAAAATTGAAGATTTACCAAAAGGTTTTGATTTGTATATTTTAGGTCACATGCACTGGAGAGAAATTAGAATGTTTAATGGGAATCAATTGCTTTTATGTGGTAGTTTAGTACCAACAACAATTCATAAGATAGAATCTGAACAGGAAAAATGCATTCACAAATATGATAGTAAAAATATAAACAGCATACCATTAGAAAATCAAAGGAAAATATTCTGGAAAGAGTTTGAATTCAATCCTAATATAAAAGAAAATATCGAAACTTTTGTTTCTACGATCTCTCCATTTAAACCAAAACCAATAATTAATATAAAAGTAAAAGGTTTAATAAAAAGAGATCAATTAACTCCAAGTTTTTCTAAAATCGAAGAAAAATTTAGTGACAAAGCAATTATTAACATAAACAAGAATTTAGAGATTGAAGGTTTTAAGGAACAAATCGAGATGCTTAAAACACTAAAAGAGAAAAGACTTCCTCCTGAAGAGCATGGATTAAAAATTCTTCAAGAAAATTTAAAACAAGCTAACTGTGGAATAAGAGTTGATGAAATTTTTGAATACTTGATTGATGGAAACACTGATTTAATATTTAATATTTTAACTGGAAAACAAACCACACTAAAATCAGGAATAGAGAAGTGGTCGTCATGATAACAAAAGTTAAATTAAAAAATTGGAGATCTCATTCAGATACTGAAATAAATTTTTCAGAAGGAACCAATTGCTTTGTTGGACCCATGGGTTCTGGAAAAACTTCTGTAATGGATGCTATTTGTTTTGCTCTTTTTGGAACATTTTTACAATTACAACAAAAAAAATTGAAATTAGAAGACATAGTAATGAAAAAACCATTTTCTAGAGATATGGCAGAAGCAACAGTTTTCTTTGATATTGGTGATGAGAATGAGTGGAGTGTTAAAAGAACAGTTACAAAAGGAAGGTCAACAGCAGAATTAAGAAAAAACGGTGAGTTAATAGAAGGTCCTCAATCAACAAAGGTTACTTCAGAAATTGAAAGAATATTGAAAATGGATTATGATCTATTCTCAAGGGCAGTTTATTCTGAACAAAACCAGCTTGACATGTTTTTAACCATACCAAGAGGTAAAAGAATGAAAAAAATTGATGAATTATTGGCAATTGATAAATTTGAAAGAGCAAGATTGCATACAAAGTCTTTAATAAACAAGTGTTTAATAGTTTCGAATGAAAAGGAACTAGTAATTCAAAATCTTGAAGCTGATGAAAGTTTGAAAAAGCTTGAATTTATTAAAAGAGACTTTTTTGAATTAAAGGAAAAAGAAGAAAAAATTAAAAATCAATTAAATGATGTTCTTAGAAGAAAAGATAATATAGTAAAAGACATAGAAAAATTAAAACAACAACAAAAGAAGTTACAAACAATAGAAGAGGAAACCAAAAAATTTACAGCATTGATAGACTTAACAGAGTCTGACATAGAAAAAATTAAAGAAGATCTGGTAGAATTTGCTGAAAGAACTGATGAAGAATTAAAAAATGAAGTTAAAAGAATTGAAGAAGAGGTAAAAAGACTCAATGAGAGTTTAATTGGAGAAAAAAACGGTTTAGACAATTTAAAAGAAAATTATGCAGAAGAGAATGCTAAAATAAATTTAATAGAAAATGAGAAAATTCCTGAATTAGAAAAACTCGTGAAAGAACTGGATGAAATTCTTGAAGAAATTAAGAAGAATCCAATTAGAAAGCTTAATTCTGAATTTAATAAAAATAAAAAGGATTTAGAAAAGAATCAAATCAAACTTCAAAAATTTTTGGCAAAGCTTTCAGAAATAGAAGATAGTATAAATGATTTAAACTCAGCTGGAAGCACTTGCCCTGTTTGTGACTCCAGATTAACTAAAGATAAAAAATCAAAACTCGTTGGAAAAAAGAAGAAGCAAAAAAAAGATCTGAAAAAAGAATTAGAAAAACACAAATCTGTAATAAATAGAATAGAATCTAAATTACCTGAATTAGAAAACAAAATAAAAGAAATAGAAAAAATGCAAGGGAGACTTGAAGAAATTAAAGAGAGTAGAAAACAATTAAGGTTTTTAGAGAGTGAGTTAAAAAATTTACAATCTAAAACATTTGTTTTTGATAATCAAAAGAAGATGTTTGAAAAAAATATCAAAATCATTGAAGAGAATATCAATAATTTAAAACAGAGTTATGAAAAAATAAAACAAACCTTATCTAAAAAAGAAGATGTTAATAGCAAACTTGAAAGAGTAAGAGAATACAGACAAAAATTATCAAAATTCGGAACAGAAAAAGATTTTTTATTGTCTTCATTTTCATCGTCTATTCTTGAAAAATTTGAATCGGACTATAGATCAATCATAGGTTTAGAGAGTGGATTACAGACTAATTTGAAGAATTTATCTGAAATAAAAGGTGATAAACAAAAGCTTTTAGAAGAAATAGAGAACAAGAAAAAGATGTTAGAAGATTATAGAGTTGAAACAAGAAAAATAAGTGCTATTGTTGATCAGTTAAAATTATTAGAGTCTGCTTTGGAAAACACACAAGAACAATTAAGAAAAGATTTTGTTTTAGCTGTTAATGAGGCTATGCAATCTATCTGGACTGAACTTTATCCTTATAAAGATGTTTACAGTATAAGGCTTGGAATTGAGGAAGGAGATTATGTTTTACAATTACAAGATTCTACTGGATGGATCCCTGCAGATGGTGTTGCTTCTGGTGGAGAAAGATCCATGGCTTNNTCCATGGCTTGTTTAGCTTTAAGAATTGCATTTTCTCTGGTTTTGGCTCCTCAACTTCGCATGTTGGTTCTTGATGAGCCAACAGCCAACTTAGATATTCAAGCAATAGAAATATTGGCTAATGTTCTTAGGGAAAGAATTACAAAACTAGTAGAACAATGTTTTTTAATAACACATGACGAAAAGCTAAAAGAAGCTGTTAGTGGTTTTTGTTATGATTTTAACAGAGACAAATCTAAAGACGAGGCAACAAATGTAATACTTGTTAGTTCACCTGTTCAAGTTTAGATCCTGTTAATATATTCACAGTTTCTTCTAACCATTTTCTTCTTTTCTTTGTAAGGGTCCTATCTTTTTCAATAGTTTCGCTTAAATCTATTTTATATCTAACTTCTACTTCTTGTACTCTTGGTTTGAAATTAATTTCAGATGAAAAAATTACTGGTTTTAGTTTTGTTTTTTCCTCTAGTCTTAGATCAGCACTTTCACCTTCATCTAACTCGTCTAATATTTGGCCCAAACTTTTATTAGTTGTTAATTTGACATCCCTTTCTTTAGATTTATATTTAAAATGAGTCCTTTCTATATTTCTAAGATTTGAAAAAGAATCTATTAAATCAGAAGGTTTTAGGTTAAGAACTCTTTCAAAAGATGTCTCTGTTAAAAATGATGGTGAGATATTTCCATATATTGATTCATCACTGTTAACATCCATAGATATAAAACAACTATAATTACCTCTTCTAACATTTTCCATGGAAACTCGTATATTTTTATTATTCTTTTCATTAAACCCTTTTACTATTTTAAGAGCAGATCCTTTCATTCCTTCTATAACACTATCTAGTTCAGCTTCTTTAGCTTTATACTCAGATCTAATTCTATGTCCTGTCAACCAACTTGTTCTTTTAGGGGTGTTATTTAATTGCACATAAAGATTCATATTTTCAGAATAAGGTTCAGAAACATCTTTTAAGATTTTTAATGTACAGTCTAAAACACTGACAAACTCTTGTCCATAATTTACTTTTCCCGGAACAGCAATAACATTATCTTCTCCTTCACCATTTAATCGCCTAAAAGTATAATGTACCGAAAAAGATTTAAGCTTATTTTTAAATTTTGAGAATAAACATTTTTTATGGAAATCAAATTTTTAACAGAACCAGCATTATTATTAGAAAATAATATTTTAATAATTGCTGATTTGCACATTGGATTAGAATATGAAATTTTTAAATCAGGAATAACAATACCTTCTCAAATTGAAAGACTGGAAAAAAGAATAGATGATCTAATAAAACAAACCAAAGCAAAACATTTAATCATTTTAGGAGATGTTAAGCATCAGGTTCCAACTATTTCTTGGCAAGAGTATAAAGAGATTCCTAAATTTTTGGAACATCTTCAAAACATCAAAATTAGCATAGTAAAAGGAAATCATGATGGAAACATTGAGAGATTGGCTCCAAAAGAGATTGACATTTATGATCCTCCAGGTTTTAAAATAAACAAATTTCTTCTCACTCATGGTCAAGCCTGGCCTTTTATGGGAGATTTAGAAGCAGAATACATTGTAATAGGTCATGTTCATCCTGCTGTTGAATTCTGGACTGAGAACTTTAGAAGCATAGAACCTTGTTGGTTAAAATGTGAAATTGATAATGAAAAACTTTTTGAAAAATATAGGATTAAAACTAAAATTAAACAAGGAATTATTATGCCAGCCTTTAATCACTTGATTGGTGGTATGGCTTTTAATTCTAAGGATTTTGAACCATTAGGACCTTTGTTAAAAAATGAAGTTTTCAAGTGGAAAAATGCTGAAGTATATCTTTTAGATGGAACTTTATTAGGGAATTTAAATAAATTGAAAACATCGTAAGATTTAAATTTTTAATCTTTTCATTTATATCCATGAGTAAAGTAAATCTTGAAAATATTGAAGGAATAGAATGTGCAAACAATGAAATAAGAGTTTTTGGATACGTTAATCGTTATGACCCAATCATAATGTATGAAAAAGATTTTGATATTTCTACTGGTGAACTAAAAAATGAGAAAATATATAATGAAATAAGATTTTATGATGTTTTTTTCGGACCGCCTGCAGCTTTTATACTACTAGCGGATTATTTTGCAAAACAAGCGAAAGAAAAAATAGATAGGAATAGTTTAGGATATAAAACATATTCTTTTACAAGGTCTAAATTAAAAGATAATCCTTTAATAAGAAAAGTACTCTCTTCTACAACACCTAGATTAGTTGAAATTTTATCAAGAATAGATGACCACTTATCTAGAGCAGTGAACGATAATATTAGATGTGAAAAAGAGATTATTGATATAGACGAACGTACTCAAGACCGTGTTGATAGAATTTTAAAAAAAGAGGTGCATAAAATTAATGTTTATTTAGGAAGTATTGAAGAAGCAGAAAAAGAATCAGGTAAAAAATTAGAACCGGTAAAAATTGAAGGCCCTCAAAAATTCATTGAGGCTAGAAATGATTTTGAATTAAAATTGAATACAGTAGCATTAAGGGGCGACGCTATAGTTAACTATCGTACAGGCTCCCCAGTCAGAGGAACTCCAGTAAAATTTGCTAAAGATTAATTATTCAACAGTTTTTATTGAACCATTTCTTCCAATCCCAACTTGTAATTCTTCTCTAAATTGTTTCGTGAACCCATTTGTTATTTCTACTTCATTTCCTTTTTCTATACCTTCTGATTGTTTTCCCCACAAAACCAGTTTTATAGAACCAGAATCGTCTTCTAAAGTGGCTTCAGTTAGAGTTGTTACAGTTCCAAATTTTGTCATAATCTCTCTTGGTTCTGTTAATTCTGTTATTTTCGCTTTTATATCTACATTGTTCATTCCAGGTTTTAACTCATTTATTTTCATAAACTCACTCTTTTAATAATGTTTTAGAAGGTTTATAAAATTAATGCGCTAGTTCAAATCCTGCCCTCCGCATTATATCATGGTTCCAGCCCAGTAAATCAAAAGTAATAAAACTAAAACTATCAAATACTCTCCCAAACCACCAGTTTTTACTGGTCCATTGAACTTAGGTTTCTTTATTGGCCACAGAGGCATTATTCCTCTATGAGTTAAAGAGTCTCCAATTAAATGTGAAATAAATCCAATAGAAAATATAATGCCTATTTCTCTGTTAAATACACCTAAAACAAAACCTATGAACAAAAATATTATTAAAATCCAGATGTTATGAAATAACTTTCTATGATATTTTCTAAATTTTGTATCCAAATCAGGAATAAGAACTCCTATGAAAGCAAAGATTGCCATGTAAATTGGAAAGTTTAAAATAAATCCAAAAACTAAGAGAACTAAAAATCCCAATATCAAATGAGTCATTTTTTCCATAAGTTAAACTTATAAATCATGCATATATAATTCTTTACTTATGAAGCCTAAGGCAATATTTTTTGATGTTGATGGAACAATAATACCTTTGAGAGTAGTTGTTAGAACCTTTCAAGAAACCTGTAAACATTTTAATCTTAGAGTTTTATCTAATAAAGAAATATTAGGTAACACAATAGGATTAAAACTAACTGAAGCAATACGAATAACCTTGCCAGAAGCAATACCCATTGAAGAAGAATTCATAGAATATTTTGAAGATCATCAAATTGAGAATTTTAAAAAATATGGTAAGCTTTTACCTTATGTTAGATCAGTTTTTAAAAAAATCAAAAAAAGAAAAATAAAAATAGGAATTGTTACAACCAAGAAAAGAAGAGAAGCTCTGGCAATTCTTAAGGGATATAAACTACCTTATGACACTTTAGTTGGAAACGATGATGTGAAAAATAGAAAACCTGATCCTGAACCTGTTTTTAAAGCTTGTAAAAGATTAAGAGTAAAACCAAAAGATTGTGTTTTTGTTGGAGATACTTCATTTGATGTGGGAGCTGCAAAATCTGCTGGATGTTTGGCAATAGGAATTTTAACAGGAGGAGGAAATAGAAAAAATCTTAAGAAATCAGGTGCAGATTATATTATAAAAAATTTGAGAGATTTATTTAAATTAATAGAATGAGGTGATGAAATTCAAATTTTATATAACAACAGCAATTGATTATACAAACTCAAAACCACATTTGGGTCATGCTTATGAAAAGATTATTGCAGATGTTATTGCTAGATGGCATAGGATAAGAGGAGAAGATGTATTTTTCTTAATAGGAACAGATGAACATGGTCAAAAAGTTGAGAGAGCAGCAATAGCTGCTGGCAAAACACCTAAAGAGTTTGTTGATGAGTTAGTCAAGTTCTTTAAAGAACTTTATGAAAAATTGAATATATCTTACAATGATTTTATTAGAACAACAGAAGACAGACACATAAAAATTGCAAAGGAGATATTTAAAAAAGTTTTTGATAGGGGAGATATCTACAAAGGATTCTATGAAGGTTTGTATTGCGTGTCTTGTGAAGCTTTTTATACTGAAAAAAATGCAGTTGATGGAAACTGTCCAGTTCATAAAACAAAATTAGAATTAATAAAAGAGGAATCTTATTTTTTTAAGCTAGGTAGGTATCAAAAAAAGATAATAGAACACATAAAAAATAACAAAAATTTCATTATTCCAGAACAAAGGAGAAATGAGATATTGAGTAGGCTTAAAGAACCTTTAAAGGATTTGAGTGTTTCTAGATGTTCTTTTAAATGGGGAATACCTTTGCCAATAGATGAAAAACATGTTATCTATGTTTGGTTTGATGCTCTGTTAAATTACATATCAGCATTAGAATACCCAAAGGAGAAATTCAAAAAAAATTGGCCTGCTGATGTACAAGTTATAGGAAAAGATATTTCATGGTTCCACACAGTTATCTGGCCTGCAATTTTATTGGCCTCTAATATAGAATTACCAAAAACCATTTTTATTCATGGGTTTGTGAACATAGGAGGAGAAAAATTGTCAAAAACAAGAAGAATTGTTGTAGACCCATTTGAATTATCTGATAAATATGGGTCAGATGCTTTAAGATATTTTTTAATGAGAGAAATTCCATCTGGACAAGATGGAGATTTTTCAGAAGAAGCATTGATAAACAGAATTAATGCAGAACTAGCAGATTCTTTAGGAAATTTGGTAAACAGAGTTCTTGTTCTAGTTGAAAAGAATTTTGATGGCTTTGTTCCTAGGAATAGAGAAAAAGATAAATTAACTAAATTATCTCTAAATGTTGTTAAAGCTGTTGATGGATCAATGGAAGAACTACAATTTCACAGTGCTTTGAATGATATTTTCTTTCTTGTAAATGAATCAAACAAGTATATTAATGAGAATAAACCATGGGAAATTGAAGATAAGGAAAAGTTAGGTGGAATTTTATATAATCTTTTAGAAACTTTAAGGTTTATTTCAATTTTGATTTATCCTTTTATACCAAAAACTGCTAGTAAAATTAAAAAACAGTTGGGAATAGAAAAAGAATTTTCTTTTGATGATTTGAAATGGGGAGTTTTAAAATCTGGAACAAAAATTAAAAGAGAGAAAATACTATTTGAGAAAATAATCAAATAGAATTTAAATTAAAATTGAAGATAAGTAAACTATTGTCTTGCTATATGAGCAAATGCTGGAGTTAAAATTACCCAATCTTCATCAATTCCTGCTATATCACCGTTCATTGCTATACAAGTTTTTCTTAATTTATCTATAGCTCTTTTTAATTCTGAGATATCTTTACCTCTCAAAGTCTTTATTTTTACAAGAACTATGTTACCGCTTCTTATATGTTTTTGAATTCTGTCTGAATCTGAAAAGTCTTCCATCTTGTCAACCCTTATTGGAATCTTTCCAGATGGTGTCTCTATATCTTCTGCATCCAATTCTATAAATTCTTCATCACTTAGCTCTTTAAAGCCTCTTCCAAAAAGCTTTTCAAAAACCATTTTTTATCAACCTCCAAAATCATTATAATCTTAATTATATCTTAACATATAAATATCTATTTCTGCATGCTCTCTAATATTGAGACTATGTTCCAAACCTGAGTTCTAGTGTACATTGGTATGTTAGGATCATTAGAAACCTCATCCATATTTGATATAACAGTGTTAATTCTTATGGCAATGTCTTGTCCATTATTTTTTAATATATCAATAGATTCTTGGCATTTGGCTCTAATGTTTCTAGGAACAGTTCTATCATTAACAATCTGCTCAATAAGAGATATGACATTCTCAAACATTTTTGACACCTTGCCATAAGCATCTACTTCAATTATCTTATCCTTAAGAATTTAAATTCTTAACTGTTTAAGAAAAAATTTCCTATTTCAAGCTTCAAAAATGAAGAATTAGATAGATATTATTTAGCAATAGTCTTAGATTTTTCCTGCTCTTTCATTATTTCTTCAAATTTTTCCTGAGATTCTTTCAACTTTTCCTTTAGTCTGTTTTCCTGTTTTTGTAAACTTTTAAGCCTTAGTTCTATAGTTTCTTTCCTCTCATCTAATTCTTTTGTTAGTTCTTTTTTTGTTGATTTAATTAGAATAGGACCAACAGCTTTGTAAACATCATTATGTTCAGTTTTGTTTAACTCTTCTAAGGCCTTATCAATTTCCATGCTTTGTATGTTCAGACTCTCTTTTTGTATGAGTACAGTTTGCATTTGTTGTTGAAATGTTTGTAATTCTATTAAAATCTGTTGCGCTTCAGGACTTAATTTTATTTCAGTCATTTTATACCTCCATGCTATTTATTGAGGTTCTAATTAGTCTCATATAAGAGTTTATACCAGCTAATAAACCTGATATGTTATCTGCTTCTATTTCTAGTTTTAATTTGTTTTTATCAGCCTCTAGTTTAACATCAAATTTTTTCGCATCTTCAACATCAGGCTTTAATGCTTTAATCACTATTTCTGGGTTTTTGCATTCTATCTCTATTTCAGCCTTCATCTTAATCTGCTTTTACCTTTTTAATGGTTTTAGGAGTTACTTTTATGATAACCCTATAACCACAATAAGGGCATCTTATTTTATCTCTTACTTGTTCCATTTCAATGGTTTTTCCACAATTAAGACATTTATACATTTTAATCACTTTTTGGAAAATATGCACCGCCTGCAAACTTTGTTTTACACTTTTTACAGTACCAAACTCCTGCTGCAATTCTTTTTAGTGCAGGCCTCTCGCAATAAGGGCATACCTTTTCCTTTTTCATTTTGCTTTCTATTTTTCTCACTATCTTTTTGGTTTTAGTTCCGTATCTAGGCCCAAATCTACCAGTGGTGCCAACCTTTTTAGTTTTTCCCATGTTATCCCTTTAAAATATTCCTAATTTCTTTACCTTTTAATATTGATAAATCTACTGCTTTTTCTATTTCTTCAGTTGTGAAATAACCTTCTCCACCTTTTTGGGCAGCACATAATTCTCCCTTTTCGTTAGTAGCTAAAGTTATTCTAGCATCCAAAGCATTTTCTTCTTCAATATTTGGATCATTTAAAAGTTTATCAGATATTTTTACAGTTGTTATGGCTATTGGAATATCTCTTACAGGAAGATCTCTTTCATATTCTCCAAAAACAACTTTACCGTTTTCATATTTTGGAATTTTCGTGTTTAACAAAGCTGTTATTGATGCTAATGCTCCAGCATCAATTAAGTTGCCATCATGATCCAAAACATGGATATCAACATTTATCATCCAAACCTCTTTTCCTTCTTGTATACAAAGAGATTCTAAATCAATACATTTGCTCTCTCTTATGCCTCTATCAATCACTCTTGATATTTCAATTGCATCCTCATTTGGTGGTCCTGGCTCAAATGTTGGTGATGCAAGAGGAACAAGCTCTGTATTAACAATTAAAATTCCTTCGTTTGGTGTATCTGTAAATGGTTCTCCTACACTTATTTTTACTCCAACTAAAACATGTGTGTTACCCATTAAAACTCTGGCAGAACCTTCAGCGTTTTTAATGACATTTTTTTCTATTTTTATTGGTCTGAATTCATCAAATTTTCTATTATCAACTCTCATTTCCTCTTCTACTAATTTTTTAACGTAACTTTCACTCGTTTCCAACATGTTCCTCACCTGTTTTATATTTTTCTCTTAAAGCATTAACTTGCTTTTCAAAAATTTCAGTGCAACCTTTTTTAGCTAAATTAACCATTTTTAAAAATTCTTCTTTTGTTGCTATTCCATCCATTTGTAATAAAACTATTTTGTCTTCGTTTCCTATGGTTGCAAATGCCAAATCTACATCTCCAAATTGGTCTTCATCTCCACCAACATCTAGGACAATTTCATTATCAATTTTTCCAACAGTGCAAGCGCTTATTAAGTTTCTCATTGAAACTCCAGCTTCTGCTAATGCAAGAGAAGCAGCATTTAAGCCTGCACATCTTGTTGATGCATTTGCTTGCAATATTACTACAAATACATCAATTCCAGTTTTTGGATAATCCTCAAAGAAAATAACATTTGATAAAGCCTTGTTTAATACTTTAGATATTTCAACAGCTCTTCTGCTCGGACCAGGTCTTATTCTTTCTTTTGTTGAGAAAGGAGCCATTGAATATTTGCATCTTAAAACAGCTTTTTGAGGATCTTGAAGATGTCTGGGGTGCATAGTTCTAGGACCAAAAACACCTGATAAGGCATAGGTATCTCCAAATCTAAATATGGCAGAACCATTAGCCCTTTTTAATACTCCAACTTCTACACTTAATGGTCTAAACTCTTCTAGACTTCTTCCATCTAATCTTTTACCATCTATAACCATTTTTTCTGGTTTACCAATTTTACTCATATTATTCACCTTTATCTAGTAATTGTGAAATCTTGTCTGTTAATCCAACTATATGTGATTCAGCATCAATAGTTAAAACAGCTTTTGAAGCCAAGCCTTCTTTTTCACCTTTTAACCAAACAATTCCATTTTGTCCAACAATTATCTGACACTTTGTTTTTTTCTTTATTAGTTCAATCATTGAACCTTCTTTTCCTATTAATCTTGGAACTTTTGAAGGTGTAATTTTTAAAATCCTTCCACCTATTAGCTTTCTAGATCTGTAGTCATTCATTGTTAATTGGATTCGCTTAGATTTTGAAACATTTAAAACTTTTGCATATATTAAGTCTCCAATATCATAGTAAACAGATATGTCTGTTTTTGCTAAATCAACATACTCTCCTACAGCTTCTCCTAAAGATAAGACAGCACTATAAGGAGAATTTATATCAACAATCCATATAGTTGTTTGCATATCTTCTACAAAACCTATAACACCATCTCCTTGTTTTGGTATATAAACTCCTGCCAAAGGAATTACTCCAACAAATCTTTCTCTTATTTTTACCAATCCCATTAATTTTGCTTTTATTTCATTATTTTCTCTAAAACAACCTGAAGAGGGTAAAAAATCTAAACCCCTTGCTAGGGTCTCTCCAGGAATTACAAATTGTCTTTCAATTACCAAAATTTCAGATTTTACTTCATTCATATTAATCACTCCTTTTTTTAGCTACAGCAATTAATCCTATTCCTCTCTTTTGAATAGAAACTATTTTAAATCCTACATTTTCAATCAGTTTTTTTAATTCACTTTCTGTTAACCAATGAGAATGCAATATTTTTCCAAAATAAATTGTTTTGTTACTTTTATCAAACCTTTCAAATTTAAGTTTTTTAGGAAATTTACTATAATAATCCCTAACAAAGTTTTCTGTCATAAATTTTGCATTATAATTTCCTACAATTAAAAATCCATTTTTCTTTAGAACCCTGTGAGTTTGTTTTAAGGCAACATCAGATTCTACTAAACCACCACTTGTTAATGTATTTCCAGTAAATAATACTAAATCAAATAAATTACTTTCAAAAGGTAATCTTTCTCTAAAATCATGATGTAATAAAACAGTTGAGTTTGGCAAGGAAGATTTACATTTTTTTAACATTTTTGTAGATATATCAATACCATAAAGTTTTCTAAAACCATCTTTATACAATCTTTTCAAATATCTCCCTGTTCCGCATCCTAAGTCTAAAATTAAAGGATTGTCGCTATGTTTTTTAATAAAATTAACTATTATTTTTTCTTCTACTTCATGAAATTTCTCAATTTTTTTATTTGGGGACGTAGAAGGAAGTTCATCCCAAAATTCAGACATGATATCCCAAACTTTCTCTAAAGCTTCAAAACTATATTTAAACATAATCAAACCTTTTTAACAACCTTAACCTCAACCTGACCATGAGTTAAGTTATTTAATCTATCATAAACCTCTTGTTGTATTCCAGCAGGTATTTCTATTAAACAAATATAACTCCCATCTTTTTCCCACTCATCTTTTAACAGAGTTCCAAAACTTCTCACAATGTTACTAGCCTTTCCAGCAAAAGAAGGCGGAATCTTAATTGCTACTTGAATTCTCTCAAACTTTATAGGAATAATACTTTGTATTGTTTTAAAAACTTCATCAATCTGTTCCTCAATCCTCCTTTCCAAATCAACTCTAACCTTTGCTTGCTCCATTGCTCTAAGAATTCTATCAGCAGGATGTGGCAAACCTGTTTGAGGATTGACAGCTCTTTTAGCAATTATATTAGCAATTGCTTTGGTTTTTTCTTCAAGCATTTGTTTTCTTTGTTCAGTTGTTATCTGAACCTCACCTTCTTTTATTATAGTATAAACTATTTTTTCCAAGTCATTTGTTCCAAAAGCTTTGTTAACATTTTCATTAGAAGCTCTTAATCCTTTTTTTGCATCCTCATATATTTCATCAGAAGCTAGTAGTTCCTCTAAAACAATCTCCTTTCCAGTCTTTACATCTAAAGCTTTTTCAGGATCAACTAATATTTCGAATTTTTCTCCAGATTTTGTTAATCTGGCTATAACAGCCTTTTCTACAGAAATCATTTAATCTACCGTGTAAAT
>JABAOH010058686.1_pt1 | contig 25488 bp, 17 predicted proteins | sample 7062181 | NCBI WGS metagenome assembly JABAOH01 (sample SAMN14538630, study PRJNA623070) | marine sediment metagenome | biome: marine biome [ENVO:00000428]; feature: marine pelagic biome [ENVO:01000023]; material: deep marine sediment [ENVO:00002113]; isolation source: pool of 5 deep marine... | reverse complement strand
TAAACCCGTTTTCCTTCGTATTTTCTCTGCAACGCTCTTTGTAGCTTCAAATACGGCATGGAAATAATTATCAAAAAGCAATTCTTCTTTACAAAATTTCAATACGTCTGCATGAACATTTCGGTTTAAAAGGCTATCTCTAAGCTTGCTAGCACGGGCAGCGGCTTCGCTAAGTGTTGATGCTTTTTGTATTCTTCCTAACTTCCCGTCTTCGCCAAGAGATAAACCTTCAAAGCTGAGTACCTGATTTAACTTATATCGATTAGATGAAAACCACTCCTGTTTATTAAAATGTCGTGCGGGATTCATGGCATTTTGTATAAAAACGCATACGTTATTTGAGCAATCATCTATCTCTTGTTTTTGTTTTAGAGCTTCAAATAATCTCTTCCACTTGGTTATCCCTGGATTAGGGTCTGGAATTCTAGATTCGCTCAATAATTTTCCAATCTCTGAACCTGTGAATCCCTCAGAAGTATCACCTAGTATTTTCGATATCGATTCAATCACACTCAAGTCAAATTTTTTTAATGCTGTCATATCTTTTTACATTTTTAAAGGGGGATATTAAAAATAAGCTCCCGCCCTTTGGGCCTTACCTTACCCTTTTTCTCCCAGCCAACTCAAATATTCTCCATGTAATCATCTCCGGTCTTTCCCGGAAGAATATTATTTACCACACCTTGAGAAAGAAAGTCAACCCCCATTGCACACTTTTTTAAAAATGAGTATTTTTACCTATACTCCTCCTTATGTTGTTCTTCAAAATTCCATGAATTTATCTGTCGAGACTTGCCACTCCCCAAGCTACTGATTATAACTTTCTAACCCGCCAATTCAATGATATTCGACTCGTTTTCCGGCACTTCAAAGATTTCCATTGCCTTGCTTTTGTGTTCCGTTGTTATTGTCAAATACCGGGATGTGGTGGTAATGTCCTTGTGGCCGAGAATTTTTTTGAGCGTGTACAAGTCACCGCCGTTCATCAGAAAATGCGAGGCAAACGTGTGACGAAGGTCATGAAACCTCATGTCATTTATCCCTGCTCTTTCCAACGCACTCTGGCATCCTCTCTTTAAATCCATATAAGGTTTCCCGGTTTTGGGGTTTTCAAGGGGACGGCGTCCCCACCCTATAGGATTTGTTTATTGCAGTTGAAGGGAACCAGTCGGGAAAATTTTGTTTTTTGAGTGTTTTTTCAGAATATTAATAAATATATACCGGCCGCCGTTCCTGGTAAGGTTGAGTTTGGGCAACAGTTCACGCAGCGACCTGGCAAGATCAGATCCCGTTTACATTGAAAAAGGTACCAAGTAGATGCGTACTTGGTACCTTTCCTACTTCTCAAAGCAAACTAACATCATCTTGTGAAAAGTTCTTTTTGATTTTTTGGCGGCAAAATGGTAAACTATTCCCTTATGAAGGAGACAGCGGCACATGGCTTTACCGATTAATATTGAAGATTTGATTACCGGGAGAACGGTTGAGTGGGAGAGGATCGAGTTTAAAAAAGGCTGGAACCCGGTTGGCGTTTTGCACAGTATCTGTGCCTTTGCCAACGACATCAACAATTGGGGAGGCGGGTATATTGTGATTGGGATCGAGGAGGAAAAAGGCCGTCCGGTGTTGCCTCCAGCAGGTCTTGATATTGTTGAGATAGATGAAATCCAAAAAGAACTTTTAAACATGTGCAACCGATTAAAACCCCACTATTTCCCCATTGTGGAACCAGTCCTTTTCAAAGACAAGCATATTTTGATTATCTGGGTACATGGTGGGCAGAACCGTCCGTACCAATCACCGATTTCATTGGTAAAAAAGCCGGAGTATGCTTATTATATTAGGCGGTTTTCCAGTACCGTAAAAGCAAAGATCGACGAAGTAAAGGAACTACTCTCGCTGGCGGGTACGATTCCTTTTGATGACCGAATACACCATGGTTCGGAAATTGCCGATTTGAAATTGACCTTGATCCAATCGTATCTGCACGAAGTTAGAAGCGCCTTGTACAAAAAGGCGGCGGATATGCCTTTTGAACAATTATGCAGGCAGATGATGATTGTAGATGGAGCAGACGAGTATACCAAACCCAGGAATGTGGGACTTCTGTTTTTCAATGACAAACCGCAGACATTTATTCCCATGTCTCAAATTGAAATCGTTCAATTTCCCTCCAGTCCGAGCGGTGACCGGTTGAATGAGAAAATCTTTCAAGGTCCAATCGATCATCAGATAAAGAGTGCTCTAACACATTTAAAAAATATGTACGTAAAGGAGTTTGTGCGAAAAGTACCGGACCGCGCCGAAGCCATCCGTTTTTTTAATTACCCATATGTAGCATTGGAGGAGAGCGTCGTCAATGCCATGTATCACAGGAGCTATGAGATCAAGGAACCTGTAGAAATACGGGTCCATCCCGATCGGATAGAGATTTTGAGTTTCCCCGGCCCGGACCGGTCGATAAAGCAGTCGGACATACAGAAAGGGGTGTTGGTTGGACGGAGGTACAGGAACCGAAGGATCGGGGAATTCTTAAAGGAATTGGAACTTACGGAAGGACGATGTACGGGGATTCCCAAAATAATAAAGGCCATGAAAGACAACGGTTCACCACCTCCTATATTTAAGACTGATAATGATCGGACTTACTTTGTCACCATATTAAATATTCACCCCAAAGCGACCAACGAGTCGGAGGATGGACAGTCACTAACTGAGCGGGAAATCAAAGTTTTGAAATTTTGCCGCGAAACACCCAGGAAACGGAAGGAAATATTAGAATATATCGGTTTGTCAAATAAATACGAAAATTATAAGAGGCATATTGCTCCATTGGTTTCTAAAGGACTTCTTGTGATGTCTAATCCGGAGAACCCTAAAGATCGGAACCAAAGCTATGCAATTACCGGTCCCGGCAGACAGGCGGTTACATAAGGGGCTAAGAAAAAACACCATTATAAAAAGTTATATGGCAAATTTTAAGAATTCTATAGGGATAAGTAAGGGGACAAGAAAATGAAAAGAGAAAAAATTCTGCCAGTCACTTTTTAGTCACATTTTGAGTATTATTCCTGTTTTAAGAATTCATCCAAAATATCAAAACATAGATTGGAAAAGGAAATTCATTTTACGATTGAATCTAAAGTGATTGTTCTCATCAAACAAAAGTCATCGGTTCCTGGTTCCTGGTTCCTGGTTCCTGGTTCCGGCAGGGAAAGCATTAAGATAAGACTTAAAAAGAGTTAAGCTAAGTGGGCATTTAGCAGTGGGCAACAGCCGGCACCTAGGGCACGCAGCGCTTTTAACTTTCTGCCTACTGCGTAAACCAGCCGAGCCAGGACCGAAAATCATTGACTGCTTCTTCAATTGCCCGGGAACTGAAGGTCAGTAAACATCATCTCTCCCGCAAAGAAATGTAAAGATAACCGGTCATGGATGATGAGCTGTCTACTCTTTTTTAATAGACGACTATACTCGATGGTAAGCCGTCTACTCTTTTTTAATAGATGGCTATATGTGATGATGAGCTGTCTACTCTCTTTTATATAGCTGTCTATACTCGATGGTGAGTCGTCTACTCTTTTTTAATGGATGGCTATACGTGATGATTTTTTTGCCTGGCCCCGTTTTCCTTGCAATATCAGGTTTTTTGGCTTATAATAAACCTATGACAGAAATGAATGCAGCAGCACATACCGGAACGAAGCGCCGGCCTGCTCGATACATCTATTACATTTTATTTACGGTTTCCGGTTTTTCAGGTCTTATTTACGAATCTATCTGGACCCATTACCTGAAGTTGTTCCTGGGGCATGCGGCATACGCGCAATCCCTTGTTTTGGTTATTTTCATGGGCGGTATGGCACTGGGCGCCTGGGGGATTTCCAGGTATAGTCTTAAAATACGCAACTTATTAATCGGCTACGCATTGGTCGAGCTTATTGTCGGCGTGTTGGCCCTCCTGTTTCACCCGGTGTTTGTAAAAGTGGTGAACCTGGCGTACACATCACTTATCCCCAACATAAATTCGCTATCCAATATCAACCTTATGAAGTGGACCTTGGCGGCACTACTGATCCTGCCGCAGTCGGTTTTATTGGGGACGACCTTTCCGTTGATGAGCGGCGGTGTGATCCGTCGTTACCCGGATCAACCGGGCAGGTCTTTGGCGATTCTTTATTTCACTAACAGTCTTGGCGGGGCCGTTGGTATCCTGGCTTCCGGTTTCCTGTTGATGGGCCGGGTGGGCCTGCCCGGGACTATTGTTGTCGCCGGGATACTGAACTTATTATTGGCCTTTGTCGTTTGGTTTATAAGCAGGAATAAGGAGACCACCGGTTCACAGTCGAGCACTGCGTTTCCAGCCGCACCTGGCGGTGGATCACCATCCAGGCTGCTTTATGGTTTTCTTTTGGTGGCGGCCCTGACCGGTACCGCATCATTCCTGTACGAAATCGGCTGGATACGGATGCTGTGCCTGGTGCTGGGCAGTTCTACCCATGCCTTCGAGTTGATGCTGAGCGCCTTTATCCTGGGTTTGGCATTGGGGGGTTTTTTTATCCGGCGCAGGATCGATCGATGTGAAAACGTCGCTAAAACGTTAGGTTTCGTGCAATTGACTATGGGCGGCCTGGCACTGCTCACCTTGCTGGCGTACGACCAGACTTTCAACCTGACCGGCATGGTAGTCAAAGCACTGCCCAAAACCGACCAGGGGTACCTGCTTTTTAATTTTTTCAGCCACGGCCTGTCTATGCTGATCATGCTGCCCGCTACTATTTGTGCGGGTATGACCTTGCCGTTGATCACTTACTTTTTGATTTCGAAGGGATACGGGGAGAGTTCCATCGGCCGGGTGTACTCTGCTAATACCATCGGTGCCATCGTGGGGGTTGTGCTGGGAGTTCACGTCATCATGCCGGCGCTGGGATTGAAAGACGTCATCACTATCGGCGGTACTATCGACATCGTGATAGGACTATGCCTTCTGTGGTACGTCAAATCCCATTTTAACCGGCGCAAATGGGCCGCTGCCGCCGCACTGCTGGTGGGATTTATTTTGATAAGTATCTTTTTTATCCGGTTCGACACCTATAAAATGTCTTCCGGGGTTTTCCGCTCCGGCGATCTCAACACAAGTAACACCGAAATTTTGTTCCACAAAGACGGGAAAACCTCCTCCGTTGATGTGATGAAATATGTCCTTAACCGGAAAGAAAATAGAAAAGGCATCGCCATCAGTACCAACGGCGTGTGTGTCGGGAACCTCAGTGCCGACGAATCTCACACTATAAGCGAAGACAACCAGATCTTGTTGGCGGCCATCCCGTTGTCCCTTCATCCCGGTGTGCGTAAGGCAGCAACTTTTGGCATGGGCACAGGGCTGACCGCCCATGTGTTGCTCACGGACCAAAATCTCGAAGAGCTGGACATCATAGAAATCGAATCCGCTGTCATCGAGGGGGCAAAGGTCTATGGCGAACGGGTTGCCAATACGTATAACGACCCTCGTTCCCGTATACATATCGAAGACGCCAGGGCCTTTTTTTCCAGCGGGAAAATAACCTACGACCTTATTGTCGCAGACCCCACCTACCCATGGGTCAGCGGTGTGGCGGGGCTTTTCTCCCGGGAATTCTACCGTTTTATCAATAACCATATCAATGAAGACGGACTGTTCGTCCAGTGGCTTCATTTGTATCATATCGATATAAATTTGGTGGCTTCGGTTATAAAGGCTGTCTCCGAAAATTTCGCGGACTATGCCATCTATTTTACCAACGACAACTATATTTCCATCATTGCCGGTAAGCGTCCCATTGCGCCCCTGGCTGACGGCAACGTATTCGATATCCCGGAACTGCGAAACATGCTGGCGCGTATCGGTATCTATAGAAAAGAAGATTTGCAATTGCATAAATTGGGCAGCAAAAAAAACCTGGATCCCTTGTTTCAATCTTACGATATCCAGGTCAATTCTGATTATTTCCCGGTATTGGATTTGGGGGCGGTAAAAGCCCGTTATATGAATGCCGATGCCCGTGAACTAATCCGGCTGCGTACCATCGCCTTACCGCTGGTGGAAACCCTGGAAAAAGACCCCACTCCCCGCCTGTCCAGGTTCGGCACCAAACCGATCAACTCTATCGCCGATAATGCCGCCCAGGGGATGGCTATTTACCAATATTTCCGCTCTTTATTAGACCCCGGGTATTTCCCGGAACTCACGATGAACGAAAAAACCAGTGAAATTGTCGCGGTCATCCGTACCATGCATAACAAATCACGATTTAACCGGGGCAAATGGGAAAATTACCTGGTCCGGTTGATGCGGCTGACATTGCCATACCTGTCACCCGGGGAGATGGCGGTTATCTGGGCCGATATCGATGCCGCGGGAATCTCAAGCAACTGGACTGATCTATTTAAAGCACTGGGTAACCGTGATTTCCAACAGGTTACCCGTTTATCCGCGACCATGTTTCCCGGCAAGGTTATCAAATCGACTCCTACCAACGATTATCTATTGACAACAGCCATGTTAGCCTTCATTGCCGTCGAACAACCAGGTTCAGCCGTAGACCTATGGAATCGTTACGATAATAAAGAAACACCGACACTGGCACTCCGATTACTGAGCGAGTTGGCAAAAGGGGTCGGCGTGCCCGCCGGAGGCAAATAGAATAGAGGTATTAAAATGAAAAACAGCAAGAGTAAAAGTTCCAAAACCGTACTATTTATCGTTCTTGGTGTCATCCTGCTGGTGATTCTCTGGAAAGTAGTCGACATGATCCGGACCCCCGACTTTGCCAGCCTGGCTTCCCAATGGCATAAAGGCAAACAAGGAGAAGGAAAATTCTCTATCATCTATCCATTGGACGGGACGGTCTTTCCACCGGGAATTACCACCCCTACTTTCCGCTGGGAAACGACGCTGGTTAAGGAGCAGCAGGTAAACGACTGGGCCATCGTGGTCAAAACAAAATCGGATGACCCCCTGGCCGGCAGTAAAGGGTTCACTGTATTCTCCCAGGGCAGCCCGAAGTGGAAACCTAAACCGGCTGTCTGGGACCAAATGAAACGCCAGTCGAGCGATAATGACTTGCAGTTGACCATCCTGGCAATAAACCCCGGCCGCGATAAAATCTTTGCCGGTGATGTCATCACTATTCGTACAGCAAAAGATAAAGTGGGTGCACCAATTTTTTACCGGGACGTGCCCCTGCCCTTTAAATACGCTTATGAGAACCTGGAACGTATCCGCTGGCGGTTGGGCGACATCAAATCGCATAGAGCCTCCAGGGTAATCTTGGAAAACCTTCCCCTTTGTGCCAATTGTCACTCTTTCACCCCGGATGGCGCTGCGTTGGCAATGGACGTGGATTATGCCAATGATAAAGGCTCTTATATGATCGCTGCCGTCCAAAAAGAAATCGTCATGACACCGGACAAAATCATTACCTGGAGCGATTACAAGCGGGAAGACGGCCAGGGAACCTTTGGTCTTCTGTCCCAGATTTCACCGGACGGCCGCTACGTCGTCAGTACCGTAAAAGACCAGTCTATATTTGTGCCCAAAGATGATCTCTATTATTCGCAATTGTTCTTTCCTATCAAGGGCATACTGGTGATCTACGACCGGCAGGAAAAAACCTATCGCGCGCTTCCCGGCGCCGATGATCCCCAATATGTCCAGAGCAGTCCCAACTGGAGCCCGGACGGGAAGTATATCTGGTTTGCCAAAGCTAAGATGTACTATTCCGAAAAAGCGGAAAAATCCAAAAGCGCGGTAATGCCTACTTCCGTGGCATCGGAGTTTATCGAAGGTAAACGCGGGTTTCAATACAGCCTCTTTCGCATCCCTTTTAATGATGGAAAGGGCGGCAGCGCCGAACCGATTCCCGGTGCCTCCGACAACGGCATGAGTAACTATTTTCCCCGTTTCTCACCGGATGGGAAATGGGTGGTATTTACCCGGGCCAAAAACTTCATGCTGCTGCAGCCTGACAGTAAACTCTATATCATGCCCGTCGAAGGTGGAACTCCCCGCTTGATGAACTGTAATACCCCTAATATGAACTCCTGGCACTCATGGTCACCCAATGGCAAGTGGCTGGTGTTCGCTTCCAAATGGTTGGGGCCTTACACTCAATTGTATCTGACCCACATTGATGAAAAGGGTAACGATACACCGCCGGTGTTACTGGAAAATCTTACTATTCCCAACCGGGCCGCCAATATTCCCGAATTCGTCAACTTGCAAGACCGGCCGTTTGAAAAGCTGGTAGACGATTTTACCGATACCGGCAACTACAACTTACGGATCGGTGTGGATAAATTTTTCCGCAACGACATGGAAGGCGCCATCAAAGCTTACAACAAGGCGCTGGCACAATCGCCGCTCAACGCTGGTATCTATTCCAAAAGGGGTGACGCACGGGCCAAATTAAAAGATTTTCAAAAGGCTGTCGAAGATTATGACAGGGCCCTGCAATTGGCCCCCAACTATTTCCAGGCCTACCGGGGCAGGGCAGAGGCCAAAGCCGGGTTGAGAGATTATAAAGGTGCTGTCGAAGATTACAATATCGCCTTGCGGATGAATCCCAAAGACAGCCAATTGTACGTCCTCCGTGCCATTTCCAAAGCAGAATCCGGGAATTTACAGGGGGCCATCGCCGACTTAACCGAATCCCTACGCCTAAAACCTAACGCCAAAATTTACAATCGCAGGGCCGATGTGAAAGCACGGTTGAAGGATTTCAACGGGGCACTTATGGATATAAACGAAGCCATCAAATTGACCCCCGACGATCACGTCCTTTATAACAACCGGGGCGTGTTGAAAGCCGATTCCGGCGACCTGGAAGGTGCTGTCGCGGATTACACCGAATGCATCAAGCGGAACCCTGATTATGCCCTGGCTTACAAAAACAGGGGCGGTGACCTATTTAAAATGAAAAAGTACAGCGAAGCCCGTGACGATTTAACCAAAGCCGTGGAACTCAACCCGAAGGACGTTGTTTCTTACTCTATGCTGGGTGAAGTGAAATTCGAGCTGCGGGATTTCCCCGGTGCCATCAAAGCCTTTGATGAGGCTATCCGTTTGAACCCCAACTCCGCGGACGACTATTACAAACGGGGCATGGTAAAATTGATATTGCGATACAGAGAGGGAGGCTGCGCCGATTTGCGTAAAGCCCATGAACTGGGTTCTATAAAAGCAATGCCCCAGATCCGAAAATACTGCGGACAGTAATTTTGACATTTTGCAGCGATTCCTTGAATCCAGGTGAATCCAGGGACGGAACTTTGGAATTTGGATTTTTTGCATGGCGACTTTTTATCCAAAAGGTTTGCTAGCTAGCGGAAAGGTTCTGCTAGCTAGCACAAGAGTTGTGCTAGCTCCCCCAAAAGCTGAGGCAATTGTCCCAGGGACTGAGGAATTTTCCTCAATAGCTGGTGAAATTGTCTGGAAGGTTGGGGAAATTGTCCCATGGGTTGGGAAAATTTGGTTTTCCCCTTCTTCGCTTCCTCGCTTCCGCGCTTCACACTGCCCCCTGCTCCCTGCCCCCTGCTCCCTGCCCCCTGCTCCCTACGCTGTACGCTCCCTCTCTCCTCCGCCGGTCGTCCCGGTTTCTAGGAGCTTTTGAAAAAATTGGCACACAAAGAATTCACTTTGCCACTTATGGTTTTCCTTCTGTTATGAATAAAAGGGGACATAAAAGGGGACATGCAAGAAAAATCTTTCTCTGTGTTCTCTGTGGCTCTGTGGTGAAAAATAACTGCTGAACTTGAGAATAATGCTAGATAATACTATAATATATAACTTTAAAAATGGCTGCTAAGAACATGAAGTTTTATAAGTTGCTTCTTCGTGTTTCTTCGTGTCCTTTGTGGCTAAAATACAAAAAGGAGGAAAATATGACTATGGAAGCCATAAATCCGGCAACGGGCGAAGTAATCAAAACCTATGCCACCATGACTGACGACGAGGTGAAGAAAGCCATTGCCGCCAGTCATGAAACATTTCAATCCTGGAGGAATGTACCTTTTTCTGAGCGGGCACAATTAATGAAAAAAGCAGCCCGGGTGCTGCGGGATAATGTGGATGAATACGCAAAACTGATGGCCCTGGAGATGGGAAAAGTCATGAAAGAAGGCCGCGCAGAAGCGGAAAAATGCGCCTGGGTCTGCGACTATTACGCAGAAAACGCCGAGGAGTTTCTAAAACGTGAAACAGTTCAAACCGATGCCTCAAAGAGTTTTGTCTCTTTCCAGCCACTGGGAGTGGTGCTGGCAGTGATGCCCTGGAATTTTCCTTTCTGGCAGGTATTCCGGTTTGCTGCCCCGGCCCTGATGGCAGGGAACACCGGTGTACTGAAACACGCTTCCAATGTGCCCGGGTGTGCATTGGCCATCGAAGAAGTTTTCCAAAAGGCAGGTTTTCCTGCCCCTGCGTTCCGCACCTTACTGATCGGAAGCAAAGCCGTGGCAGCCGTGATTGAAAATCCCCTGGTTACCGCTGTAACCCTTACTGGCAGCACACCCGCAGGAAGAGCAGTGGCCTGCAAATCCGGGGAAATGCTCAAAAAAACCGTGCTGGAACTGGGAGGCAGCGACGCCTACGTGGTGCTGGAAGATGCCAACGTAGAAGAAGCTGTCAACACCTGTGCCTTCAGCCGTCTGATCAATGCAGGCCAGAGCTGCATCGCGGCCAAACGTTTCATCGTCGTAGAACGCATCCGCAAAACTTTTGAAGAACTGTTTGTTAAAAAAATGGCAGCACAAAAAATGGGAGACCCACTGGAAGAAGGCGTTACCGTGGGGCCGCAAGCGCGGCATGACTTGCGGGATGAACTCCACTATCAGGTGGAAGAGAGCATTAAGAAAGGAGCTACCTGTCTCTTAGGCGCTCAAATCCCGGACAGCAAAGGCGCCTTTTACCCACCCACGGTGCTGACAGATGTCAAAAAAGGAATGCCCGCGTACGATGAGGAACTGTTCGGCCCTGTGGCGGCGATTATCCCGGTAAAAGATGAAGCCGAAGCCATTCGTGCTGCCAATGATTCTGTGTTTGGACTGGGTTCGGCGGTATTTACCCAAAACCTTGAAAAAGGAGAACAATTGGCGGAACGGGAGATCCAGGCAGGCAGTTGTTTTGTCAACACCTTTGTGCGTTCTGATCCGCGTTTACCTTTTGGCGGTATTAAGGAAAGCGGATACGGGCGCGAACTCTCCCATTTCGGCATCAAGGAATTCGTCAACATAAAAACAATATTTATAAAGTAGCCCTGCTGCGAAAATAACCTTTTTTCGTAAGATGAATTTGATCGTAGGGGTTTGATTCATCAAACCCAGCGGGTCAATTGTTCAGTAAATAGCATTTTTTTCTCTGTGTCCTCTGTGTTCTCTGTGGCAACATTAGAATTGCTGCAAAAAATTTAAAGGTATTGATTTTTATAATGTTGTATGATACCTTTAAAGCTAATCATATTTATGTTATTAATGGAGACTTGTGATGAAAAAAACGAAAGTTAATAAGGCGCATTATGTTCTGAAAGGGAAAATGGTGAATTTTTTCCAATGGGATTTACCGGTTCAATACACGGGTATCAACGAGGAACATAATGCTGTAAGAACCACGGGTGGCATTTTTGATGTCAGCCACATGGGAGAAATCCGCTGCAAAGGTCCACAAGCCCTGGACGCGGTTCAATATGTAACCGCCAACAATGTGGCCAAATTAAACCCGGGTAGAATCCATTATACCGGGTTACTGACGGAAAAAGGATGTTTTGTCGACGATTTGCTGGTCTATATGATCGCTGAAAACCACTATTTCCTGGTGGTCAATGCTGCCAATACCGATAAAGATTTTGGCTATATGAAAGAAAAAACCAACCCCTTTGATGTGGAAATCACCAATGAAAGCGATGATTACACACAAGTGGCTATCCAGGGTCCCAAAGCGGAAACATTGCTCTCCGCGTTTACAGATATAGACCTTACAGCTATTACATACTATCACTTTACCTTTGGCAAGGTCAACAACATAGAGGCTCTTATATCCAGGACCGGGTACACCGGTGAAGATGGATTTGAAGTTTACGTTCAAGTGGACGAAGAAACCGCTTCTGGTCTTTTTCTTGATCTTGTGGAAAAAGGTAAGGAACATGGGATTGTTCCTGTGGGGCTGGGTGCCAGGGATACCCTGCGGTTGGAAGCTGGCATGGCCTTGTACGGAAATGATATTGACGATTCCCATACGGTGTTGGAAGCCGACCTGGGATGGATTTTGAAATTGAAAAAAGGTGATTTTCTGGGAAGAGACGTGCTGTTGAAACAGAAAGAAGAAGGAATCAAACGGAAATTAGTGGGATTTGAACTGGTGGACCGTGGAGTTGCCCGTCATGGCTACCCGGTCTACGTAGACGGCAGCGAGTACAGCACCGTAACCAGCGGCACCTTTGCCCCATTCTTGAACAAACCCATTGGTATGGCCTATTTACCTATTGAAAAATGCGAAATCGGAACAGAATTCGAGATCGGAATTCGCGGCAAACGGGTAAAGGCCAAAGTGGTGGAAACTCCATTTTATAAACGAAATAAATGATGAATAGGAGGTAAATATGGATTTAAAAGATTTCAGGTTCACAAAGGAGCATGAATGGGTAAAAGTAGACGGTGATATTGCAGAAATAGGAATATCGGATTATGCTCAAAAAGAGTTGGGAGATGTGGTTTATGTAGAACTGCCCGCTGTTGGCGACAGCTTCGGCAGAGGAGACGCCTGTTCCAATATTGAATCGGTAAAAGCAGTCAGCGATATCTATGCACCGGTTTCAGGCGAAATAGTGGAAGTAAACGTGACTTTGGAAAGCAAACCGGAACAGATCAACCTGGACCCTTACGGCCTGGGTTGGATTTTTAAATTAAAAATCGAAGATCCTGAGGAATTGAATGACTTAATGAGCGCGGAAGCATACGACGAATACCTGAAAGGCATCATGGAGGAGTAAGGAGTAATGAATGAATTATTTTCCATTGACCGATTCTGACCGGGAAGAGATCTGCAGACTCCTGGGAATCAAAAAGACGAGGGAACTTTTTTCAGACATACCCCGGGAGAACGCGTATTATCCATTGGACGACATTCCCTCTGCCCTACCGGAAAATGAACTTATCGAGCGATTTAAAACCATTACCAGGAAAAATAAATGTTCCCATTACTTAAGTTTTTTGGGTGGTGGTGCCTATAACCATTTTACACCGGAAGTCGTGAAGCATCTCAGTCAGAAGGGTGAATTTCTCACCCCTTACACACCCTATCAACCGGAAGTCAGCCAGGGCAGCCTGCAAGCCATGTTCGAGTACCAGACCATGATTACCATGCTGACCAGCATGGATGTAGGCAATGCTTCTTTGTACGACGGTGGAACCGCTGCTGCCGAAGGGGCACTCCTGGCGCTGCGCAAAGCACGTAAGAAAAATAAAATCCTGGTGGCTAGAAACCTCCACCCCGAATACAGCGAAATCATTGAAACCTACCTGCGGGACCTGGAGGAATACAAAATCGACTATATCGACTTCATTCGGGAAACCGGGACCGTAAACCTGGAAGAACTGGAGAAAAAGGTTTGTGACGATTGTGCCGGTTTTCTCTTCCAGTCTCCCAATTTCTTTGGGGTGGTGGAAGACAGCAAAAAAATATCCGGAATCCTCCACAACAAGAACATCTACTCCATCCAGGTAGTGGTAGAAGCCATGTCCCTGCCTTTCCTGCAGCCTGCCGGGGCAAACGGTGTGGATATTGTGGTGGGAGAAGCCCAGAGTTTCGGTCTTCCACTGGGGTACGGGGGTCCTTACCTGGGATTCATGGCAGTTAAAGATGAATTTATCCGGCAAATGCCGGGACGACTGGTGGGAGAAACCGTGGATGCCGAAGGAAAACGCGGCTACGTACTGACCCTGTCCACCCGGGAACAACACATCAAGCGAGAAAAAGCCACTTCCAATATCTGCACCAACCAGGCCTGGTGTGCCCTGAGGGCCGCGATGTACCTGGCCGCCATGGGAAAAACCGGCCTGATGAAGATCTCCAAAATGAACCATCTCAATACCGCCTATTTTGTCAAAAAAATCGCCGCCTTCAGTCACGTCAGTATCACGTACAAGAAAAACTTCTTTAACGAAGTGGTGTTGGAGGTCAACCGGGAAAACATGGCGGTCGATGATTTTATGGATAAACTGGAAGAAAAAGGTATCCTGGTGGGGGTCCCGTTGAAGTGGTTCCATAAAGACTATGAATCTGCGATCCTGGTCAATTTCACGGAGCTGCATAAAAAAGCGGATATCGACACATTAATCGATGCCATCGGAGAACTGCAATGAATAGATTACCGGAATTGATATTCGATAAAAGCAAGGACGGCAAAATCGGTTATTCATTTTCCGGCACGGAATTTTCGGATGATTTGATTGCCCTGGACCCGGAGCAGCGGAGAACGGATATCGAGGATTTCCCCCAGTTATCGGAAGTAGAGATTGTCCGACACTATACCAATTTATCTCATTTGAATCACTCCGTGGATTCCGGGTTTTACCCGTTGGGCTCCTGTACCATGAAATACAATCCCAAAATTAATGAGAGAATTGCGGAATTACAGGAGTTTTCCGCCCATCCCTATTCCCCCCTTAAACTGGTGCAGGGAAATCTCGAGGTCATGAAAACCCTTGAGGAGTGGTTGATAAAGATTACGGGTATGGCAGGTTTTACCCTGGCACCGGCGGCTGGTGCTCATGGTGAGTTTGTGGGCATGAAAATCATCCGCAAGCACCTGGCCGGGTTGGGCAATCCCCGGAAGTTTGTACTGATCCCGGATTCTGCCCACGGCACCAACCCGGCATCGGCTCATTTTTCCGGCTACCGGGTCAAAGAAATACCCTCCAATGCAGATGGTATTATTGCTGTGGAAACCCTGGAAGAACATCTTGATGAAGATGTCGCTGCCCTGATGATGACCAATCCCAATACCCTGGGTATATTTGAAAAAAACATTGTTGAAATAGCGGAGGTGCTGCATAAAAACGGCTCACTGCTGTATATGGACGGTGCCAACATGAATGCCTTTATGGGGATCGTCAAACCCGGTGACCTGGGAGTGGATGTGATTCATTTGAACCTGCATAAAACGTTTTCCACTCCCCACGGTGGTGGTGGGCCCGGTTCCGGACCCATCGGGGTTGCCAAACACCTGGTGAAACATTTACCCGTACCGGTGATTTCCAAAAGAGGCGATCAGTACCATGCTTCTTACTTTAACGAAGGAATCGGGCGGGTAAAGAATTTCTATGGCAATTTCCTGGTATTGGTTCGGGCATTGGCTTACCTCATGGCCCTGGGCAAAGAGAACCTGAGAAAAGTAGCTGAAGATTCCGTATTAAATGCCAACTATATTCGTAAGCACCTGGAAGACTACCTTCATCTGGCTTACCCGTCCAAAACCCTTCATGAAGTGGTGTTTTCAGATAAAGGTTTGGACGTCAAAACCCTGGACATTGCCAAGCGGCTGTTGGATTTTGGCATTCATCCGTTTACTGTCTACTTCCCGCTGATCGTCCACGGGGCCATGATGATCGAACCCACGGAAACCGAAAGCAAAGAGAGCCTGGATGAATTTATCAACGCCATGAAAGCCATATTGAAAGAAGCCGAAGAAGATCCTGAGAAGTTAACCCGGGCCCCTCACACCACACCGGTAAGACGGCTGGATGAAGTACAAGCCGCCAGGCAATTGGTACTTAAATGGCAAAGAAAACAAATAAGGTGATTTAATTGAGCGTACAAGACATTATATTAAAATTACAGGAATATTGGGCCAACAATGGGTGTTACATTGCGTCCGGTTATGACAACGAAGTCGGTGCCGGTACGATGACGCCCGACACGTTTTTCCGGGTACTGGGTAAACAACCCTGGAAGGTGGCGTATTGGCAGCCTTCCCGCCGGCCGAATGACGGGCGTTATGCCCAGAATCCCAACCGGGTGCAGAAGCATAACCAATTCCAGGTAATATTAAAGCCCGTACCCCCGGATGGTCAAATCCTGTATCTCAGGAGCCTTCATTTCCTGGGGGTTGACATTCACACCCACGATATTAAATTCGACGAAGACAACTGGGCTGCCCCGTCGTTGGGTGCCTGGGGTGTGGGTTGGCAGGTAATGTGCGACGGCCTTGAAATCACCCAGTTTACCTATTTCCAGCAAGCCGGGGGCATCGAGTTGAACCCCAATTCCCTGGAAATTACTTACGGCATTGACCGGTTGGCTGCTTTTTTGGATGTGGAAGATTCCATTTACCACCTGGAATGGGGGAACCGGGTTACCTATTCGCAGCTGCGTACGGAAGAAGAGCGGCAGTTCTCCATCTACAATTTCGAATACGCCGACATCCAATTACTGCGGAACCTGTACAACCAATACCAGAAAGAAGCCACCCGCTTAGTGGCAGCCGATCTCTACCTGCCGGCCTTTGACTATGTTCTCAAATGTTCTCATACCTTTAATATATTGGATGCACGGAAAGCCGTATCAGTGGCTGAGCGGAATGCGTTTATGGCCACAATGAGAAACCTGGCCAACCAAATTGCCAAAAAATATATTGAAGCAACCGATGTGGAAAGCGAAAGCGAGGATTATAATGAGTGATTTTTTGTTTGAATTGGGAGTGGAAGAAGTTCCCGTTTCTGAGATCGAAACCACTCTAAATCAATTAAAGAATAAATTTCAAGCGAAGTTAGAGGAGAACCTGGTAGAATTTGGAAAAATCGAAACCGCAGCCACCAACAGGCGGTTCATGATTTACATCGGTCGAATTAATGAAAAAGCCAATGACAGCGAGGAACAGGTCAAAGGACCTGCCAGGCGCATCGCTTTTGATGAGAATAATCAACCCACTATTGCCTTACAGAAATTCCTTGAATTCAACCAGGTGGAGTTGGAGGACCTGACGGAAATAGAGACCAAAAAAGGCATTTACCTGGTAATTGAAAAAAAGACAGAAGGTCAACCAACATTTGAAATCTTAAAGACAATTATCCCGGGGATTTTGCAGGAACTGACCTTTAACAAAACCATGGTGTGGAATGCTTCCCGGGTCTCTTTTGTCAGGCCTATCAAGAATATCCTGGCTCTTTTTGATAACCGGTTGATCCCGGTGGAATTCGGGGGGGTCCATTCGACATTTTTTACTCATGGGCATATTCTCCTGTCGGACACTCCTATTGAAGTAAAATCCTTTCGCGATTACTGTGAAAAACTGGATAAAAATTTTGTGATAGCCCGGGAAGAGGAACGAAAACAGAAGATTATGTCCGAGATAAAAGACGTTGAAGAAGAGTTTAATGCTCGTGTAGGGCTGGACGACCGTATGCTGGAAGATTATTTATATGCGAATGAATACCCGGTGGTGTTTTGCGGGGAATTTGCTAAAAAATACCTGGAACTGCCGGCCGAAATCATTTCCACGTTTATGATAAAAGAGAAGAAACTGCTGCCGGTGTTTGATCAGCAGGGTAACCTTTTAAACATCTTTGTGGGGGTATCCAATATCCCGGATGAGAGTCAGAATGTAAAGACAGGCAATGAGCGTGTGATTCGGGCAACCTTCGAAGATGCCAAATTTTTCTGGGACAATGATCGCAAGGATGATTTTGTCGGTTTACGGGAGCAGCTCAAGAATGTCACCTTCCACAAGGACCTGGGCAACTACAATGAAAAGACTGAACGACTTGCCTCTTATGTGGACCTCCTGGTAAAAGAGACAAAAAATGAACCCGTTTCACAGCCCCTTCAACGGGCAGCTCTCAATTGCAAAAATGACCTGGTCACGCGGATGGTGCGTGAATTCCCATCCCTGCAGGGCATTATGGGCGGACTCTACCTGAGAGAAAAAAAAGAACCGGAAGAAACCTGGAAGGCCGTTTACGGTCACTATGAACCCAAAGGGTTCCAGGCTGCCCGGTTAGAGCATTTGGGGGCCGGGATTTTATCCATCGCCGATAAAATCGATAATATTACTGCTTTTATCTCCAAAGGCATCAAAATCTCAAGCTCCAAAGATCCCTACGGCATTCGCCGCGATGCCAATGCCATCATTAAAATCCTTATTGACTTTAAACTGGATTTTAACCTGGATACACTGATCCAATTAGCCGCATCGAAATTCGCCGCTGAAGACGAACCGGATTCCCTTGCTGAAATTGTCAAACAAGTCAGAGAGTTGTTTTTTTCACGTATTGAGAATGTATTTAAGGACTTCTTAAAGCTCCGGTACGATGTGGTGAATGCGGTATTAAACACAGGAGACCTGTTCATCTATCAAATGTACCTGAGGGCTGTGGATACAGCCAAAATCGTTAAAACCGATTCCATCGAAGACCTGATAGCACTGCACAGGCGACTGAAAAACATCATAAAAGGCGCGGATTTATATGATATTTCCGAAGATGTCCTGGTTGAAGAGCAAGAAAGGATACTGCACGATATTTTCAAGGAGTCCAAAGTTAAAATTGAAACCATGTTGTCGAATCACCAGTACCTCCAGGGTTGTTCTGAAATTATGGAAATGAAACCCGTGATCGATAATTTTTTTGACAGCGTGATGGTCATGGCAGAGGATCAGAAGTTAAAGGAGAATCGCATTGCCTTGGTGCAGCAATTGGAACAACTGCTGTCCAAAATCGCCGATTTCTCGCTTATTGTTGAATAAGTTTTTAGCCACAAAGGACACGAAGGGGACACGAAGATTTTTCTTTGTGGTTCTTTGTGTAACTTAGTGGCTAAAAAAATAAGATGAAAAAGAAGGTTCTTTACGAATGTATTGAGTGCGGGTACCAGAGCCCGATCTCTTACGGCAAATGTCCCCAGTGCGATAATTGGGGTTCAATGGTGGAAGCAGCCGCTACTGCGGGCGATGCCGGGAAAGGGGGGCTCAGTCCACAAGCAAAGCCCGTCACCCTCAAAGAAATCGAAAATCTTGAAATCGAACGGCATATTACCGGCCTGGATGAGTTTGACCGGGTGTTGGGCGGCGGCATTGTCCCGGATTCCGTTGTGTTAATCGGCGGCGAGCCCGGGGTCGGGAAATCCACGCTCCTGTTGGAAGTATCCGGCATTCTTGCCTTCAAAAGTAAAAAAGTCCTGTACTACTCCGGTGAAGAATCTGCCATTCAAATTAAACTGCGGGCCAACCGGTTGGGAATAGACTCCGAAGATATTTTACTCCTTACCATGGGAACCCTTGAAGACGTACGAAGTTCTGTAGAAGACAAAAAACCTGATTTTTTGATTATCGATTCCATCCAGACCATCAACTCCAAATCCGGCCCCTCCATCTCCGGTTCCATCTCTTCCATGCGCTATGCCACTTCTGAAATCATCGAAATGGCCAAAACCAATCATGTCACCGTATTTATCATTGGTCATATCACCAAAGAGGGCCAGATTGCAGGTCCCAAAACACTGGAGCACATGGTGGATGCCGTATTGTATTTCCAGGGAGAGATAAAAACCGATTTACGCATCTTAAGGGCAGAGAAAAACCGGTTCGGTTCCATTGATGAAATCGGCATATTCCAGATGACCCACAAAGGCCTGACCTCCATCAGCGACCCGTCGCTGTTGTTTCTCCAGCACCGTCAGACTCCTGAATCTGGTATTTCTATTTTCCCTACCCTCAGCGGTTTGCGGTCTATTTTAATTGAAATCCAGGCGCTGGTTACAGAAAGTCCCTTTGTAGGTAATCCCCGGCGCATTACCGTGGGATTTGACCCGTACCGCATGTCCATGTTGATATCTATTATTGAGAAAAAATTAAAACTCCCCTTTTACAAATCCGATGTGTTTTTGAATATTACCGGCGGCATGACTATCCGGGAGACAGCCGGTGACCTGTCTATTATCTCTGCCTTGATATCCAGTTATAAAAATATTGTTGTACCAAAAGATTTGATTATTATCGGGGAAGTCGGGCTTACCGGGGAAGTCCGTCCTGTGACTTTTATTGAGAGCCGTATTAAGGAGGCAGTGCGCCAGGGGTTTGCCAGATTCATCTTACCTGCTGCGCAATCGGAGCTTAAAACCATTGATAATGTAACTCTCATCCCGGTTGAGAACCTTTACAATTTCTACAACAAGATAAAAAGTTAAGCAACAGGAGAGAGGCACCCTTCGGGCAATCTCTTATTTATAAAACTTCAATTGCACTTGAGACGTTTTATTGCATTTGGGACAACTGTATTCACCTAAAGTGCTAATCCCCGGTTCTTGCCAGGGTGTTTCTTTTAACGGTTTTTCATATTCGGAATGTTGACAGTGATTGCACTTTTGATAATAAAGAACGGTGTTTCCTTTAACATTCATTATTACACAACCGGACTGGGCCATAACTGGCATTGTTACCTCCTTAAACGTTAAGAATTTCCATTTTAAGCCGCCCGCAGCAACTTGTGCGTTTAAAGAACCTGACCGTAAATATTATCTTCGTCTTTAATCTTCTTACGTTAAGTTTGCGAATCTCCACCTTGATACAGGGTCGAATTTCTTATTCATCCACTTCATCGTAAGGCCAGACATATTTATATTCAGGATATTCTCCTTCGTCTGTTATTTTGGGTTCATATTTTCCGGTCCATTCCTGTTCTTTTTGTTTGCGCTCTTCTTCCGAGGAGTCGGGCAATTCTTCATAGCACACCATTTGGATCCATGCTCCCTGCATAAATTTCTTTATCCCTTCACCTTCAGGGTTCTCAAATATTTCCTTGACACGTTTACGTAGATTATCGGTTGACTCTACAAGCCTGGGGTGAACCGGGACTTTGTGGATGATGGCAAATATTCCGAAAACTGCCGGTGTTTCGGGAAGTTCTCCAAGGTTATCTTTTTTGTCGAGATTATAATCCTTGTGGAATATTTCCTTTTGTACGACATTTTCGTCGAACGTTGGATTCATTTTCGCTTTTTTTTCACTATAAATTGTCTTTTTCATTTTTACCTCTAGCCTTTGGAATTCATGAAAATTTTTTAAAATTTTTAACCGAGAAAAGAGAAGCAAAATTATAACAAAATTAAAACAATATGTCAAATATAAAAGCAGCAATTCTAATTTTGCCGTTTCAAGCAAGGGTAAACACAAGGTTTACCCCTACGAATGACCGAAAACGTTCATCAGACGTAGGGGCGAACCTTGTGTTCGCCCGGGCAGTCCACTTCTCGCAAGCTCCAGCAGTTGTTAGCGCCAGCACCAGCCTCAAGCCCCAGCTTTTATCTTTGGCTGGTGCTTGTGGTTTATGGCTGGGGCTCAACTGTCACGTACAACCAAATCGAAAAAGTACAACTTTAGTTGTACAAATTTTTAGTTTCATTTTCATACCAAATATACAACTTTTGGTGTATTGACAAATACTCGTTAATGCATTATATATTAATTACCCATTACAAGGCCCCAGGCCTTGGCCCTTGGCCCAAAAAAAATCTATGAGCACAGCAGTCAATCGTAAGAGAACAACTATTTAAAAAAAATAGGAGGTTTAATATGGGTAAAGAAAGAGAGTTTCCTTAGCGGTGTTTGTGTAAGTAACGGCCACCTATTTGGGGTGGCAGGTAAAACGTATCGCGCCTACTGGATCAGAATCATTGTCCAGGCTCGGTTTCCAGGGAACTCAATGCCTGGGATCTCCAGGTAAAAAGAAATGTTCAAAGACGTTCTCAATCGCGTGAGGAGTCACTGGTTCGGTATATGGGGAATTGATAAGGCGCAAAAAAATTATCTTTAAAATTTAAAAAAATTTGGAGGTGTTCACAATGAATAAGAAAAAATGGGTATTTATTACCCTGGTTTTCGTCGTATGCTGCTTTATGGCAACAAGTATCTGGGCAGCTAAAAAAGTCGACTTTTACACGGCAAATGCCAAAGATTATATCAAGCTGCTTAATAAAAACAAAAACAAGGATGCTGCGACAATCGGCAGCACCTTAGGCCTGGCCCAGGATGAAGGTTTTGTANNNNGTGGTACGACTTCACGGGGCCGTGGTACTGGAAACCAAGAATGACATCAAGGACGTTCCCTCCTCATTGGACCCGCTGACTGCATTAAAGAAAATGAAAGAACTGCATAAGGCCAAAGATAAGGGAGCACAATGGGACTTCAGGAATGAGACATATGGAACCTATATTTATATCGATAAGAAAAACAAAGCTCATCTCTGCTACGTGGTCTCCTTTTTTGCCGATACGGAATACGGGAACCCGTCACGGCCGGTTCTCTTTATCGATGCCAAAAACGGTAAAATCATCCACTCGTTTGATTCGCTGACTTACGGTTATGAAGGTGTAGGGCCCGGCGGTAACCTCAAGGTGGGTTACTATTATTATGGCACCGATTACACTCCTTTTGGCGTTGCCGTAGCCGGCAGTACTTGCACCATGAATTACGCCGATTGCAAAACCGTTGATTTAAACCACGGGACCAGCGGTACAACTCCCTATTCCTACACCTGTTATGAAAACCTTCACAAGGAAATCAACGGGGCCTATTGTCCCCTCAATGACGCCCAATTTTTCGGTCAGCAGATTTACAATATGTATATGGACTGGTATGGCGTCCCTGTCCTTCCCTTCCAGCTTATGATGAGGTGTCATTACAGCACCAATTATGAAAATGCCTTCTGGGATGGTTCATCCATGACCTTTGGCGACGGTTATACCACCTTTTATCCATTGGTGAGTTTAGACGTGTCCGCGCACGAAGTGGCCCACGGTTTTACCGAGAATAATTCCGGTCTGATCTATTCCAGTCAATCCGGTGGAATTAACGAATCCTATTCCGACATGGCAGGTGAAGCGGCTAAATATTACATGAGGGGCACCAATGATTTCATGTGTGGTTATGATATCTATAAAGACCCTGACAAGGCGCTGAGGTACCTGTGTAATCCGCCGCAGGACGGAATATCAATCGATCATGTGGACGATTATTATGAAGGCATGGACGTTCACTACAGCAGCGGTATTTTTAACAAGGCGTTTTGCGAAATCGCCACCTCCCCGGGATGGACCACCCGGATGGCCTTTGATGTTTTTACCCGGGCCAACCAGGTTTACTGGATACCCAGCAGCACGTTCCAGCAGGGTGCCGAAGGTGCCCGCGATGCAGCATTGGATCTGGGATATCCCTGTGTTGATGTGAGAAATGCGTTTGCGGTTGTGGGTATTACTATCGATTGTGTTGGACTCCCTACAGCCAACTTTGATTTTACCACATCTCATCTTAATCGTACGGTAGTCTTTACCGATACCAGTACCTGTCCCGGGTGCACCATTACCAACTGGGATTGGGATTTTGGCGATGGTAATACATCGACCCAGCAAAACCCCACCCATACCTATGCGGCTGACGGCACGTATACCGTGACATTAACCGTAACCAACAGTACAAGTGATACCGACAGTAAATCGCAAGACGTCACGGTTCCGGGTCCGCCCCCATCAGTGGGCAACACCGAGATATTTTCCAGTAGGTCCGTCAGTATCTACCGCCGGGCCATGCCCTTTACCATGCCGGAGACCGGTACCATCAGCAGCGTCACCATGTACCATGACACTGGCAGCGGTTCCATGATTTTGGGCGTCTACGACGGCGAGGGTATGCCGGCGAACCGGTTAGGTTTAACCCAAAGTACCCCCCTCAACCCCGTGTCCGATTGGCAGACTATTGACCTGATCAGTCCCGTGGTTGTGGCGGGCGGCACAACGGTCTGGTTGGCCTGGGTGTATGAGAATAACCCGGGGATTGCCTATAAAACCGGCTCTCCTGGTCGAGTGGAATCGCCCGAGGCCTGGGCTGGCGGCATGCCCGATCCCTTTGGAACCGGCACACAAGCATCTTATCTCTACTCCATTTTTGCCTATTACACCCCCAGTGGTGAGAACATACCGCCCGTTGCCAGCTTTACTTACACCACCAACCAACTGACCGTCAACTTTACCGACACCAGCAGCGATCCTGACGGTACCGTTGTCAGTTGGGATTGGAATTTTGGTGATGGTAATACCTCCACCGCTCAGCATCCCACCCACACCTATGCGGCGGACGGGACGTATACGGTAACCCTGACCGTCACCGATAATGACGGTGCAACTGACTCTACTTCTCAAGATGTAACAGTAACCTCAGGAGGCATAAACCTGACTGCTAACCATTATAAATCAAAGGGTGTACATTATGTCGACCTCACCTGGACCGGTGCCACTGGCGTCAACGTCAACATTTACCGCAATGGTGTGCTGATTGCCACTACTGCTAATGACGGTGCCTATACCGATAACCTCGGTAGAGGAGTCAAGGGTACGTTCACTTACCAGGTGTGCGAAACCGACGGTTCAGTTTGCTCAAACGAGGCCTCTGTAACCATTTAATAGCCTCGTTAAAAATCACACATAATAAAAAAACCGTGCTTCCCTGCGGGGAAGCACGGTTTTTTTGTTTTCCATTGGTTTGGCTGGTGCTTGCGGCTTGCGGCTGGGGCTGTCTGGTGCTTAACTGTCGCGTACAACCAAATCGAAAAAGTACAACTTTAGTTGTATAAATTTTTAGTTTCATTTTCATACCAAATATACAACTTTTGGTGTATTGACAAATACTCGTTNNCTCGTTAATGCATTATATATTAATTTCCCATTACAAGGCCCCAGGTCTTGGCCCAACCCTGGCCCAAAAAAAATTTATGAGGACAGCAGTCAATCGGAAGAGAACAAATATTTAAAAAAAATAGGAGGTTTAATATGGGTAAAGAAAGAGAGTTTCCTTAACGGTGTTTGTGTAGGTAACGACCACCTATTTTGGGTGGCAGGTAAAATGTATCGCGCCTACTGAATCAGAATCATTGTCCAGGCTCGATTTCCAGCGAATTCAATGCCTGGAGTCTCCAGGTAAAAAGAAATGTTCAAAGACTTTCTCAATCGAGGGAGGAGTCACTGGTTCGGTATAGGGGGAATTGATAAGGCGCAAAAAACAAAAAAATTATCTTTAAAATTTAAAAAATTTGGAGGTGTTCACAATGAATAAGAAAAAAGGGGTATTTATTACCCTGGTTTTCGTCGTATGCTGCTTTATGGCAACAAGCATCTGGGCAGCTAAAAAAGTCGACTTTTACACGGCAAATGCCAAAGATTATATCAAGCTGCTNNAAAACAAGGATGCTGCGACAATCGGCAGCACCTTAGGCCTGGCCCAGGATGAAGGTTTTGTATTGCTTCGCAAGATAAAGGATGCCAACGGCGTCACCCACTACCGTTATCAACAATCATTTATGGGTATCCCGGTGTGGGGGATAAATACCAATGTAGGTATAGACTCATCCAATGAAGTGGTACGACTTCACGGGGCCGTGGTACTGGAAACCAAGAATGACATCAAGGACGTTCCCTC
>JABAOH010073600.1_pt1 | contig 25518 bp, 24 predicted proteins | sample 7062181 | NCBI WGS metagenome assembly JABAOH01 (sample SAMN14538630, study PRJNA623070) | marine sediment metagenome | biome: marine biome [ENVO:00000428]; feature: marine pelagic biome [ENVO:01000023]; material: deep marine sediment [ENVO:00002113]; isolation source: pool of 5 deep marine... | reverse complement strand
GACCAAGCACCTAGCGCCATCACAAATAGCCAAATCGCGTATGTCAAGAAACCGACGATACCGGTCTCCGCGAGCAAACGAACCCACAGGTTCTTCGGATTCGGAAATTCTGCCGATCCGGTTAAGATGACAACAACTTCTGGTAATTGGTAACTAAATGAGTGCGTGAGCTCCCGAAAGAAAAAGCCCGTGTTACCCAATCCGACTCCTAGAAAAGGAAAAAGCGCAAATACGCGTAGGCCAATGATCCAGAACATGACTCGCTCTGCATAAGCAAGAAGGTTTGTTAAGGGAATTATCGGAATGGGACGATTTCGAATGATTTCAAGAAAATCAACCTGGAACAATCGGTAAATCCTGGAATCAATTCGGCTCGCGAGAAGAACCACGCCAAACATGGCCAGCACGCCCAAGAGAAGAACAAACAGCCACAGGATAACTCGTAAAGAACGATGAACAATCGTCTCTTGTTGGATATTCTCATTGTTCCTACTGCCTCGTATAAAATGCATCAATCGACCCGTCAAACGCCAAGACGCGACCAGACCAAGAGTTCCTAAAATGGTGAAAAGGCTTAATAAACCAATTCTAGAGAGGGATAAGAAAAGAACGATGAGGCCCCAAATGAGGAAACCAAGCTCAAGGGATATCCGCCGAGGCTCATGAGAGAAAACCGAGTGTCCGCGGATAACACTCGATAGCCATAAAGGAAGATAAAGCACGACGAGTAAATTGGCGAGCCAGGAGGGCTCATATGCCATGCCAGTCACTCGCGTGTACAACAGGTCTCGGATCGAAAAAACACGGTGAAGAAGCCACAGTCCTTTTGGTATCGAAACATCTCGGAATACTACAATTATCTGAATCGTAGACCAAAAAAGCATGATCACCGCGCCCATGTAAAGCCAGCGCAAGCTTTTAGCCAAGCGGTCGTTCGTATTCGGAAAACTTGCGGATACGAGATAGAAGCCGACGCCGAGAATAAGGGTGATCATGGCTCGTATGCCTCGATCGATGGGTCCTTGACCCAGGAAAGGATACATTTCGTGGAAGAGCGCAAGGACAGTGGAGAGTAATGCAACACCTACAAAAAACAATAACGGCGTTGCTGCTTTCGGGAGAGTACCCGTACGGTAGATATAGGGGATATACCATAAAACCAGCAGCAGGATTAAGGGTATCCCCGCCAGAGGACTTACTGTGCTGCCACCCGTAACAATAGCGACTAATGGCGAGCTGGTGAAGGGTACGGAAATGAGAATGAAAACCCACAAAGCCCAATGGAGTTTCCCGAGGGAGGTTAAGCCTTGCGTCCAAGCTTGTATTCGCTCCATCAAACCCCACCATCAGTATAGGGGATAATACCAATCACACCTGACTTCATCCGACTTTACGAATTAAAATGTCCGCTTCTCGGGAAACGCAAGGGCCGCTATCCCTCCAACGATCAATCCGGCAATTGCCCCACTAGCAATAAAGACTCCTCTACGCCACACGATTGGCTTTTCTGGAAGACTTGCACCCCTCAACAGCTCATACGATAGGTTCGGCAATACGCCATGGCTTCGATCGAGCTCCATTTGAAGGGTGCCCTCCAGTGCCTCTGGATCAACCTCCAACGGCGAGACCTGACATTGCCAGATTCCGCTCAGATTTTCCGGATCCTGCGGCCCGACAAAATTGCAGATCACATCGAAGGATTCATCAAGGAGCGCAGCGGCACGCCATGCATGGATCATGGCTTCGTCCAGAAACTCAAGGGAGACTTCCGCCCAGGTTTGTGCCACTTCCTGGGCGACTTGGGGATCTGGATCGACGGCTACGAGACCCCATTCCGCTAAGCGTTGGTCAAAACGGACCACACTTCTGATATCGGACGACGTTTGCCAGTTGCGCGTTTTACGAAGTGTTTCGGGCAATCGATCCAACACAGCTTGCAAAACCGAATCGCTCAAGAGTAATGCGACTACTCGATTGATCGCTCGGTCTTCTACAATAAGCGCCAGAGATTCAGTGACGCCGTAATTGATATTGACACCAAGTACCGCCTCCGTCTGGTATTGGGGCTTCTGAAATTGGCTGACCAGTAATCCGGTCAATGCTCCAACCAACGCCACGACCAGGATTACGGGCCAGCGCCTCAGTGCGGTCTGGAAGTAATCGGATGGGTCAATCTCCATACTCTTCACCATCCTCTAAGAGAGGAGAATATTTCCGATTTGGAGAAGAATTCCAGGACGGTCCGAGCAAATCCTCATAGACCAGCAAGGTCTGTTTATTGATGATCTTTGCAGTAAACTTCTGGAGGACGATTTCTCGACCGCGCGCACCCATTTGCCTGCGTAGCCCCGGATCTTCGATCAGGCGCGTGAGTGCTTCAGCCAATGCAACAGGATCTTTCATCGGTACCAATAGACCGTTTTTTTCATGAGCAACGACCTGTCGGCATCCTTGCAGATCGGTTGCCACGATCGGTTTCGCCATCGCCGCGGCCTCGATTAGATTCTTGGGTACGCCCTCGTGATAACTCGGAAGTACGACGATATGCGACTGACGATAGACACTGGGCATGTCGTCGCGATGTCCCCACCATTCTACCTGACCTTCGTCCTCCCAGGACCTCAATTGGTATTCAGAAATCGCACTTGGGTTGCCCAAATCGGAGCGCCCGACGAGAACCACGCGCGCTTGCACTCCATCTGATTTTAATAAACGGGCCGCTTCGACCAGGTCGGCGACGCCTTTGTCCCATAACATGCGAGAGGCCATGAGGATCATCGGTACTCCAGGCAACTCTGGTTGGGGACTGTAACGTGCTTCATCTACACCAGAACCCGGAATTATCGTCACNNTCGTCACGATGTCAGGTGGTATAAAGCCGCGTGACAAAAAGAAATCTCTGTCCCCTTGATGTTGAAAAATGACCTTTTGATTATCTAGCGTCAACGCGAGCTTGAACAGTGAACCTATAAGCTTACGAATCCACACAATGGACCAGCTCTTATTGCTGAACAAATATCCTAAACCAGTGATCGCATTTACAACTGCATTGGTCCGTGTTAACTTGGCCGCCAGAGAACCATACAAGACCGGCTTGAGCGTGAAATGATGAACGATATCCGGCTGTTCGTGGCGATATAGTTTTACGTAATCGAGCAGCGTGAGCAACTCCCGAACAGGGTTCATCCCACGCCGCGACATCCGAATCGGTCGCCAGTCATATCCTAGTTCACGAAGCTTTTCACCATAAGGGCCCAGAGGTGATACGAGTACAAGGTCTACACCTCGCTCCTTGAGGTCACTCGCCAAGGATAAGCGGAAATTATAAAGATACCAATCTGTATTGGATGAGAGGATGATTTTGCTCATTGAGCCTCGAGCCAGGATTGGAACATCAGGATATCCCAAAGATAATATTGCCAGTTACGTCGGCCTGAAAGATGTTCGTTCCATTTATTTCGGATAGGTGCAGGATCGAAGAAGCCCTCTTTACGAAGTCGGTTCTCTCCTAAAAGCTCCTCAGCCCATTCCCGCAACGGTCCTCGTAGCCAAGTGTCAAGCGGTATCGCAAAGCCCATCTTCGGTCGCTCAATCCACTCTTTAGGCACGTGTTTATACAACACCTGACGAAGAAGCCATTTGCCCATACCGCCTCGCAGTTTCATCGAAAGCGGCAGGCGCCACGCAAATTCCACGACACGATGGTCCAGTAGGGGTACTCGAGCCTCCAGACTCACAGCCATGCTAGCCCGGTCGACTTTGGTAAGAATGTCATCCGGTAGATAAGTTATGAGGTCTAAGAACATCATCCGCTGAGTGAAATCAGGTAATTGAGCCCAGTATGTACGATCTGTAAGTATCGTGGAAGCCTCACGACCATCAAGGACGATACGTTCAGGACTTTTCCAGTGCGAGACAAGTCGCCAATAAAAATCATCTGCACTCTCTGTCCCGATTACGTCGGCCAGCTTATGGAGCTTATCGCCAGGATGCGGCTCCCTCATACCGCGGGGTACGAAAGGGCGGATGCGAGTGAGAACCTTATTCCAGCCTTCTGGTGAAATGCTGGTTATTATATCGGCGCTTACCCGACGAACAAACAATGGTAAGGGATTAAGTCGCCGCCACATTGAACGTCCACGGAAATAGCGGTTGTAACCACCGAATAATTCATCTCCCCCATCCCCAGAAAGACTTACAACCACTTCCTGACGAGCTAACTTTGAGATGAGGTAAGTGGGTATTTGAGAGGAGTCGGCAAACGGTTCACTGTAAATAGCAGGCAGTTTCGGAATGACATCCCTCGCCTCCTGCGAAGTGACGTACAACTCTGTGTGGTCGGTTCCCAAATGATCGGCGATACGCTTGGCGTACCGTGCTTCGTCGTATTCAACTTCATGGAACCCGATCGTGAAAGTTTTGACCGGTCGATTGCTTTGCGCCTGCATGAGTGCAACAACCGTAGATGAATCAATACCTCCGGACAAGAACGCCCCCAAAGGCACGTCAGCGATCATTCGAATTCCAACCGCGTCTAGGAGCAAGCGTTCGAGCTCTTCTCGGGCGTCTATCTCTGTCCCACTGAATGGATTTTCAACCCCGCGCTCTGCAATCTCCTTTCCTGACCAAAATACCTGAGGTGAAATTTCTTGTTCTTGGGGAGACCGAATTGTCAGGAGCGAACCGGGTGGAAGTTTGTAGATCCCACGATAGATCGACCAAGGGCCCGGTATGTATCCGTGACGAAGGAAAAGAGCTAATGCATTCCGATCCACTTCTGGTATAAAGTCGGGATAGGTGTTGATCGCCTTTAGCTCTGACCCAAAAATAAACGATCCGTTGATCCAACCATAATATAGAGGTTTGATGCCCAGCCGGTCCCGAACTAAATACAGGATCCGGTTTTCCCTGTCCCATAAGGCAAGTGCAAACATACCAACGAAGCGTTTGACAGCATCCACCGCACCCCACTCTTCGAAGGCGGCCAGCATGATCTCGGTATCTGATCGACCTCGGAATTTGTGCCCTTTGGACTCAAGCTCCTTACGTAAAGCCAGAAAGTTGTACACCTCTCCGTTGTAGACGATGATGTACTTGCCGCTGGATGAGATCATCGGCTGCCGCCCAGCTACACTAAGGTCCAATATCGCAAGGCGACGGAAGCCCAGAGCGATTCCTGCATTTGCATCGACCCATTCGTCACGGTCATCAGGACCTCGATGGATGATCTGTTCTGCCATCGCGCGGGCGGTGGATCTCATTTGCTCTTCAAGATCAACGTTTGAAAGCCAGAAACCCGTTATTCCGCACATAGAACCTCATTCCAATAAGCGATCCACCCAATACAAACCGGAATGGAGAATTTCGTAAAATTCCAAGTCGGTCATCTATCCGCGGCGAGGCGAATGTACAGCTGCTCATAACGCTGAACCATACTCTCCAGCGAATAGTGTTCTAACACTCTCTTGCGAGCATGATAGCCTAATAACCGTCGATCTTCATCATCAAGACAAAGGATCTCATGGAACGCAGTTGCCATCGCGAGAGGATCTCCAGGAGCGACGACCCGACCTGTATCTCCAACAATACTAGCAGAATCACCAACATCGGTGACCACACAAGGTACACCACAAGCCATAGCCTCTATTACAATGTTCGAAAAGCCCTCACTCAAAGACGAGAGTGCGGCGATATCAAGAGCGGCTGTGAGGCGAGAGACATCGCTGCGCTCTCCAAGAAGGTGGACATGCTCAGTCAATCCAAGCCTTTCAACTTGTTGCAGAATCATTTGATTCGAATGGTTTATCCCAGCTCCACATAAGAGAAAATGGACGTTCCGAATCCGGCTAGTCAGATCTGAAGCGGCTCGAAAGAACGTGAGATGGTCTTTCATTGGATCATAGCGGGCCACGAAACCTATCAGTATCGAATCTTGGGGAAGTCCCAACTCTTTTCGCACAGCTTGTCGAGCTTCAAGGGAAGGCTTGAAATCCTCGATATCAACACCGTTTGGAATCAGGACCCACTCTTTCGGATGATAACCTATCCGACTGTGATACTCGCGCCCCGCAATGGAATTCACTACAACCGCTTTGGGGTAGCCTGATAACCGTGCGCAGGTCCAAACAATCCATCCGGTGAGTCGTCTGTACTTTGTCATATCCATATTGGAAGCGCGCAGATTCCATACAACCGGGATGGCTCCGGCCATACCAGAAACAATCAATCCCATGAGATCCGCGTGATAGAGCCATGTTTGAAGTAAATCAGGTTTATCCTGTCGGAACCATCTTACCAGTCGGGCTAAAGAGGATGGATTTGGACGACCAGGATGCATATTCAACATTCTGACCGGTATACCAAGAGCTTCTATACCCTTTCCCACCTTGCCTATTGAAGTCATTGAGATCACTTGGGATTGAAAAGATTCGGAATCAGATCGCTTTAAGACCCGGTAAAGCATCATTTCCGCCCCACCGACATCAAGATCTGTGATCAGGTGAAAGATCCTTTTCATTTTACGTAATGATCAACCTGTTGATTCAAAGTAAGGGAATATCATCAGTCCATGTATAAAACTTCGGATGGCTAACTAAAAATCACTATTAGATATCGCCTGGTAATTTTGAAAATCCATAAGTCCTGTGGTCTATTACGGATAACCTCCGACTTCGGTGAAGAAACCAATACATCGAGAATCTCTTGCGCGGAACCATACAAGCATCTACCTTCAACTTCGCAACCAAGGCGCTTTCTTTCAACGAGCCATGAGACTCACACAGGCAATCCGTTCTTACGGCTGTGATACCCTGAGCCAAGCAACAGCCTAAGGGCCCGGATAGAGAAGCTGTTCTCCCGTATTCGGGTAGCCTCGACACCATTCGATGTAATTGGGACCTGGATCTTGAACCACACCTGGCGAAGGCCACTGAACGGGGCAACTCCATCTCTAAGCTATATTGATTTAAACTGGTAGTGAGATTGACGGTCTTCATCTGGTAACCCCTCGTAAAAGCTCCGCCAGTTTAGGAACGATAGCTTGGAAGCTGAAATTATCCTCAACTACCCGCCGACCGGTTTGTCCCATGCTAGCTCGACCCACAGGATCAGACAATAAGGTGGTTAATGCATCGCGCCATTCCTGAGACGTAGATGCACCAATCCCCACACGCTCCATGGCTAGCACCTGAGCATTCATACCCACTGGGGAAACCACCACAGGAAGTGCACAAGCCATGTACTGCAACATCTTGTAGCTACACTTCCCTCGCTCCCATTCTGAGTCGATAAGAGGCATAATGCCAATGTCTAAGCTTTGAATGCTCTCGACCTCAGTCCGAGCATCCCAAGGTATAAAGCTGACCCGCTCCGAAGAGATGGTCCGAAATTCTGGCCGTCTATCGGCAACAACTCTCAACAGTGAATGCGGATGCGAACGAAGGACTTCATCTAGCGCGGATTCTATATGGAAGAGTTGTTTAAAGTTGGAGCTCGTCCCTATCCAGCCGATCACTAAATGATTGCCATTTGGGGCACTCGGTCTAGGAACGAACCTCTCTATATCGACGCCAGTGGGGATGATTGCAACACGCTGATTCCACCTGGCGAAGCGCTCCGCAAGGTAGTCATTACCACATATGATCAGCTCACATTGCTTAGCCAAACGGGCGGCAAACCCACCTCCTCGATATAGAAATATTGCGTCATCGACATCCAGTACACGGGGGCGTTTCGTTAGAAACTCAAGCGTGTCAAAAGTCGAAATCATTTCCCGCTGCATTAAACTGATGTCATACCGATAAGAGCGGGCAATATCTGGCACTCGCGCGCCCAAAGAACCAATCATCCATAATGGCCTGATCGGTTTCGTCGCAGGTGGATACGCGCCGAATTTCGAAGCAAACTCAGTCACCAGCACGCCTTGCAGTAACAGCGCAGGAATCAATTGACGCACTCTGAATCTTGCGCTCGGCACATTCACTCCTCCAGTGAAAGCCGCAATAGTCAGCACATCCTTTCCCTCTCCGTTCATCCCAGTTTTGAACCCGTGTTAATCATACATGGCCCCTGTGCTGTCTTGATAGAACCTACAGATGCTTCCAAGTTTACGGACAAGCCCTCCTGATTCAACCATTGCTACGAAGACGGCGAAGAAACTCAAAGGCTCGCGCAACCTGTTTTCCGGCCGAAAGCGTCAATCCCAGTGCAAGCCATGCAGAAATTCTTACCGGGGTAAGTGCGATAGCCTTTCTGAATCTCCGGTTGGCAACCTGAAAGTGATTCGCCTTCAACGCTTGCAATCCCCAGTGATAATAGAAAGTAGAACGTAATCCCCTACGAAGCATAGCAAACTCCATTGAAGCTTCGATTTTGGATTTGACTTGGTCGATCGCCACCATTTGGCGATCCCAATCATAGGAAATCCCCGTTTTTAGCACACGATACCCTGCCACATATTCATCAAGATAAGCGAAATTGTGGTCGCATCCGATTCTGTACCAGAGATCCCAGTCTTCAAGCGCTCGGAGGGTCTCGTCAAATCCTCCCGCTTCACGGATGCACTGGATCCTTGCCATCGCAGCATTTATCGGAAATGCGTTTCGCAGGGCCAGCACCTGAGGGTTCCGCTTTGGAGATCCCAGGGTCTTATCCAAGAATCCACTGGGGACAAGGGAGTGCCGAATCTCGTTACCGGAGAGATCCACAGTGAAACGGTGGCCATTTGAGTATACGACATCGATATCGAGATGATTCTCCAAGAACTCGAGCTGTGTTTCCAATTTCGCCGGTAGGAGGACATCATCCGCGTCGAGAAAAACGACGTAATCACCTTGAGCATGACTTAGCCCACGGTTACGAGCAGCCGACGGCCCTCTGTTCTCCTGATAGTAGAAAATTACTGAGGATCCATACTTTTCTGCGACTTCTCGGGTGTTATCAGTCGATCCATCATCCACCAGAATGACTTCAAAATCTTGAAAACTCTGTGCCAGCACACTATCGATGGCTTCTGCTAGGTACTGTGCCATGTTGAAACACGGGATAATAATGCTAATCTTTGGCCTTGATCCCATATCATTTAGCTGCATATCTCATTGGGTGATTGCAGAGCTTACTCAGGTTGTTCGAATGCGCGACATTAGTAATTCACGAGTTTCCGATATGATTGGCTTGCTGCAGGTCTACACACCCGGGCTTAGTCGCCATCCGATTCATGGCGGGGTAGAATTTGGTCATCTATGCCCCACTCTAGGTGACTAGCTATACTAGATGAGTAGTCTCATTATATCGCGTAGCCGGATATGCATTCGCAATTTTTTTCCTCGCGAATTCCAAATCTCAATAAGAATCCCTAGGTTCACGAAGTGGGGAAAAACATGCGGAGTGTATGGAATACTCGGCGAAGCCGGGGAACTATCACTGCTAATAGTTTTACAAACGGGATCTTGAGCCGCGCACGATTTCTCCAAGAGGGCCAGGCCATGATTGCCTGATGATACCTATGGATGGCGAGCGCATACCACCTCCTTCGATGAACCAACATGGTATCACCGATCCATTCATAACCTCTCGCCTGGACCTTTGGATCGCTAGAGGACTCAGACAGTTCTGGGAACACCCCTGTTATCCCAAGTTCATCATATAGGCGGGAGAAGAAGCTTTGCTCTTCCGACGCTTGAACAGAGACATTTCGCGACCCCTGTGCCGGATGTAAACGCCACTTCACCAGTCTCTCAGAGACTCGCCCCACCTCGAAGCATTGTACAAGTCGTATCCACATGTCGACATCTTGAGTGTGCTTCAATCGTTCATCGAATAGACCGATCCTATCAAAGCATTTCTTTTTGATGAGCATGGTGGAGCCATTCATGTAGGTCCTTCGAAAGAGCGCACGAACGGCTTGCTCTCGTGGGTACCAAGGAGGATCAAAGACACGCAGTATATTCCCTCGGGAGTCAATTACATAGAAGCCTGTATAACAAGCACTGAATCGCGGAGAGTCACTCAGGAATCCGACTTGGCGCAGCAACTTATTAGGCAAGAAGAGGTCATCGTGACTTAACCATGCCACCCACCTACCCTTAGCTTCGCTAATGCCAAGGTTTAGGGCGCTAGCGACTCCTCCATTGGGCTTTTGCAACCCTCGGACACGGGTACCATAGGACTTGACAATTTCCCACGTACCATCCGTTGAGCCGTCATCGACAACCAGTAACTCGTAGTCCGTAAATGTCTGCGCGAGGACACTATCAATCGCCTCACCGAGGTAGTTCATACCGTTGAACACCGGAATGATCACGCTTACGGCTGGCCTGTCGGAACTACTCATGCAGGTACCCCATCAATAACCTGATGACTTTGTCGCTTACGTTATCGACCATGTACTCCTGTGGGGGCGTCCATACTGGCTCTCGCTCTAGAACCAGGCGAACACAGCGAACAATGGTCTTTGGAACTGCTCCGCTTAGAATATTGCTCCCGCACTCAAATGTTTCCGGGCGCTCGGTCACATCTCGTAGGGTTATGTTTGGAACTTTGAAGATACAGCATTCTTCCTGGACTGTCCCACTGTCACTCAGGATACAGGCGGCGTTTTTCTCAAGGTGCACAAAATCGAAGAACCCGAAAGGTTCCAGAAAGCGAATATCGGGATTATCAACCTCAATACCAAAAGTCCGCATCCGCTCCCTGGTGTGAGGATGAGTACTAACGATAACAGGGAGCCCATACTCCTTCTGAATCTGGTCGAGTGCCTGGACCATCCCCCGCACTCGGTCCTCGATGTCAATGTTCTCGGCTCTATGCAATGTCACTAAAAAGTAGCGGCCTCGTTCTAGTTGCTGCTCGTTTAGAATTGCCGAATCCTGAATTTGGGCCTTATAGTATCCAATCACTTCTAAAATGGGATTGCCTGTGACGTAGATCCGTTCTCCCGGAATTCCTTCCCGCAACAGGTTTTGCCGGCTGCGCTCGGTGTAGGGCATCAAAATATCGCTGCAATGGTCAATCACTCGCCGGTTAACCTCCTCGGGCACTCGATCATCGTAGCACCGATTTCCGGCCTCCATATGATAGACAGGCACACCAAAGCGCTTCACCACAAGTGCCGAGAGAGCGCTGTTGGTATCCCCAAGCACGAGGAAGCGATCAGGTTTCTCATCCCGCAATATACGATCAATCGCAGGCAGGATGATGGCAAGCTGCTCGCTCAATCCTCCTTGAGCGCCAAGATAATGGTCCGGTGGACGTACCCCCAATTGGTCAAAGAAAATATCGTTTAGAGTCGGGTCGTAGTTTTGGCCCGTGTGTACCAGGACATGTTGGCAGAGCTCATCCAGCTTTGGAATAATCCGACTGAGTCGAATGATCTCCGGGCGCGTTCCCAAGACAGTCATTATCTTCATAACGCATTTCCTTGCGTCGATACGGAATCCAACCTAGCTCCAAAACACCGTACTATAACGGCCTTCACCGGTTTTATGATGCTGTCCTCGCTCGAATCCAGAAACTGGACGGTTCTGAATATGGATACTCCATCCTCATGACATTGATTTCCGGGAACGTATTCAAAATCAGATCTGGATATTTCAAGAGCATATAATTCCCAGGCCATGTGACTTCAAAATGGGAGTTATACGTCAAGAATGCCTGCAAGACGTACTGTTCGTTCCAAAACAATTGTTGTTCGAAGTATACGCGCGGATAGCCTTTAGGTAAACTGATATCATGGATATGAACCAGAACACCTGGCGCTAAACGTGGCAATATCTCGAGATACGCCAGCTGAACATCTCCGCCTGATTTGAGCACATGCGTCGAGTCGATGAATAAGATATCGCCTTCTTTCAACGCAGTGAATAGATCCATCTCCATCTTTTGTAGAGGTCTTTCAATTAACTCCACAAAGCCAGGTATACCTTGCTTGATTATGTCAGGCGGATAGGGATCGATGGCAATGAGTTTTGTTGTCAAGCCCGATTCCTGATGGTTTGCCTCACATGCCGCAGCCGCCAGCAACGTCGACTGACCCGCGCCGATCTCAATCACTCGTTTCGGCTTATAGTGGCGGAGGAATGCGTAATATACATGGGCATCTACCGCCATATAAGTGCCATTAATCAAATAGAATAGACCTTGCTTATCGCCGGCCCGAAGAGGAAAGGTGCAGCGAAATTCTTCCAGATACGCGGGCAAGATCTCTCTCAATAATAATAATGCGCCCTTATCGTTCATATCCACGCCCACCAATTCAGACTGCTTCTCCCAGAAGTCCTCTTCGACTTCGGTTCTATCTGGGAAAGGAAGATAATAGGATCTACGTAACAAATGAAACCCATGCCGATAAAAGATGTCGTAGGATTCATTACGGGGAGTGAAGTACCTTAGGACTAGAGCTGACAACTTTATCGCCACTACGCCGAGGCGGGCTCGCAGCCATGCTATCAAACTCCCCTTTAAATTTAGCAAGATTCTTCTCATTTGCTCCCTTCCAAGAACAAACGTAATTTTAGACCTGTCGTAAATTGACTAGTAATAGCCCCGGCAGTCGGCATTGAGGATGAAACCAACAGGAAACTAAAAACCACGATCTTCATAAAACAATGCCCCTAAATTGAGCATATATCGGCCACTCCTTCGCCAACTCAGCGATCATCTGAGCCCAACTGGGCGCTCTCCAACCTGTCGTGGCTTCGAAGCGAGTTCCCACAAGGCTACGATCACAGTGGAATTGATCATCCGGATCAATACGGATGTCATCCCAGCCCAATGCCTTTGCAAGGCGCTGTAGGAGATCGTATTTAGAGATCGGCTCGCCGGCCACATGATAGAGGCCGGTCAGCTCGGGGCGCGTTTCGATCAGATCTCCAATCAACGTCGCTAGAACGGAAGTGGATAGCCCCGTAAAGATAGCTTGACGGTAACCCTTGATTCTGCACCCACGCTGGCTCGCGAACCACTCTAACAGACTTGACCGGCCTTCAAGCTCCCAGCCAATGATGGAGGTCCGGAGGGTGATACAATTTGGGCGACTTAATTCCCCCAACAACTTAGTGCGCCCATAAAGGTCAACAGCATCCGGCAGATCAGCCTCGGTATAGTTTCCTCGCAAGCCGGAAAACACACAATCCGTAGAGATCTGCACCAAGCGAATACCGTGTGACTGACAGAGATCGGTTAATTGGTGTGGGAAAAGTGCGTTGACTTGAATCGAAGGAATAGCCTGCTTGGATTCATCCCTTTGCTTGACGATTCCTATTGCGTTGATGACTGCATCTGGCTGGGCGCTTTGCAGCGCCTGTTCCACGCTGCTAATGTCTTCAACCGTCACTCCTCCAATAACTTTGACGGCAGAGAAGAGGTCAAAGCGCCCAAGGTTCTCTGCTTGATCCCGGATGGTTGCCCATACTTCCATGCGATAGGGGAGCCTTCGGCACAGTTGGTGCCCAAGCATTCCATTCCCACCGAGAACTAGGACCCTCATAAAATCTCCTGATAGCGTTTCAAGATAATTATGGATGTTATAAATCAGAAGGGATAGCAACGCTATGCATGCGATCGAAACTTATCCTTCCATCCATTATTCATGATTGTACGGTAGAGATCAGCATATCTCTTTACATATACTTCTTCATCATACTTACGTTCAGCCACGAGACATGCTTGGTGTTCGATCTTTCCCCGGAAAGCCACATCACCATAAAGTTTCTCGACAGTACGCAAAAGCATACCCGATCTACCAAGAACTAGATTACGCCTCGTCTCTCCTTATGATACACAAGAAGTTGATTCCTTTTGAGAAGTGTGCTATGTCGAATGATTACAACTTTGCTTTGTCCTCAACGCGACAGTTGAATCTACAAGTTTTGAGAACTGAAGTGTTAAGCATGTGTGATCTTAAATCATAAACGCGACCATGCCTGATCTCACACTATGATCTCGTATCAGAAACCAACTTTGCAGAAAGAGAAATACCCGCGAGCGATAAATTAAACAACAATTTCCAAAATACCAAACATGGTAAGCTGTTCTGATTCAATTTTCTTCTCCATGGTAAGGCAAATTGTCATCAGCACAAAACAATAAAAAAACTTCAGCTCAATCCTGTTTTTCTCTCCGTTTCCTTCCGGTTGTGAGCTTTTCATAGTATTTGATCACTCTTGGACGGATTGTATTCCGATCGGCGATACCTCTGACAAGTTCGATGTTTCTCCTAGCGGCGTTATCAACTAATTCATCATCCGTCATCGCCCGGATGATAGCTTCCGCAATTTCCCTTGGGTAAAGGTTACGTGCAAACAAGACATTCCTCTCATCCTCCACAATGGGTGTCAGAGTCTCTAAAGGTGAGAGGATCGGGAGTGCTCCAGCCGCCATGGCTTCAAACATGCTATTCGGTGTCCCATCAATCAGTGAGGGGGCCAACATGATCCTTGCTTGTGTCATGATCTTCAATACAACTTCCCTAGATATCCGCGTTTTGACATGACAATGTCTCCTGATCTCCTCCGGGAGGGAGCGGTACCACATCTGTACCTCATGGGTCATGGCAAACATGTAAATTTCACAGGGTTGGATATGATCCCAGCTCAATTTTAATGCTTCAAAGACCGGTAGCGCCTTGGACCACTGAGATTCATAAGCTTTGGGCCAGACGATTTTTCTTCGCGTTGAAGGCGGTCCGCTCCACGAGGTTGATAGGGCTTCGACATCGACTCCTCCGGTGCCAGGTACAGTTCCCATCATCGACCATTTATCCTTCTCGATGCCCATCTCCATGGCATACCGGAAATTAACTTCGTTGTCGCTGAGTAGTTGATCACACTCAAGCAACATTTGTGTTATTTCTGTAGCGGTCAAAGGATCCAGCCTTCTTAATGTCAAGTCTGATCCCCCCCGAAGTTGCAGCACCCACAGACCGATGCCAGATAGGTTGAACCTCGTGCGTACCCGATAGTAGAACTCCCCAGCAGGATATAAACCTAAGGTATGAATAATGTCTGGTTGCCAGCGACGGATTATCTGAGCCAACCACCTCTCCTCAAATTCGAGATCATTTCGCATCACAAAACGTGATATCCCCCGCATAATGAGGCGTCCTACTTGGCTAAAAGAGTATAACCTTGCCCTGGTAGCCGGATCTGCTTCAAATGGTGGTTTTGCTGTTAGGTAGGTCCGTACTTTCCATTCGTTTGGGGGAATCCCGCTCGGAAGTCCATACAAGCGGATGTTCAATTCAGCAACTTCCAACAGGTCAATCCACGAGTGCGTGTGTGTACTCTCAGCCAACCCTACGAACAAAATACGAGGCTTTCCTGGATAGGGGTCCCTCTCGAACGTCCTGCTCATCGCCCTGCCTTAGTTGCCAGGTCCCCGTATCAGACCCGAAGGCGATTGATCCAACACCTCACGACACCAGAGTTCCAGCATCATCAATAACCACGGTTGCGCCCAACCTTTCACGTTTCCATTTAGGAAATCATCCCTCACCTTAGCTACCTGTCGAACATCAAGCCACCCACGATGGTGAATGCTAGTATCCGAGAGGGTGTCCAGGAGCACTTCCTTCAACGAACCTCTCAACCAGGACGCGAAGGGCATGCCAAATCCGAGCTTCGGCTGTAAGTCGAAATCCTTCGGGAGCAGAGATCGTCCAACATCGATCAAGATCCGTTTTGCTCCAGTTTCGCGATACATCTTTTGGGTTGGCGAGGAGATTTTTAATAGATCACCCATCTTGGCAGCATCTGGCAACGATAGCGCTAAATCAATCACGGATACATCCAGGTAGGGTACACGTACCTCTAATGAATGTGCCATTGAAACAGCATCGATATCACGCAAGAGTTGATTATTTGTATATCCTCGCAAGCACAATCCACTTACACGTTCAATTATCGATCCATCGGGAAGTTCGTCGATAAAATCAAGATCCTCTTTCGTCGAGCGCCCAGCATCTGTCATCTCGCGAAACCTCTGGGACATGATCTTTGCTGCACCTACAGGACCGAAGATACCGTAGAGAGTGGCATATTTAGTTGTAAAGGCAGCACTTTCCCGAATATTGAATATCCTCGCGCCACCTCGCTTTAGAATGAAATTATCAAAAATCGACCATTGAGCGATAGAGGTGAGTGTTGATTGGGCGGCTGCTTTCCAAGTTCCTCGCTTATTCCGATGCTGATGAAGAATCATCCAAATAAACCATGGATAGCCTGCAAAGATCTCATCACCGCCTGTGCCAGAAATCGCAACAGTAACTGCCTTTCGTGCAGCCCAAGAAATAAAATATGAATTTACTCCATCCACAGAGGGCTGATCAAGACTGAAGGCGATATGCTTAATCCGATCCCGAACTTCGCTCCCCCTAACCAGAATGTGATTGTGGTCGGTTCCCAGATAATGAGCAATGCTTCGTGCTTTTTCGCTTTCATCAATTTCGGCACCTTCGGTTTCAAAGCCGACCGAAAATGTTTTCAAACGATGACCTGTAAGACGCGCCATCATAGCAGTAAGCACTGACGAATCAATCCCGCCGCTAAGGAATGCCCCCAGGGGTACATCGCTGATCATTTGTAATTGAATTGTGTCTTCAAGAACCCTACCCATCCTTTCTACCATAGCTTCATAGGGCATTTCCCGGACACCTTTATGGCGATCGATACCTAACGACCAGTAGCGCTCAATACGCGACTTGCCATGTTCGACAATCATCCGATGTGCCGGTAGCAACATATTTACCTCTCGAAGAATGGTGCGTGGCTGGATAATCGAACCATATGTTAGAAGCATGCGCAGGGAAATTGGATCGACCTCGGGATTAACTAGTCCGCTGGCTAGAAGAGCCTTGATCTCTGAAGCGAATAGAAGCCGATTTCCGATCTGAGAATAGAGTAGAGGTTTAATACCTAGATGATCGCGAGCCAGAATCAATCTTTCATGTCCTGGTCCACGTCGTTTGTCGTAGATCGCAAGTGCGAACATACCATTCAGGCGCAACACGAATTCATCGCCGTAATGTTCATACATGCGAAGGATGACTTCGGTATCAGATGTTGAAGCGAAACTGAATCCTTTAGCCTCAAGAAAGTTCCGCTCGCTTTGGAAATTGTAAACCTCACCATTGTAGACAATCCAAATCATCCCATCGGGGGTTTGCATCGGTTGTCGACCCGTTGGGCTGAGATCCAGAACCGATAGGCGAGAAATGCCCAAGGATATGCAATTATCGTAGTAGCTGCCCTGATCGTCAGGACCACGATGACGCATGGCTGCGATCATGGTTTCAATTCTCTGTGGGGCACGCTCACCCCAAATTCCACAAATTCCACACATAAGGTGCTACTCTATTATGAAGAGCTCTTTTTCTCAAGGAACTTCTTGTGAAAAGGGTTTCCTCGCACGGGCCTCGACACCATTACCAGCATAATCAACGTCGATGTCCACCATTCCACATCGTCGAAGCTGGGATGAGATTTCTTCTGCGCTACGAAGATGTTTATAAGTATCTGTTAGAGTATCGTGGGTATCTAGCAAAGCCCAAGCAAGCAAAAGTTTCGGCCCAAGCTGTGGGTAAGCACTGTGATAGTCTACGACAGGCGATATTCGCAGGAACCTTGGGCGTAACCACTTAACAAGACGCTCAAACAACGGAAAATTCTTGAGTATCCACAAAATTCGGTGGAATGGCCAAAGTAATGTAGTTAAAAGCAGGCTTGCATATAAAGAAAAACGTGGATGTGTCCTAAGAAAAATCCATCGTAGTAACCTACGTGATTTTGTCATCGCGTATTTATGGGAATAGTGATCGATGACAAGAAGACCTCCCAGCTTTACATAAGAGCACAAACTTGTGATCGTCTCCTCTGGATCAGGTGTGTGTTGCACGACGCCTAAACATATCACGATATCGAATTGGGCGGGTTCCACTGGGAGTTCACAAATGTCAGCTTGAGCAATGAAGTAATTGGCATATCTAGAATGATTCACATGGTTCACTTCGACCGCATTAGATAAATCTACTGCAAACAGATGTGCTCCTGCTTCTAATAACACTTCGGTGAACCTACCCGCTCCACAACCAGCCTCCAGGACGCTCTTATGCTTGACAATATCGATCGAACCTCCTAAACATCTTGCCAAGCGATCTCGAGAGATTGTAGTTCCAGTGGAAGAGTCCAGCTGCGTCTTGCTAAAGGTCTTCCACTGTAATCCAAATGATGATGCATACAACTCGGAATCCACAAAACGTGGAATGTCCTTCACGATTGGATAGCGACATCCTAGCTGGCATCCCCAAAATGCGCGATCCTCAGTTCCTTTCCCAGTCTCAGTAGACAACCTTTTCTTGTGTTTATGACATATGAGCTCAGGATGAAAACTCATCGTTCGACTTCTTGCTTGAAATTTGATTCTCTTCGAAATAGTTTCAAAGCGAGGAATGGTGGCTATTTACTCCGCCAAGCTGCGACAAGTATATATTGATCGAATTCGTATGGCAATTTGGTGGGTTGTTTAACGAGATCACGCCAAGCCCCATAAGGATTAACAGAAACACAATATCCTGATAATGCCAGGGTTTGAAGCAAGGATCCGAACGGGGCCACATCCTTGTTATCTATGTGACATTCCACTACCATGCTATCGATTGCTCGAAGTTTTTCACCCAAATGAGTGATGACCTCAAACTCTCCTCCTTCGATATCCATTTTGACAAAATCAATTTCACTAAAGACATATTCTGACAGATCAACTGTACGTACAACGATTGTTTCTGAATAATTATCATCATTTGATATCAACCTGCTTCCATCAACTCCTTCACAGAAGAATTTCGATTTTCCCTCTTGTGTCCACACGGCAGCCTCGATTACTTCAACATCGTCTGCGCTATTAGTTTTTAAGTTTCTCCGCAAATACTGAACGATATCTGGGTCAGGTTCGAAAGCAGTAATTCGAGCTTCAGGGAACAGGCGCTTATAATTCAGAACACTGATGCCAATGTTGGCTCCACAATCAAGGATAATTGGGTTTTCCTTCTTAGACGAGAAATCATTCCATCCTTTAACGACAATCACTTCCAAATTCGAAACCATCGATAACCCATCCACGTATTCCAAATCCCAACCAAATACGTTTATGCGTCCAGGAACCTTCCGAGGAGCGTTGGCAAATTTTGTCCTTAGCTTCTTAAGCGTCTTCAGGTCAGTCGTTAAACCCCTGTGTTTCCCAATCCTTCGTAACATAGCATTCGGGATCCAACTCACGAATCAGCCTCCATCAAAGTGTTTTTGTTCTCATAAAAATGAATATCATGAGTGTACCTGCATTGATAGACTCCCGGGAATTCCTCTGAATGTTTAAACAATTCGGGATCGGGCTCCACTGAAAACTTCTCGGCGTATAAAATACCATCGATATCTTCGACCGATCCACGTCCTAACCATAGACCAAGCAAATAATTTCCTGGCTTCAATAGTAATTCTTCTAGTCGAAATTCTACATGAGCTAGATCTCCAGGTCGTAAATCAATAAATGAACCTTTGAGTGCAGTGTTGACATCAATCAATCTATAACCACTGACATCATAAATGATGATAGCCACATTAGCTTGTAATATTTCTGCCTCAGCCTTGAGCCTTACGACTATCTTTAAATCTTGACCGGTTTGAAAGTAACGTTGAGGGGAACCGCTGGCATCAAGAGGAGTTACCTCCACAGATACAAACTTGGCTCTACCAGTTCCATAACGCTGCGCATTGCTTAAGTCTGAAGCATTCCGGACCAAGGAATGTAGGCTCGACTGGTAGTTTGCGGTGACGTCAGGTAGGACACCATCTTCGATCACCACACCCTCATCCAGCCACAAGCAGCGGTTACATAATGAAACAACTGCTCCCATGTTATGACTTACGAAAAGCACAGTTCTTCCCTCTTTCGCAACATCCCCCATTTTCCCCAAGCATTTTTTCTGGAAAGCTGCATCCCCTACGGCCAAGACTTCATCCACCAAAAGAATCTCGGGCTCCAAATGAGCCGCTACGGCAAATGCAAGACGCACATACATTCCGCTAGAATAAAACTTCACCGGTGTATCCAAAAACTTTTCGATCTCCGCGAAGGAGATTATCTCATCGAACTTCTGATCAATCTCACGTCTTTTCATTCCAAGAATGGCACCATTAAGATAGACATTTTCCCTCCCGGTTAATTCCGGATGAAAACCTGTACCCACTTCGAGCAGCGAACCCACCCGACCATAGATGTCGGCATATCCTTCTGTAGGCTTCGTGATCCGAGAGAGCACTTTTAACAACGTAGTCTTTCCCGCGCCATTACGGCCGATTATCCCAACGACTTCTCCTGGCCTAACATCGAATGAGACATCCTTCAAAGCCCAGATCTCGTCCCTCGACCCAATCGCAGCCTCACCTCGAAACACAGCAGCAACTCTCCGAAAAGGGGAGCTGGCCAAATCGACAATCGTTTCACGAAGCGTGCGGTAAGAAGCTTGTGATGTGCCGATACGATATTTCTTACTCAAACCGTGGACTTGAATGGCATAGTTGCTCATCGGCTAGACAACATCCGCGAAAGTCTCTTCCATTCTGCGAAAGTAATACGTTCCACCCACAAGTACAGCGATCGCGACGATGGTGGAAACTAAGATAATAGGGCCAGGAGCTGTCTCGGTACCTAATAGTGCCCAACGAAAACCCTCCACAACGCCCACCATCGGATTGATCCCGTAGAGTGTTCTCCACGGTTCTGGTAGGATGCTGCTGGGGTACGCGATGGGCGTGGCGAAGAGCCAAAACTGTATGATAAAAGGAACGGTGTAGCGCACGTCACGAAACTGCACATTGAACGCCGAGAGCCAAATACCCACCCCAAGAGCCGTAATGAAAGCAAGTACAATGAAGTAGGGCAACCAGATTATGTTGATGGTAGGTACGATCCCATAGAAAACCATCATCAACAGCAGGATGATGAAAGCCAATGAGAAATCAATCACACCTGATACAACAGAGGCAATCGGTATGGTTAGCCTGGGAAAATAAACCTTTCGAATGAGATTTGCGCTACCCACCAAACTTTCAGCGGATTGCGACAAACCATTGGCAAAAAAAGTCCAGGGCACGAGAGCTGCATAACTAAAGATCGGGTAAGGCACATTGTCTGAGGGAATCTTTGCGAGCAACCCGAAGAACAGACTGAAAACCACCATTGTGAAAAAAGGTTGGATGATCGCCCACGCCGCGCCGAGAATGGTCTGTTTATAGCGTACCTTGATGTCCCGCCAAACGAGAAAATAGAGAAGCTCTCGATATGAGAATAGCTCCTTTATTCCTATGTTGGGCAACCCCTTCGATGGTTCAATGCGTAATCTCTGTGACACGGAAGTTCTAAATCGTTCGGTTCTTTGTTCCATGATTTGCCAGAGTCCGTCTATTCAACCGCATAAACGATTATCAATATCCAAGCGGCTTCTTTTTGTACCACGCCAAGAGACCTTCATCAAGACTCCAAGACTCGGGACAATAATCTTCTCCACGTATATACTTTGTAGTGCCTGTCCATACATTTCCGTCCCCCCCAAGATACGAACTCCATCATAAGGGGATTGATTCCTTTATGCAATGTAATTAGCAAGATGTCAAAAACTATTCAGTGGGTTTCGATCACGATTCTCGTGGAATATGCGTAAAAGAAGAAATGATACGCTCCGCCCCGCACGCACTGATAACGCCAATTAATGGCAACACGTACAAAAGAAATCGTCCATCCCAATCCGCAAATGAGAGGGTTACAATGAATAGATGAGCTACGATCACAGATCCAAGGAATAGCACCCCGACGTCCCTCCGACAGCGAAAAATACAAACAACAGCCAGCAGGTATTGAGGCACGATGATGACAAATGCTAAGAGGTTGCGTAGGAGGGAGTGATAGGGCCTCAGATAAACCAATGAAGCGCCCAGACGGTAAGCAGCTAGACGCAGACTCGCCAAGGGATGCTGAGACACATATTGCATGATAGCCACCACTCCAGTGTTACCTGTTTCACCAGCTGGTGGCATGGATTGCCGCCAGCCCTCATATCCCCACACAACCTCTCCTCGAATGAGCATCTGATAGGGATCTCCTCCAGCAAAACCGGCTTTTAATTCCGGCGTCATTACGTAAGCAGCGATTGGAATAGCGATGGTTACAATGATCACAAGCCATCTCAACAACTTATGAGAAATCACGACGGTTGCCCAATACAGCCCTGCAAATGGAAGGAATACCCAACCGTTAGGCCGAACGCTGATCGTTATCAGAATTCCAAGCGCTGCAGCAAGGAACCAGATTCCCTTTCTAGCTCCTGATTTAACTATCAACCAAGTTGTTATGATGACCGCAGAAATATAGAGAGAATCTGTGAGGATGTAAATATTCCATTGTGCAATTAATGGATTGAATACAAATAGAGCCGTGGCTAAAAATCCTGCAAGTGATCCACAAAGATTGCGACCCAGATCATACAGAGCAAGCGCCGCGATTCCACTAAACACAATCTGTACGGTAACGACTCCTTCTACTCCCACTCCTAGCCATTGGTTTAGCGCAACGAGCGCGACATAGCCAGTGTAGGAGAGCTGCTTCCCTTCGAAAGGTTCTCCTTTCAGGATATTTTGACCACCACTCTCATACCTTATACTATCTCCGCCGCGGCGGATACCCTGGAATGAAAATATCAAACCATTGACAAGCACAAAACCTGTAACGAGAAGTATCCACGTGATCACCCGACCTCGGTGGGAAATTACTTTCAACATGTTCGCCCTCTACCTAGAAACATCAGGCAATGGTCCTCTTGATTCTAGACAAGATATTCAGCTCTTATTTATCGATGAACCCTCACGTGATCAGAGAGGGCCTCTGTCCTGTAGGCGTACCAAAATCCGATTGTGTTCTTTCGGCAACTCCGTTCCCATATCCATTCGAATTTCCGGATCACCTTGCACGGAAGAATAACCCAAGACCGTTTTCGGTCTGGAGGGTACCCGGCACCATTCATCAATCAAGGGGAAGTTTGCGAACCTCTCGGTAAACCGAGGAGGTGAAGAACCTCGCTGCGCTCAAACTGTGCCAGAAGAAGTATTTATTGATGCGCCAACTTCTTCTCGGCGCCTTATGTACGACTCTTACGCCAGTATCGACGCCAATCTTTAATCCGGACATCCTTGCTCGGCTGCAAAAATCAACATCCTCGAAATAGAGATAATATCGATCGTCGAAACCCCCCAATCGACTAAACACATCGGATCGCATAAACATGAATATGCCTGCGATCCAATCAGGATGGACGATTTCACCCGGCACATGTGGCAACGGATGACCTTTTCGATGAAGGAAACGTCTTTGAAAAAGCTCGAACGGAGAGGGCAAGCTACGGAATGAATCCTCCAATGACCCATCATAATCGACTACTGATGGCGCAACGATATCCGCTTCCCCCCGTTCGATTAAATGTTGCAGTGGTTTAAAAATAGGTTCTATCCACTGAACGTCCGGGTTGGTGATGCAAAAATAATCATAGCGAGCTTCGCGAAAGGCGATATTATGATTCCTGGCAAATCCTTGAGGGCTCTGATTTCGTAGAATCCGTATCACGAAACCAGGGGCCTCTGTGGTTAATGCGATTTCGTCGTGAATGTTTTCCGTTATTAGAATCTCAAGTGACAAGTCGGATTCAAACTCTGTGAGACTCGCCAGCATTTGATTGATGAGGGCGTTTTGGGCGTGGCTTACGACGGAGACCGAAATCATACTCGTTTCCCCATTTTGCCGCGCACCCCATCCATTATACCTTCAATGATAGCCCTCATCTTCTCCAACCTTCGATCTTCTGTCAGTAACATCCTAAGCGAGGTGTACATCGAAGCGATGATTTCGTATGTGAACCAATGTGGGAAGCGCATGGCGTACATGCGCAGCATGGCAATGCGATTGCGGCTCATGTAATACCAACGCTCCGGTGGGTGAAAGGTCGGGTAAAGGGTAATCCCACCCAGCTTGACCATTCGCCTACTGCCGAGCACATGATTGATCTTCGCCTTGCATGCTACGACAATCCTGTAGCCGCGACCGAGCGCACGAAGACAGTATTCGGTGTCCACGTAGTCGATGAAAAAGTCCTCACGAAAGCCGCCCAGTGCCTCGAAAATGTCAAGATTGATCAGGGATCCTGAGGTGATCACCGTAGTGACCGAATCCAAATCTTCCCCGTGACAATACACACGTATGTACAGGGGACCAAGATATGGACGCAAGTAGTAGGTTCTCTTGTCTAATTCGAGGTTGATGATCTGCGGTGCGACGATGCAGATACTCCATTGGTTGGTGGCTTTCGAGTAGGCGACGCACAATTGATCCACTAAATCCGGTGCCGGTTGGCTGTCTTGATCGAGTGTGATTATCCACGCATACCCAATCTCTCTAGCTCGATGCAAACCCTGATTGAGCGCTGCCGCGACTCCACGGTTACTGGAGTTATAAATGACCTCCACTCCTCTCGCCGCGACTTTCGCGATCTGCGGCAGAGAATAGCCGTCGGAATTGTTGTCCACCAGGATTAGATGTGGGATCTGCACCGATAGGCGTTGGACGTTGTCCGCCAGGGTCTGAGGAGGGTTGTGCGTTATCACAAGCCCACACACATTAGACTCATTGGGCGGCGTGCTCTTTATTAGAGGCAAATTCATGATACATTGGCCCGAACAGACCTTCCAGAAGGTATTGTACAACGTCTCCAACACGTACGATTTTCATACTTACCCTTCAACCGAAAGCCTTCGAGCGAGGATCTTCTCAAGCGCCCTAGTACGGTCTTCAGGTTTAACTTTTAGTCTAGAAATGGAATCTCTACAAGAGAGGTTCGGGTTATAGTACGGATCCCCTTCCAATAACAGAGGTTCTAAATCTATGAATCCCTTGACGAGATCATGTGTTGGAATGTATCGCCCTCGACTGACGCTTTCGTGATGCAGTAACCTAGCGAATGGTGTATACATCACCCGATACCCTCGTTCCACGATCCTGAGACAAAGGTCAACGTCTCCAAACGCAAGTTGATATTCCTCGTTGAATCCACCGACCTCTTGGAAAACGGACCTTGGGACCATCATACAAGCGCCCGTTACCGCCAGATAATTTCGGTACCACTCAACCGAGCCGAACGGTCCCGTTTCTCCTTCTCTTGCACCGCGAAAAACGTGACCCGCATGTCCCCCCAGGCCGACGACAATGCCTGCGTGTTGGATCGTCCCATCTGAAAATAAGAGCTTAGCACCGACCGCACCGATCTCATCCCGTTCCGACCAGCGGACCATATCAACCAGCCAATTCTGCTCAATGATCTCTACGTCGTCGTTGAGAAAAAGCAGATGCTCTCCTTCGGCATGTCGAGCACCGATGTTGTTCGCCACCGAGTAGTTGAATGACTCGTCATAGGGAACAAAACGCACACGTTTA
>JABAOH010006986.1_pt1 | contig 25520 bp, 30 predicted proteins | sample 7062181 | NCBI WGS metagenome assembly JABAOH01 (sample SAMN14538630, study PRJNA623070) | marine sediment metagenome | biome: marine biome [ENVO:00000428]; feature: marine pelagic biome [ENVO:01000023]; material: deep marine sediment [ENVO:00002113]; isolation source: pool of 5 deep marine... | reverse complement strand
TCATAGTCTTGCAGTTGATAAGATTTGACGCATTTGCCTCGGAGCGCTCGATCCATCTGTTCTGCAAAGATTTTCGCTTCTGGAAGTTCAATACTCATCGGGCACCCTTCCACGCCTGTCCCTTGGAGTAAGCCCTAATCTCAAGTTTAAGGCCTTCTATGCGTGCATTGCAGTTTGAGACAATTCAATATTAAAATGATGTTGAAATGGGTCTCACTATCTTGAAAAAGGAAAGTTTGCGGACTAAAATTTCAACCAACCACGGAGACGTTAACGGACGACTGGGTATGGACAGCCACCTATGGACTTCCCAAAAGCCGTGTATTCGATTCAGCGAATACCTACAGGGTACCAAGCGCATGCATTCTGGTTTCCAAGTTCTTGTCATTTCTTCAAATCTGGCCGTTTCCAATGCACGCGTGTACCTTATTATGCACTTCATTATTCTAGCATGTGAGATTAGTGAGTCATGATTCCTAAAATTGACTTGAAGGACAAAATCAAGGAGCTGCATAAACCATGGTCTCCAATTGAGATTCTTAGAGTGAATGATCAGGTTGTGCGGTTTGCGTTGTACGATGGAGAGTATCCTTGGCATAGACATGCAAATGAAGATGAGCTCTTCTATGTGTACAGAGGAAGCATAGTGATTCGAGTGAGAGGTCACCCAAGCATGACTTTGCGTGAGGGAGAAATGGCTGTGATGCCAAAGGGAGTAGAACATTCTCCAAGAAGCCTAGAACCTTCATATGTTTTGATGTTTGAACCTCAAGCTCTGAAAAGTCAAGGAGACTAGAGTGGGTGCAAGGAAAAATGTATGCACGCTTTTGATTCGATTCCAACTAGGTCACCTAAGCAAGCATTGAGCGGCGCGATCTTTGGCATAGGCAATGCATAAGCGCGTGCAGACGTAGACTTGAAAGATGATCGCGTGCGCGCAACTGCTACTACAGCTGCAGCCAACAATGTTGATACGATGTATTGGGCTAGCAACTCAAGCTCATCTAGTTGAACGTGAATATCACCCATTGCTGCTGTGATATCGGGATTTGGATTTCTGCACTGCCAGAAGACGGTTCCAGGCTGGAGAGTTTGACCGTTGTAGAAAAAGACTACTTCGTATGGGTTTTCAAGCGGATTTTGATGGTAATGTGCGGAAACCCCACGATATGGTGCTCCACCCCACATCCAACTGCCATCAAGATAAGAAATGTCGCCTTGTACAGACCAAGCGGTATCAACCAAGGCCCACCCCGTCCTTTTGAGAAGTCGAGGTTCTCTCAAATCCACAGACCAACAATTGCTAGCTATGCTTGTAGAACTCACGACTCCAAATTGAAAGTAATGAACGTAACGGGTAAAGGGAAACGGCATGACTACACAATTACCCGCGAAGAACCTTCTTATGATGGGCTCGCAACTTGGAAAATCAATGATATTGACCGATTGAAGAGTGACGTTGGACCCAGAGGCAGAGACTGAATAGTGAACCCACCCTTCCAAATCCCACCTTGCAGACAAGGTAACGGGTGTTGCGGGATCTACCCCCGAGATCTGCCAAGTGTAGGCATAAAGCAGTTGTTCCGTTGGCAAATTGAAAGGAGGCGTTGCCTCTCTTGTTTGGTGCAAGCCTACGTCAACAAAGAGGGTGCCCTCTGCATCTAATACTAGCATTGTGTAGAATCCGTAATCTACATGCCTAAATTCAAACGTCTGAGCTTGGACAAACATGCCGCCTCCGAGCCAACTACCAGGTGGAAAGCAACTGGTGTCAGTGGAAGGAAAGCTAACGGTGATGGCTGTTGCGAGAGCTGTTTCGCGAGTCTCTAGATTCGGAGTGCTGACGTGAAATCCAGCCACATAGGGCTGATTGGAGTTTAGTTCCATTACATGATGATTTTCCGTGGGTAGCCACTCAATTGCATTAGAGGCCTTCACCCCAGGAGCAACCCACGGGATGATTCCCGAGATCACTACAAGTAAAAAAAACCATATTGTCTTCAAGAATAGATCCTCATTCGCGTTAACTTGCCGTCCAAAGATAAAAGGACTTCGAAAATTTTAATTAAATTGGCATCAGAAACACCTCTCCATGGTATCTGAATGCACAAAATGTGGTAAAACTATCCCCGACGATTCGGTGTACTGTCCGTACTGTGGTTGTGGAATGAAACCATCAGCCAAGTCAACTCAAGTGTCGGTTGGTGGGGCCTTGATGATTATCGCCGCAGTGACGTCCCTGATTTTCTTCGTTCTTTCATTTCGTGCACTCTTGAATGTCTATACGTGGTATCCACCATTGGTCGCACAAAGTTGGTTCGTGTATAATCAAGTTATCACCGTTTTTTCGTTCACTGGATTGCTGTTTGGGCTCTCAGCTGCCACATTTTCATTGACCAGAAAAAGCTATAGGTGGACTTTGGTTTGCGCGCTNNGTGCTATCCTTTCTCCTCTTTTTCTTACCCCTTTTCGCTACGTCATCTATTGGAACCGTATTGATCTTTTTCAGAAAGGCGGAATTCAGCAGTAGGTCAAGAAATGGCGAAAGAAGTTAGAAACTGCGTGTGCATGTGTCCGCTGCATGAGCGCGAAAGATGCATGTATGCACTTCTTCGAAAAAAGGCAAGACTGAAGCTAGTCTGCGTCTGGGGAGTGGTAGCCTTAAGGGGGAGTTGTTCGTTCCTGCAGTTCCTCCTTTCAGAGGCAGAGACGCAGGCGCGCGTGGAATCGTTGCAAATAAATTAGAACGATCTTCCTCAGGTATGAACCATAAGCCTTTTAACGTATCATCTTATGATTGTAGCCCATGCGAAAGGAATTACCTCACCAGTTGCTGAGGGAGCTTCTGAAGAACTCCAAGAGAAGCGACCGAGAACTCGCCAAGATTCTAGGCGTATCGCAACCCACAATCACCAGAGCCCGAAACCGACTGGAGAAGAATGGCACAATCGAAGACTACACAATAGTTCCAAATTTCAGGGAGATGGGGTTTGAGATCTTCGCGATAACCCTGGTCAAAATCAACCCACAGATGTTGACAACGGAGAACATAGAAAAGGCAACACAGTACGCGGCGAAGTTTCCCCAGGCCATCCTGTCCTCGATGGGCGAAGGCCTGGGCATGAACGGCGTAGTCATTTCACTACACAAGAACTACACCGACTACCAGCACCACGTGACGCAGATGAGACTTGATTGGAAAGGCCTCCTTCAAGACGTGCAAGGCTTTATCATCAGTCTTGAAACGGGAGAATTCAAGCGATTCTCCCTCACACATCTGGGAGATGTACCCGTCTAGCGCACGCATCGTTCCTAGGTCTCCAAACGCTTTTCTCCACAGCTATTCGTTGCGCGCGCTCTCTCAACACCAGAGTTTCTGAGGGTTTGGCAGATAATCGTTAGACAAGAGACGTCTGCCTTGTTGCTGTTCAAAGTCTCGTCATGCAAGTTTAATATGAGGTCGGTCTAAATATTCAAAATGTTTTGCGCCAAAAGCCGATGATGCATTGTTGAAGAAAGATAACGCAGACAACCGAAGACCTTTGGTAGTATCTGCTGCCTCTGTGAATATTCTTGTCCTCGGTTCTGCTGGATTGTTGTTGGGAATTTTCTTGGCAGGTGTGGTTGTTCTCTTTTTGCCCTATGCCGCGATTCCACGCTTCGATATTTTTTTCGTTCCTTTCTTCTGGGTTGCGGCGGGGCCCATCCTTATTTTGGCTGGCTACAACCTACGCAAGATGAAAAAGTGGGCAGCACGGCTCGCAGCTGGAATCGAACTTTTCGATCTCATAACGGCACTTTTCCTTTGTTCACTCTGGTCACTATTCGCACACGTAGGTAATATTCTCGCTTGGATCTGGGATGTGTACACCTTGGTACTCACAGGAGGAGCCTGGAAACATCTACACTAGAATGATGACGAAAGTCTTGAGCTTTCCGTATCCGACGAAGGATATGAGCGATTTTTTCTATTATTGTCTCTTAGACAACCTCGTGATTTTGGGTTGATGCATGCACGTATGATTTCACGGTCTCTGGATGATCCAGCTTGTGTCCAGCCTTCACACTAGCACACACAGTGAGTGGGTGAACAGGTAGGTATGGGGAGGAGTAGGAGTGTGCATCGGGGAGTGGAGTGTGGTGTCGGGTCGGAATGGGGTAGGAATATGGTGACAAGGTGTGGGATTGGTTGGGTTAAAGTTTAACTTTGGGTTTGGGTTTGTGGTTAAAGTTTAACGCACACACACCAAGAACTTATGCGCACGGATAAAATCATAGACTGATGTAGGATGCTGATAGGAAGAAAGTGTTTGTGAAGCAAGTAACAGAGAAGAACGAAGCTGCTGCAAAACGATTGGTTGAAACCTTAAACACAGATGATTGGGATACTGTACGCAAGGTGGTTGCTCCAAACTATGTGTTTCACCACCCTGTCGGCGCGCGCACGCAAAAGTAGACAGGTGCATCCATGTATCGAATTGAAAGTGATAAGATCGCAGAAATCTGGGACGCACGGAACACGTTGAGCATCATGCGTCAGTTGAGTTCAGAAAAAAGCATATCTGGATCAGCAAGCGAGAGAAAGGTGGGATAAGGGTTATCAGAAAGCTTCTCATGAAAAGTGTGGCATGGCTTTCCAGAAAACCAGTGGTGCAGGTCGCGCCTGAGAGGTTAGAGGGCTTTGTCGTAGATATTGGTGCCGGTGGAGAGGGGGTAATCGCCAAAACATGTGGAAGAGATACGGTGGGTATAGACACCAGCAAGCGAGAAATCGATGAGGCGAGATCAAGAGGCTCTCTTGCTCATTGGGTTTTGGGTGATGCGTGTTCCATGCCTTTCAGAAATGGCAGTTTTGATGTGGCCACATTTTTCTTTTCACTAATGTATATTAAGAGTCCCAAGAAAAAACGGGCAGCGTTCGTAGAGGCCAAAAGAGTTCTCAAATCAGGTGGGCTACTCTGTTTATGGGACGCCATAATTCGCGAAAAACCAGACCTATATGTCGTTTTCGTGGAAATCAGTCTGCCAGATGGAGAAAAAATCTTCACAGGATACGGAGTGAGAGGAAAGGAAAAGGAACAAAACCTGGAACTTATTAACAGCTTGGCTCTTGAAACGGGGTTCAAAGCTTCCAACGCTGAGTCTCGCAAGAATCTGATTGAAGCATGTTATCGTGCCCCGCGCGCCCATAGAACAGCGTGAGAGAACCTAGCTTGGGTAACTACGATGACCTTTCATTCTTGTCTGGAAGAGGGTTGTCGAATTATAGAAAGTTTCTCTAGCAGAACCCTTCACAACTTTCCTAGCTATCCACAGTCATCTAGACTGTTCTGAAAGAGAGAGGAGAAGCGATACATCAATCAGGAGGGAGCGATTTTCCCTCACATGATTTCTAAGATTCCTCCCCACTTCTCCTTCATGCGCGCGCACAAAGCATGCATTCATGAAGTAACTAATCTACGCTTTGTAATCTCCTGTGTGTCTCACACATTTGAGAGGCTAGTCGCCTCTTCGCATGACTCTACACTCTCTGCAATATTCGACATTAGTCCTGAACATGCCCTTGCATGCATGCGACGGCCCTTCCATATCACTCCATAATAGGACATTCATTGTCTCATTTCACATCCTTAAAACAATAAAATGCTGGTCACGGTAGCTAGGTATTGTGCAAAACAATGACCATGCATGCGTGTGTGTGAGGGTGAGAGGTTAAAGTGCATGCATGCATTCAGCTCGTAGGCCAGGCTTCTGGGCAATACACCTGTGACGGTCGCCTGCTATTTCTTGCGAATGGTGGAGCCGCCGGATGTGTTAATGTCGCCCAACGTGGGATCCCCAATGTAGAGAAGAGACGAGCCCCCGCTCACATCGGCGTCCAGTTGGCCATCAAGGTTTATGGTTACCTGGCTTCCCCCGCTGAGGTCGACGTCTGCATTACGAACATGGAAGTCTGATAGGTCCAGATGACTTCCTGACGAGGCACTGACAGTGAGGTCATTGGCGCCGCCTTCAAGGTTCTTCACCTGGCTGCCTCCAGATAGTGTGAATTCAGCGTCTTCGCTGGTCGTGAAGTCGCCAGTGAGCCAACTGCCCCCAGAGAGTTCAACAGCGAATTCATGGGATGCACTGAAGGCCTCAATGGTGCCATGTGTTCCTCCGGACAACTCTAGCGTGTGAAGGTTAGGCAGTGTAATCTTCGCTCTCAAGGTAGGATTCTGATAGCTGTACCACCACTTGAGACGGATTGTCAACGTGTTGCCTGTTTTGGACACCTCAATGTAGTCGAACAGGTTGTCGTCTGCAGTTATGGCGATGCTGTAGGAGCTCGATTCGCTGATTTCTGCCTCGAACCCGCTTCCCACCTCAACGCTTGTGAAGTCACTGAAGTACTGGTTCTCGGTGGTCAGATTTCCAGAGCCGACGACTCGCCCAAACGGTTGCCAACCTCCGAGCAGGACTGCCGCTGCAATTGCTCCGGCAATTATGACCACCACGAGCGTGACGATCAGAGCGATGGTCAGAGTACTCATAGGTCTTTGTCGCGGGCCACTCGGTCGCCTTTCCTCAGGCATGGGGAGACCGGCAGGAGTTCCGCAATTGGGGCAAAACTGGGCGTCTTGAGCCAATTCGGCTCCACATTTGGAACAGTAAGGCATCCTTTCCACCAGCGGAAACGGTATTGAAGCGAGACTATAAAAGATTTGATGCCAATTGCCCATGCATGCATCATAGCTTGCTATTCTTACTTTGGCGTAGATGGCGATTCCATGCTTTGAATAACTCGTGCACAAGTTCAGAGTGTCGTTTCCCGATGTCAATGAAGAGGGCGGCAAGGGTTAATGAGCGGCTATTGGTCGTTGCTTTCCATCGAAGTCTTACTTTTGTTTTTCCGTCCAAGGGCTCAAAGGTCCATTCGCCAGTGCCGGTATAATCGCCTTCAAAAAACTCCTCGGTGAACAGCTTGTCCTTGACGAACTCAGTTATCCTAGCGGCAAACTTGGTCGTTCCCTTGTAGTGAACTGTGATGTCGGCCACCGTTCCCTTTTGAACAGTAGTATCACTACCTCTGGGCTGTGACTCCCAAATGGGCATCCACACGTGGGTGATCCCTCCAAACTCGTTCGCATAGGCCTTGAAAACCGTGGCGCAGTCGGCGTCGATGATTCCTTCATCCACAACGTCATATCTTGCCATCTTACGCCCATCGACTGTTTCCTCATGCGATTTAAAGGCTTTCGCACGCGCGCGCATTTAGTTACCTAAATCTCGGCATTCTCGGATTCCATTCCTTCTTTTCATTTCTCAGAAACTTAGCCAACAAGAGAGCCTCTTCGCTAATCAACGTGTCCAGCGTTTGTCTCTTACCATGCTTGATTCTTGGAATGTCAACGTAACGATTGAAAAGACCAGTTAGATCATCAGCTAGACTGTCGGCTTGCGTGTACGCCTCGTATGGTGAAGGCTTTCACTATTCGATTCTGCTGATTCGCATTTTGCCAAGGTACAGTAGTAGAATCCCTACGAGCCAACTCAAGGTGGTCTGCAGCAGGTGAACAGACAACAGACCCTCAATCGTCTCGGACACCACACCTATTCGCATCAGAGAGATCAGCGAAACGGCGAATAGCCCTATTGATGTAAAGATGGCGATCATGACGTTCACGGCGAGCTTGACGGATTTCGGTGAATAGGCTGGATTAAGGAGGGAAAGACCCAGAACGAAGACGGTGAACGCGGCAATGAACAACATCATGAACCCTGCATTAATCAACAAGAAGCCCAGCGTGGTCTGCGGGCTCAGAATTGTCAAGATCACCGTCATTATCCCGGCTATTGGAACGGCGATCAACCAGCTTTTCACCAAGAGGGCTTTGACAAACCGGCCTTCGCCCGAAGGGGCCTTCCGAAAGATGAAGAGCGTTTCTTTTCCTCGGACCAAATCGCCACCGGCGATCATGACCACAAGAACTGGGAACAGAAACTGCGTCGACATGTATACATACAATGGACCCATCGGCTCAGACCTCGGCACGACGAATACCACCATCACGAGGAGCAAGCCAAGGATATAGACGAGGTTCGAAAGGTTCTCGAGCCGCCGACCATAATCCTTAAAGACCGAGACCACAAGTGTGCCGAATGACCCTCCGCCCCCAAGCGACCTAACAGTTCTATAGAAGACACCATCTGGCTTAACCCTAGAAGCGATAAACGTTGTCGGTTCCAGGCTGTAGGCCCGACGCGCCACCCTGGCGCCAAGCCAGAGAATCGCCACAAAAAAGACAATGAGACCACCAAATCGACTCAGCGTCTCAAAACCCACCGCCGCAATGTTCCCCGGGTTCGCTGCGAAGCCAACTACAACCTCTCCACCCCACGAGCTGGGCAGCAACCCAAGAATGGTTTTGACTAGCCCCCCCGTCCCAGGATTAGCTAGCGCGTCCAGCAGACCGCCAAACTGAATTGCATAGACTAGTGCAACAAGCGGGAGAGCAATAATCATTGCGAGCGCTCGTCCGATATCTTTCCCACGTGCCGTCTTTGCGAGCCTTGTCCGCAGAACAGCAGCAATCACGGTGCCAATCCAGAAGCCGGACAGAAAGGTAATGACGAAAATCATAACGATTATCGCCATCTGCAGCGCATCTAGTCCGAGAGGGGTCAGAAGCGCCACTAGCGCCCCGGTGACTATCGTGACGAAAATGGCGTAGAAGGACATTTCACCCAGAAACTCGCCCAACAACACGTCGCTCGGCTTTACAGGAGCGGCAAGGAAAATCTCCAGCTGTCCTGTCTGCTCTTCCCTCAGCGTGCTTGATATGGGAATTATCATGAAGTAGATAAAGAATAGAAAGAGCATAATCTGCATCATAGCGACAGCTGCTTGGGACAGGATCAAGGCGAGAAAGTCCTCTAGGAAAATGCTAACGAACGCTGGGGCAATGACCCCCACATAAACCGTTAGTAGGCCAATAGCCAAAATGGGAAAATAGGGTCGTATCTTCCGTATCCTGCTTGTACGGATACGGTATGTATTACTTGCAATCAAGAGCCACTTAGGCATCGGCACCGCTATTCACACGCCACGCCCTTTGGTTCAGGCGCTTCAGTTCGGCTATTCGATTCTGCTGAGTTTCCGTTTTCCAAGGTAGAGGAATATAACCCCCAGTAGCCAAATCACCATCGATTGCAACAGCAAGGTGTCAAAAATGCCAAGGTCTAGGACAATCGCAGATCCGATGAAAATTCCCATCGAGACAAATACTACCACCTGCGCGTTTATCATTAGGCTGACCATCTGTGCGCGAGCATTTTCCGAGAATTCAGGGTTCAGAAGACAGAGCCCGACGGCGACAGCAACATTCGCTGCAACGAGTTGCGCTATGATCCCGGTATAAGTCAACAATGAAATAGGTGTAGTTTGCGGAATTGAGATCATCAAGAACGCGGTGATTGCTGCTGCAATCGGCACGGCTACAAGCCAACCTTGTAGCAGCTTCGCCTTTACGAATCGCCCCACCCCAGAAGGCGCCTTTTTGTAGAGGAAGAGGCTTTCCCGGCCGCCCACTGTCGCTTGACCGACCACTAGTACGGCAAGGAAGGGAAACAAGAATAGCCCCATTATCAGAGCGCTTTCGGGATTCTGGTCTCCGCCCCCAAAGAAGATGTTTACCATAGCTATCAGGCCGACGATGTAGACGATTCGCGACAGGTTTTCCAGCCTGCGACTATAGTCTTTGAAGACAGACGCGAGGAGAGTGCCGAATGCCCCCCTGCCGCCCAGATACTTGACAGTTCCGTAGAAGAAGCCATCCGGTTTAGCCCTAGAAGCTGTGAAAGTCGTGGGTTCAATACTGTAGGCGCGGTTAGCCGCTTTCGTACCCAGCCACAACACTGCCACGAAGAAGACGACGAGTCCGCCGAATCGGGTCAGTGTCTCAAGACCAACAGCTCCAATGTTGCCAGGGTTGGACGCGAAGCCCAGAACGACTTCCGCTCCCCACGAACTCGGCAACAGGCTGAGAGCCATTCTAACCATCTCGTTTGCCCCAGAATTGGCAAGGGCGTCAAGGAAGCCTCCGCCGATAATCGCGTACATGAGTGCGATCATGGGGAGAGCGAGGACAAATGAGAGAGCTTTTCCGATGTCTTTTCCACGGGCGGTCTTCGCGAACTTTGTACGGACCAAGGCGGCGATTAAGGTGCCGATCCAGAGAGCAGAAAGAAACGTGACTACGAAAATTATGACAGTTATCGCCGTTTGGATAACGCCCAATCCTAAAGGCTGCAGAGCAGCCGTGAAAAAGCCTGCTATCACCGCGAAGGCGATGGCATAGAAAGGCATCGTCCCCAGAAATTCGCCCAGCAAGACATCGCTTGGCCTTATTGGGGCGGCGAGGAAAATCTCCACCTGTTCAGCTTGCATTCCCTGTAATGTGTAGGTGATTGGAAGTATTATGAGGTAGAAAAAAAACATGAACATTATGATCGGCACCATCGCTAAAGCCAGCTGGGAAAGCCAGAATGCGATAAGGTCGTCGACGAAGAAGCCGACGACTGCGGGTGCAATGAACACCACATAGACCGCTAGCAGGCCGACGACCAAGTAGGGAAAGAAGGGCTTCAGCGTCCGGATTCTATTGATGCGGATGCGGTATTCGTTCCGCGCCACCACAAGCCACTTACGCGCCACCAGGCTTCTGTCCCCTCCACGCCAAAAGCTCCTTCTCTTCGACGCCGCCAGTTAGGGCTACGAATGCCTGTTCCAAAGTCTTCGCTTTCGTCTGAGCGATGATTTCGCCCACGGTGCCCAACGCAATGAGCTTGCCCTGATTGATGATGCCGATGCGGTCACACAGCTCTTCCACGATGGGGAGAATATGGCTGCAGATGAAAATCGTCTTGCCCGCAGTGTCCGATAACGTCTTAATCAGATCCTTCACCATCAGAGCGGCCCGCGGATCCAACATCGATGTGGGTTCGTCAAGAAACAGAATGGGAGGATCGTGAATTAGAGCTGACGCGATCAGAATCTTCTGCTTCATACCGCGGCTATACCCTTCAAGCAGGTAATCCCGCCTATCATGAAGTCCAAACAACTTGAGCAAGTCATCTATCCGTTCAGCCAGAATATCCCCGGGGACATCGTAGAGCGCTGCCATAAACTCGAGAAACTCGCGGGCGCTGAGCTTCTCATACAAGCCAGGCGACTCGGCAAGCAACCCGGTGACCCGTTTCACCTCCGTCTCCTTTTTGAGAATGTCGTAGCCGTTCACAGTAGCCGTCCCGTTTGTAGGTTTTATAATGCAGTTCAACAGGCGAACGGTCGTCGTCTTACCTGCTCCATTTGGACCGAGTAACCCAAAAGTCTCGCCCTCATAGACTTCAAGGTTTAACTCATCCACCGCCTTGATCTCGGCACCCTTGCCATAATACTTAGACAAATTCTCGGTTTCGATAATAACCTTCATTACTTCACCTCCTTCTTCTTTGGCGATAGCACTTTGCGAAGCTCATCCTCGCCCAAGTCGATTCTCAGCACCCCGTTGGTTCCCTTGACCTCCAACACCGCCCCTTCGACCATGGAGAGCTCTTCTAATCTGCCGAGAGCCCCCTCAAAGAGCACGCGATCTTGCGATTCGTTTGACACCAATAGGTGTCGCACATGCTTTTTAGACTTCATCTCTATCGAAAAGGAATGCTCCATTCTGCACCGCCCACTGCAACAATTTAAGAGTCGGTTCCTCTTTCGAGCAGCAAGTAATGGGTGATCCAGATGTCGCGACCGGTCACTTGATAGGTATGGAGACGCCACCCGTTCCGCTGGAATTTCTCAATCGTGCTTCCGATATCCTTGTGATGCCCAACTTGCACGCACATATACTCTTTCAACGCGACGCACCTCAATCACATTCTTCAGAACAACGAGTGCGCTATAAAGGATCTGCAAGAAGAACTCGGGAAACTTAATATCAGTTAAGGAAAGCTAAGAACTGACTATTCGCGGTGTCGCCCTTGGAGAACCTATGTAACCTCTTCTTCGAACTGTCAAACGAGGACCGACTCAGAATCCTACACCAACTAGTCAAGGACGCAACGAACATAACCGGCCTCTCAAAGGCTCTAGATCTTACAACCCAGGAGTCCAGCCGACACGTCGCGAGACTGAGCGATGTTGGACTAACTCTGAAGAACGTTGACGGTCTCAACAATCTCACCCACTATGGCGAGTTGATCCTGAAACAAATCGAAGGATTGAAATTCACAACACAGCATAAGGACTACTTTGCATCCCACACTGTGGCACACATACCAATAGAATTCGTAGCCCGAATCGGCGAACTTGCAGACAGCACCTATGTAGATGACATCTCGGATATCTTCTACAGAATAGACAACGTGATCCGAGAAGCCAAAGAGTGGGTCTGCACGATCACTAACCAATACCTCATGAGCACCTATTCCCTTCTCAGAGACGCACTTGAACGAAAGGTCAAGGTAGCAAACATAGAGGCCCAAGACTGGGTTGTCTCCCCCAAAATGAAACAAGGATTCTATTCGAACGAGGCCCGCTGGGTTGCCATGCGGCAGACGTTCACTGAAGCAAGGACAACGGGTCTCTTGGAGGAGAGGATGCTCGAGAGCCTTGATATCTTTCTCTACATGTCAGAAAGCGAGATAGCTGGAGTGGCTTTCCCACTTCCAGACGAGAAATTCGACTACTTAGGGTTCTCAGGCAAAAGCGAAAGAGCCCATAAATGGTGCAAGGATCTGTTTCAACACTATTGGAAAAAAGCACACCCACGCCAGCGTCTTATTGAAGAACTCTACAGATGGGTTGAGAAGAGACCTGAAGCTATTCGTGTTCTGAAAGCCCTCTCAGAAGGAAAAGAGATAACTTATGGAGACGAACTGATTCCAAAACTTGAGAGTATGAACCTAATAAGAGAAGGGGAACTGACAGTTCTCGGCGACTTCGTAGTGGCAGAGCTTCGAAAATAGAATTCAAGGCATCTTTGGGCAAGTTGGCACGAATCAACACCCTATCCTGCCCCGAGATATGCCAACTCAATGATGCGCACAGGTGCCGAAGGGCATGAAGCTATATCATATTAGCAGGTTTGACTACCTGAACACACCGAACTGGGGCGATGAGCCGAGCTTGACTATAAGAGCAGTTCTATTTGACTTGGGAAATACATTGATCAAGTATGATGTAGGCTCGTCTAACGAGATATTTCGTAGAGTCCTGGCCTCCTTGGGGATATCCAGATCAATAAAGGACATAGAGAACGCCACGTTCAAAGCTGAGCAAGAAGCCAAACCTCTCAACTTGCTATCCTCGTACGGCAAGATGGAACTTCAGAAATACTGGAACAAGTGGGATTCACTCGTTTTGAAACACCTCAATATTACAGATAGCGAAAAACTCGCCGAACGTGTGCACTCGATGTGGTTTGACCATGTAGACTGCACACCCTATCCTGAAGTGGAAGAGGTTCTATCCAAACTCACGCAAATGGGGTTGAAAGTAGGACTCATAACAACGGCATATGAAGAAGAAATCGATCTAATTCTCGACAAGGCGAAACTCACGAAGAAAACCTTCGATATCATAATTGGCGCAGACACGATAAAGAAAGTCAAACCTCATGTCGACGTGTTTCGATACGCGATCAAAATGCTGAAGGTGGAGGCAAAGGAGGCAGTTTTTGTTGGAGATAGCATAGACGCGGACTACAAGGGAGCACAAAACGTAGGTCTCCAAGCGATATTGTTGGCGCGAAGAGTGAACCGTCAAGAGAATTACTTCAAGACGATCAAGAATCTGAAAGAAATCGTTGCATACGTTGGCTGACGTCTCTTTCCGCAAGGCCCACGCTTCGAGATTCGCGAGTACGCCCAGTGATCAATGGCAACCAAGGTGATCAAAATATATATTGAGGCGAGCCGGCTTCTCTTCAAGAAGAGGAAGGCCCATGAAAGAGAATGAGATTAGAACAGAGGACGACGTGGCCCAATTCTTAGGCAATAAGACGGAGTTTGAGAAAGCAGTCTTGGTGACCACGTTCAAGATTCCGCAAGGAAAGGTTAGCACGTATGGCAGAATAGCGAAACGAATCGGTAGACCTCGCGCCTACAGGGCAGTCGGTAATGCTCTACACAAGAACCCGCTTGCCCCAATTGTCCCTTGTCATCGTGTCGTCAAGGCGGATGGCTCATTCGGCGGAGATAAGGAAGCAGCGGCGTCGAGAAGAAATCTCCTACAGAAAGAGGGAATTCCAATAGAAGAAGGCAGAGTCAAGATGCATAAAGACATCTTGTTCTAGAGACAGACATGCGCTACCAGAAATCGGAGAAATCTGTAAGAGCGCATTCACCTGTGTGCATGCATGCCTGCATTAACGAAGGTTAAGAACTCAAATTTCGCGCGGTACCGATTTTGTACGTCCAGACTTGGACTTGCTCAGATTCACGTTTGGGTTAGTTTCATTTGGAATACGTCTCTAAGCAGCGCTATGGGTAAGTAGCCATTCTCTGTCATCGTGTCGTGGAAGAATTTCTCGGAATATTTGTCTCCCATGCGCTCTTTGACTTCTTCTCTAAGGCGTAGGATGAGGTGCTTGCCCAACAAATACGAAAGGGGCTGCCCTGGACTCTGCGTGTACCGACGCACTTCGGCTACGGCGCCGTTCTTGGACATCCCCGTCTCTTGGACGAGCATGTTGACCGCTTCGTCAAAGCTCATCTCGCCTTGCGAGAGTTTGACATCCACTATGACTCTCACTGCCCGCCAGATCATCTCATTCACTTGAATTAGCTTGGATTCGGGGCTTTTGTGGAAGCCGTGGTTCAGCATCATTTCTTCGCAGTAGTGTGCCCACCCTTCGATGGTTTCGGTGCCGAACCCCATGTAACGGACAAAAGATCCACTGCGATTGGATCGTGAAGTCTGCAAGAAATGCCCCGGGTACCCCTCATGCACGGCAGTGTTAGGGATAGAAGCATAATTCGCGTCTTTGCCGAGGTCTTTCATGTCTTTGGGACGCGTCACCGTGTAGATCCCTTCCTGCACCTTCTCAAACTGCCCTGGAAGCCACAAGGCTGCAAACGGAATCAGCGGCGCAAGGAAGGCCGGGGTTTCGACGACATGAAGCACGTCTCTTTCGTCAACGGTTGCAATATCCTTATCGATCAGAAATTGTTTGGCCCGTTCGGCAGCGGTTCGCGTCAACTCGAGGACCTCCTCAAAGGTCTTGGGCGCGTCTTCTTGGATTTGCTTCAACACTTCGTTAACAGGCTTTCCGGGAGAAAACTGTTCAGCCAGTTTAACCTTCTCCGCCTTCAGTTCTTTGAGGTACTTCCGACCGAGTTGATAGACTTCTTCTGACGTCATGCCGAGCTGTCGCAGCTCCAGGAGTTTTTCGAACTTCTCCTTGCCAAGCGGCCATTCGGTCTTTGCGTTCGGGAGCAGGCTTTTCAACCAAGCCAAGTGGTCTTTCAATGGCTGGTTCAAGTTCGCAACAGCTGTCTGAAGCCGTTGGTGAAGCTCTCCGGAAATTTTTCCCTTGGTTGCCCCTACGAGGAACTGGAAAAAGGGCAGCATGCGCTGACATTTTTCAACCGCGATCTCGGTCCAAAGCTTGACTTGCAGGGACTTTTCAAATCGTGTTCGGAACTGCTGGAGATATACGGGGAGTTTCTCGAGTCGTGACGCCATTCCTTCAACTCGCTTTTCCAAGGGTGCATAGTTCCTAACTAGCATGATGAAAATGACTGATCCAATGCCATCCAGAGCTTCCGGGTCCCTCTCGTGCATCCGTTGCTCATCGAAACCGAATTTCCAGAGATCGTGTACCCGATCCAAGACTTTCCAATCGATCTTGTTGTCGTCAGTGAGGACGTCATAGTCGATGGTGTCCTGGACTTTGCGACGCCACTCTTCAAGTAGCTCCAGATTCTCGTAGACCGCCTTCAGACTTGCGTCTCCTAACAATTGGTCGTACGGGTCGTGGAAGCCGAGAAACGTTGCAATGCCTGGATTCTTCTCCATGAACTTCTGCAACATCTCCCAATTGATCTTTTCGAATTTCGTGTTTGCGTCCATCTGCTCTTCATCTCGCGAAAGAGAACGTACCCTGTTGTCTTTCGAGAATATTAGTCTAGCGCACATTCACGCTGTGCTTGTATTCAGGTGCACCCGCCAATGCCATTTCATTTTTCTGGCTCTTCGAAGCTCAAAGGTGAGACGTAATCACCGAAATTCTCTCCAAGTCTAAGTAGGCGCTCACGCTGTTGATCCAGTACGTGAAACAACTCTGTCGGCGTATCAGCGACCTTTTCCTGATAAAATCTCACCACCCGTTCAATCTTGGCCAAGTTTTCAGGAACACGAATAGTGAATTGTTCGGCGTAGTCCTCCTTTCGGTAGTCTCTGCCCAGCACTTGATTGAAGAGCCTCTGCAAATCCTCGTATATGGGAAGATATCCAGTAGGAGATCTTATTGCCCCAGCTTCATTATGGACACGCAACTCCATCCACTTTATCCACACATGCTTGTCTCGATTGGTGTTTAGGAATTTGCCTACATTATCTCGCAGGAAGTAGTTGACTCCGAAGATAACTGGTGCTTTCCTGAGCTTCTGTCCAATCTCTAGGTTGTTGCGGATGTTTTTGCCTAGAGGAATGGAAATGAAGTCCTGGATGCTCATCATATTAATTTCTGGCAAACCTTCTTGACCAATCGTTGCAAAAGTCGTCTCGGTCTCCAGAGATGCGCCATAGGCGATAACGCCATGCTCCCAATCAAAGCTCTGTTGGACAGGCACGTAAGCTTTGGCGTCTCGTCCTCCGTACATTATGCCGCCTAATTCCACCCCCAGAGGGTTTTCCAGCTCAGGGTCGCAGTTTTCCAGTGACTTCAAGGCTATTGTGTAACGTGCGTTCTTGTGAGCAGGTGGAATCCTAGCGCCAGACTCGTCTGTCTTTCCTTCGTACCATTCCCCGGAGAAGTTGGCTCCTTTTTTGGGAAGTTCACAGCCCATGCCCAACCAATATGGTTTGCCATCTTTGACCAACACGTTGGAAAAGATAACCTCGTTAGGGCTATTGAGCACCTCGAAGATTAGGGGGTCATCTTCGGAGTTGATGTCTTGAAGAATGCCGAATACGCCGCATTCGACGTTTACCGCTCGGGCAACTGAATCGACATTACGAATGTATGTAATGTCATCGCCCAGTATTGTCTCCCCTGGGAGCATAGCTGTGGAGGTCTTGCCGCAAGCACTGGGGAACGCACCGGCAAAGTAGGTCTTGCGGCCGCCAGGACCGTGCACTCCCACTAGCATCATGTGCTCGGCGAGCCATCCCTCCATGTTTGCCTTGCGGATAGCGAGACGAAAGGCCAGTTTCTTAAAGCCTACGGAGTTGCCCGCATACTGGGTGTTGACGCTGTAGATAGTGTTGTCCATATGATCAATGTAGATGCATTTCTTCTTGTGTTCAAGGCTGGTCTTATCATCGCTCAGCTTCCCTGCTGAATGCAGTACTCGCAGAAATTCCCTATCCAACCCAGATTGGCAGAATGCGTCATAACCAGGCCTATAAAGGAGATCTTCAGAGTGAGCTACATACCAAGAATCAGTGCACTGCAGGCCGAGAATTGTGAATATCGAATTGGGAGGCCCTAACGAAAGAAAGCGAACAATCATTGTGCGCCCCTCCATTGAATCCCTAAGATTATCTTTTACCTCCGCCAAACCTTCTTGGCGATCAATCTGATTGAGGACCTTGCTAAGAGAGAATCCCTTGGGCACAAGATACTTTGTAGCTTGTCTATCGCGCCCTTGATCATGCACACCATCAAAATGGACAGTATGCCCAAGAAATGTTAAAATCGCCTGTTCCTCGCCTGCGGCGATTGCTTGGTGCCGGATGTGGACGATGTCTTCAGCAGAATCGTTACAGATGAAGATTTTTTCGGGGTTGCAGAGGTCACCAGCTTTGGCGATGAATTCATGGACTATCGGATTCGTTATTGCACATAGCTTCTCGTAGTCAGGTTGACTCATGCTTGGCCGAAGTGCTTCGAGATATGAGTTCATACATTAACCTCAAAGGTTACAATTGCCTAGGACCATTCTGACACCCTGTGCCGTTCTGCTTTTTCGCAATGTTCAACAGATTGCGAGCGCTGTTGGCGTAGCGTAGATTTTTCATAGTAGCAGGAATTGCCCGACGTGCCTCCATATCATAGACGACGTCTCTGCCAATCAGCGGCAATCTGGTCCATTAGCTCCATGCCTAGTAAGATTTTGGAAACTTATATTTTGCTGGAGAATGGCAAGCAACTCACTGCGACTGCATGAGTTGCAGCTCGCCTACGCGCTCCAGACGCATTTCGCAGAATCCTAACGCACTATACCGAACCAGCACTATTCCGAGCTCTACAGAATCATGTATGCAAGGCGATACAAACAGTGACGGAGCGGTGGATGTTTTGATTACTCAATAGTTCCAGCGGCTTGTGGGAATAGTGTTGGTCAGCCGAAATACAGCTCAGACGCGGACATAAATGAAAATGGGATCGTGGACTTGCGTGACCTTGACGTACTTTGGCACGCTATTGAAACACACGTTAGCTATCCTGATTTCCCGACACCCACGTTATGTTCACTTTCTCACTCCGGGCTGTTCTCGATTTAGAAACTCCTCGAGCTTTCTCAATCCCTTCTTGATCTTCGTGATGGGCAACGTGTACGAAATACGCAGGTAGCCGCTCCCGGCCTTACGCGGAAATGCTGACCCAGGAAGTATAACTACTCCGGTCTTCTTCAAGAGCTGCATCGCGAACTCGCCCGTTGACAACTGCCACTCCGCCAAGATTTCCTTGATGTTCGGAAAGACGTAAAAGGCGCCCTTAGGATTTGTCGCCTTGACGCCGTCTATCTTGTTCAGCTCATTGTAGAGGAAGTCCTTCCGCTTCCTGTACTCTCTCAACACGTCTTCAAAGAAGCCTTGCGGACCACTCAGAGCCGCTACACCCGCTTTCTGCACGAACGAGGTTGTGCAAGAGAAGCTGTTTGCTGCGAACATGCCTAGGCGGTTTATGGCGTCTTCGTTGGCCACGATAAAGCCAAGACGCCATCCGGTCATGGAGTAGGTCTTAGACAAGCTGTTGATGCAGACTACAAAGTCCCGCCACTCGGGATCACTAAGAACACTCGTGAACTCTCCCTCGTACACGTAATGATCGTAGACCTCATCTGACACAACCAGAACGCCATTTTTTTTCGCTATTTCAAGAATCTCCTCGATGTCAGATTTGGCTGCTGAGGCGCCGGTTGGATTGTGGGGGAAGTTGAGTATCATCATCTTCGTCTTCTTCGATACGGTTTCTTGAACGTCTTCAGGAAGCATTCTGAAATCGTTCTCTTCTTTCAGAGGCACAAAGACGGGCTTCCCCCCAACGTACCGAGTGACGTGCTCATAGGAGTAGAAGCTCGGATCCTGAAGGATCACCTCGTCCCCAGGTGCGATGTAGCTCGCGATCACCATGGAGAGGGCTTGTTTGGCTCCCGGCATCACCATGGTCTCGTCAGCTCTTATGTCTCCAGCACCTGTGAAGCCTGAAACGTGTCGAGCAATCTCCTTCCGGAATTCGGCGATACCTTGAGATGGTACGTACCGTGTAAAACCGTCTCTGATGGCCTTTATCGCCGCGTCCACTATATGCTCGGGCGTAGGAAAGTCTGGTTCCCCTATTCCAAGTGAAATAATCTCTCGTCCTTTCGCGGCTAGTTCCCGGGCTATACTGGAGTAACGAAAGGTCTCAGCGGGTTTCAACTCGAAAACCACGTTGGAAAAAGATAAAGCTGGACTTTCTCCGCTCATTCTGATCAGGCTCTTCCAAGTTTCGTCTCTATCGGTCCAAGTGAAGCTGAGACTTTCATAGGCACAAAATAATAACTTTGCGGAGCGACTATGCATGCAAGGTTTCTCGATTGATTCAAGGGCCATGTCCGACTACATGCGGTTGCGACTTCTAGCGGACGAATGATGCATATTATTTGTTTAAGCTTTCACCATGAAAACCTGCGGATGCCAAATAATCATGGGGTCTACTCCGAAGTCAGTTTGTTAACCAACGTTCGCACGAATGGGATGACGAGTAGGCTGGTCGGCAAACCCACAGCAAAGCCGATTGCCCACCCACCCATGAATCTTTGCAGGAACCCCGGTGTCCACCCTGTCATTATCGAGGTCATAGTAAAGGTCATTGTTGAGTCCATGGCTAATGTCATAAATAGTGCCATAAGTAACACAGAATATTTCCTATCCAACTTCATAATCTTCAACCATCCCCCTAGTCATTTTTCTACCATAAAAATCTCATTTCCCAGTCCAGTAGCCACGTGCAATCATTCACGCTTTGACGCTCAGAAGATCTCGCCGACGGCCAAGATGCAGCTTCAGGATCGGCCTTTTCGACTAATTGACCCGCGCGTAATTGAAAACGTTTGGGAGATGAGAAAGTCGTCTACCACGCCAAGTCCTTTTCGGCAATATCTTGCCAGCAATTATTGCATATGGGAAGTCGTCTGTCTCTGTGATAGATGTAGACTTCAATATCTGTGCTATTACACTTTCCATTCCAAGGGTTTTGGCAGTGTTCAATATGCCGCTTGGCAGGCTTCATGAAACATTCCTTCTCAGGAGGAGAGACTCATCTGGAGAGCTCTTAACACTATTGCTCCAGCGACAAACTTCGGAGCAGAGAGACGTTAATGAAAGTGAAGGGGGAAGCGGCACGAGCCAATGCCAACAGTATAGTTGGGCGCTGGCAGCCCTGTCAAAGAGCCTGGGTTTCCTACCTTTCTCGACAAACTCGGACCCTCGCCGGTTAGAAATGTAAATCGTTCGTCATACACTTATGCTGTACAGAAAAGTCAAGATAACGTTCAAAAATGACGAAAGGAGATATGATGCATGGGACTTCCCATTGATCGACTCATACAGTTTTGGACGAATCGTCATTGAGGAAAGGAGATACACGGCCGATGTTATCGTCTTTCCAGACCGGGTAATAGACAACTGGTGGCGGATAGAAGGCCACTGTCTTCACATCGAAGATCTAAAAGAAGTCTTCGAGGCAAAACCAGACATGCTGATAGTTGGCACCGGCTATTACGGCCTCGTAAAGGTCCCCCCAGAGACAAAGAAACACATCGAGGCAAAAGAAATTCGGCTCATCATCCAGCCAACAAGAGAAGCCTGCAAAACTTACAACAGACTAGATAAACCGGGATCGAACATTGTCGCTGCCCTCCATTTAACATGTTAACCCCCTTTGTTCCTCAAGTCTTAACGGTAGTAGAACCCACGCAAGCTACAATCAAGCACGCAAATCCGGTGAAGCGAAGCTTGTGTCAAATGCCAAAATCCCTTGATTATCGTGGATGCATAACATTTATAAGCAATTGCTTGCTTGCTACGAAAAGACCGTTGCGTGAAGGTGATGGTTTTTTGGGGGATAAAAAGCTGAAGCACCGTGCTTTCCGTTTGCGCCTGCTAATTGACTCTACTGAAGATCATGAAGTCAAGGAGCAGGCGATCAAGGATTACGTTCGCCTCATACATCTAATGAACCAGAACAACTGACAGTACACATCTTGGATGCTCAACTCCCAAATGCCATATACCCGGTGTTGCAATGTTTCGCACCAGCTTTTGATAGGCTTGGAAAAACCTCAAGAATGCGCGCGCATGCACTTGATGAAAGCCTTTTGAGAACCCTCATTTGCGTTTGTCTAACTGCCTCTTCGGCGAATGCTCAATCCAATCTTGTGACCTTGCCTAGATCCGTTATCATCCCATCAATGATATCGAACCCGCTTTGCCAAAATTTCTCTGAACGTATGTCGACCCCGACTTCGCTCAGTATCTTCTCAGGACTCTCGGAACCGCCGTAAGAGAGTAGTTTCATGTACTTCGTCTTGAAGGATTCCCCCTCGTGCTTGAACCTGTTGAAGAGTCCCAAGGTGACCAGATTTCCGAAACTGTAGGTCCAGCAATAGAATGGGACTCGGTAAATGTGAGGAATTGCTATCCATTCCCACGCGAATTCCTTCGGCACCTTGACAGCATCGCCGAATTGCTCCTCTAACCCTGAGAAATACAAGTCTGCCAATTCGTCTACGGTGGCGCCGTCATCAACTGCGTTATGAGCGGCCTCTTCAAATATGGAGAAATAGGCCTGCCGCGGTATGGCACCATATAGCTTGTTCAGAGCCGACAAGAGTAGCTCTTGCATGATTTGCGGAGCCTCTTCTTCTTTCATCAGTTTTTCGAGCAGGATTAGCTCGCCGAATAAAGATGCAATCTCTGCAAGAGGCGTCGGCGCATGGAATGTGAGTAGTGAGTGGGAGGATGCCAGCATCGTATGTAGAGCATGCCCTACTTCGTGGGCAATTGATGTGACATGTCTGAAACTGTCCGCGTAGTTTATGAGAATATAGGGCACAATTTTCGGCGTAACAGTCATGCAATAGGCGCCGGGATATTTCCCTTTTCGTATTTCGGAATCTACATGATCTTGTTTGAAGACACTTCGGGCTAATTCTCCGAGTTTCGGGTGAAAGGAGTCATATGCAGTGAGAACTGATCGAACAGCGGATGAATATGGAATCGTCTTGTCAGATTTTTCCAGTGGGGCATATATGTGATATCTGTTCATTTTTTCGATCTTGAGAAGTCTTGCTTTCACGACGAAGAACCTCTGGAAGACACCGGCGTTTCTTCTACACGTCGTCAGCAGTGTGTCAACGGTTTCATCTGGCACATCGTTTGACAAATTGAATACTGATATGGGGGATGCGTATTGTCGTGTGTTGATGAATTCGTTTCTCCAGTCTCTTACTAGAGTCTTGTAGATCTCTCCGAGAACATCTTTGTGAGGCGTGTACTCTCGGTAGAGCGCTTTGTAAGCTGCCTGTCTCAGCTCTGGGGCCGGCCCAAATATGAATTTCACGAGCTCGCTGTATCCAAATCTTCGGATCTTCCCCTGCTCATCTTTGAGTGATCGGCCGTCCACCTTCATTGTGTATTCGAAGGCGTTGGTGATCTGTTGATATAATTGGACGAGTGCGACACGACCGGTGGTATCTTTGGTTCTGATTATTCGTTCTACTGGCTCCGCCAACAGATGACGTTTCTTCTTCCTCAATTTTTCTATGTAATAGGCAGAGTCTCTATGCAGGTTCCCGCCTAGACGCTTGGCCGTTTCTTGATCAAGTTTGGTCAACCAGAGGTTGAAGAAGATCGTTCCATTTTGGACGTCCGCGTCCAGTTCATCCATCTTGCTTTTGAAGGCTCTTGCTTCTTGGGAAGTTGTGTCTTGTGAAAAGTACATGTATGCATACCCTTTGAAACGGGCATTTTTCTCCAGGATCTTTTCGTATGATTCTAGGGCGCTGCGCAAATCGCGCGGAGAGATTTTGGGAGATAGTCCCTTTTTCAAGTGCCCAAACGCTTCTAGGTCACTCTTGAGTTCTTCATTTTTTGCATCAAACTCTGGTCCAGAATGCGACGGGAGGACGTCCGCTAAATTCCAAGACTTTTGTCGAAATTCCACATTCGCCACCTGATTGGGAATAATGGAAAGGTGAAGTGGATTTTTGGTAATAAGTCTACCTCAGCCGCGCTATTGGAGACCAGTCTCGATATCCGAGGAGTTGTTGCTAGCAAATCTGTATTTTCGATATGTATTTTGCAGTCGCAAGTTTTAATGTGGATGGCTCGTCTGTGGTGATGATACGGTGATGTAGTTGAGTAGAGTTCTTCTTGCTGTCTGCAAAGAATTGGTTGATGATGCTAAGCGTAGTTGCGTCGATATGGTCTTCAAGGACACCTGCATTGAATTGCTGGCGAGAGCGAAGCTGATTCTTTCTGAGGTGGAGTTTAGGGAGCTTTCGGCCTATGCGGCTGAAACAATGATGGGAAAGCTGGTCACTCCAGAGGAGAAGCTGCGCCTCGTTCAGGAAGGCATCCACTAAGACTGAAGACGCTATCTTCGCGTGTGACACCCAATCAAGGGGCTATGTGATAATCGAGACCATATAGCCGACAGGCAACACCAGAATTTTCAGAAAACCTTAGGAGCCTTTCCGAAGTCCGTTTTGAGAAGGGACTTCACGCGAGGTCTTTAGAGTATCCTTTAAATCTTCTTGATTCAAGACGAGGTTAGCACAAGGTCGATCATGCGTTGCCCATCAGTATACAGACAGCTACAATGGATGACCTAGAAAAGCTCTACGAGATTGAGAGAGAATGCTTCACCACAGGGGCGTATAGCAGAAAACACATAGCCGCCCTTCTACTAGATCCGAATTGCTATGGATTAATTGCCAAGCTAAACGGCGAAGTTGCCGGGTTCATAATTGGTTTGATTCACGCGACTAACGTCGGAACAAAAGCAGGACATGTCTACACGTTAGATGTCGCCGTGAGACAGCGAAGAAAAGGGGTGGGATCGACCCTTCTAGAAGCGCTTGAGCGCGTCTTCACTGAAGAAAACGTAGAGTTTTGCTGCCTGGAAGCCCGTCTAGACAATGCGCCGGCGGTAGAGCTTTACCTTAAACGCGGCTACACAAAGGTGGATACCCTAAGCAACTACTATGAGAAGGGTGGTCACGCCATTCGGCTGAGAAAGGCTCTTACGAGTCGCACACTATCCAGAAGACAATAGGTGAAGTCTCGTCTTCTCGTCCAGCTTCCGTTCCAATCGTACCTCTGGCGTCTCAACCAGAACTAGTTCACTTGTAACTGAGACTAGGCAACCGGACAACAGGTGGCCGCCAAGAACCACTCCCGTCTCGTCCGCAACTGCCATGTGGGCGTGAACGATGGTTTCCTCTTCTTTGAGAGATACGTTTCCCAAGCATGAGACTATCTCTAGAGGCCCCGGAATCTCAATAGTCTCATACTCTCCGTGTCGATAAAATCCCAGCTTTGCCTCTTTCAGAGTGCCGATGAGCTGAAAAAAGCCCGCCGTAATTCCGGACTGTGTTGTTTGTCGAGTGATTGCTTCAAGAAGGTCCTCGCCTTCCGTCAGTCTAGCGAAGATCGTTCTTCCGATTTTCGATTCTCCCAGCTTCATATTGGTTGCACCTTCTCTACGCAGGGTCTAGACGCCTTTCAGCACCTTAAAGGCTTTGTGTCGAACGAAAAACTTGAAAGGCTACTCGCTGCCTTGGGCTTTCGCGTTCTAGTCCTCCTCAGTCACTTGTTCTTCAGGTTTTGGTTTTCTGGGTCCGAATAGTAGGGTCAGGAAAACCCCTGCGAGAAAGCCACCTATGTGGGCTGAGTGAGCTATGTTTTCGACTCCACCTGAGGCTGCGTAGACGGTCTCAGCGGAGATCATGAGGAAGACGAGGATGATGGCTGGAACGGGTACAGGAATGAACCCGAGGAGTGTGACCAGCCAGCGAAAAGGAAAGAGAACCGCAAACGCGGCCAA
>JABAOH010005490.1_pt4 | contig 25524 bp, 25 predicted proteins | sample 7062181 | NCBI WGS metagenome assembly JABAOH01 (sample SAMN14538630, study PRJNA623070) | marine sediment metagenome | biome: marine biome [ENVO:00000428]; feature: marine pelagic biome [ENVO:01000023]; material: deep marine sediment [ENVO:00002113]; isolation source: pool of 5 deep marine... | reverse complement strand
AGCTACTGGTTCTCCGATAGGATCGTTCTGGCCATCTACAAAGCAAAGGAAGCAGGCGAGAACGAGTACCCCCATCTGTACAGCATCGTCAGAAGGCTGTCACAGGCCGGAGGGCTTCCCCTGCCGAAAATATGTGTCATCCCCAATCCGACTCCCAATGCCTTCGCGACGGGAAGAGATCCGAAACATTCTGCTGTTGCCGTGACGACGGGGTTGCTCGGGCTGCTCACGGATGAAGAGATAGAGGGTGTCCTGGCCCATGAGCTTTCCCACGTGAAAAACAGAGACACGCTGGTACAAACGGTTGCGGCAACGCTTGCCGGAGCTGTCATGATGCTCGCTTCGATGGCCAGGTTTGCTGCATTTTTCGGTGTTGGTGGAAGGGATAACAGGAGAGACGGCGGTATTTTCGGTTTAATAGCGGTGGCGATATTTGCACCGCTGGCAGCGACAATCATTCAGCTTGCCATATCACGCGGGCGGGAATATCTTGCCGATGCATCGGGGGCGAAGCTTTGCGGAAATCCCCTCTATCTTGCCGATGCATTGAGAAAACTGGGGGGCTACCGCCCATCGCGCCAAATCGAGGCGAGCCCAAACCCTGCTACCGCCCATTTGTTCATAGTAAATAATTTTTCTGGACAGAGGTCGTTTGGTTCCCTTTTCTCCACACACCCGCCTCTGGAGGAGAGGATTCAAAAACTGATAAAAATGGCTGGATCATCCAGCTGAAAGGTTAAAATGACATGATGGAAATAGCGTTTTACAGAGAGAGACTCACAGAGAAAGCACAGAGGATGCTCACCAATGCAATCGAAGAGTCCCAGAAGAGGCATCACTATTACCTGGGGCTTGAGCATCTCTTCATTTCCTTTTCCGGAGTGGAGAAACAGCTTTTCCAGGAGCTTGTTCGGAGCGTGGGGCTCGAGGCCGAATCGGTTATATACAGCATCAAGGAATATCTGAGCATTTCGCGCCAATATCTCGGTGTGGGAATGAAGATTCCTCCAGCGACGAAACAGGTATTTCGCATAGCCTGGGAAACAGCGCAGAGGAACAAGAGAAATCTTATCGACCCTCCCGATATTTTTCTCGCCATCTTTCATGAAACGCACTCCATCCCGGCCAGGATCTTCAAGAGCTACGGAGTCGATCCTTCGGCTGCTCTTTCTAAGTTCAACGTGCATCTCAAGACGCGAGAGGAAAAATACGAAGATCTCAAGAAGAGGTACGAACTTCCCACGAACTTGCGGACCTTCGGCGTCAATCTCAATCTTCTCGGCAGGGAGGGGAAGATTCCTCCCGTCATCGGAAGGGAAGATGAGATCGACATGATTCTCGAGATCCTCTGCCACAAGGACAGGTGCAATTCCGTGATGGTTACCGGCGACCCGGGTGTGGGGAAAACGGCCGTTGTCGAAGGCGTCGCACTGAGGCTCGAGTTTGAGCCACACAGGGTCCCCCCTCGCTTGAGAGGCCACCAGATAGTCAATCTACAGATGAACACTGTTGTCGCGGGAACGGTATTTCGCGGAATGTTCGAGGATCGAATTGAGAAGATCATAAATGAGCTCAGAGAAAAAAAGAACATTATCCTCTTCGTGGACGAAGCACACACCATTATCGGGGCCGGGTCCGCAATGGGTGTTCCCTCTGATGCGGCAAATATATTCAAATCATCCCTGGCGCGGGGCGAGGTCCAGATGATAGGTGCCACCACCACGACGGAATACAAGGAAATAATTCAGGAAGATGAGGCCTTATCGCGGCGGTTCCGGGTTGTGAAAATCGACGAACCGACCATTGACGAGACCCGTGAGATACTCTACGGTCTCAAACCGCGTCTCGAATCCAACTATGGGGTGGTTATAGATGACGAGACAATCGAGATGGCCCTTTCCATGTCGAAGAGGTATGCCCGGTCATTGCGTCTCCCCGATAAGGTAATCAACTGGATCGATACCGCAGCGGTGAGGGTTGAGATAGAGAATAAGGATAAGGTAGTTATGCCGAATCACATCATAGATGTGATATCAAAGGAGGTGAAGACACCCGTTGATATCATAAAGAGGGATGTGGTAGACAGGTTTGCGAAAATCGAGGAGGACCTGAGCAAGCGCGTCGTTGGCCAGAAAGAGGCCATCGAAGCTGTTGCCAGGGCTCTTCGCCTCAACAAGGGGCCGCTGAAGGAAAATTATTTCAAGCCTGATGGGGTGCTACTTTTCCTGGGTCCGACGGGTGTGGGCAAGACCGAATTGGCAAAGGCCCTTTCGGAGTGTCTTTTCGGAGACGACCAGAAGATGGTCCGGGTGGACATGTCGGAGTACAGGGATGGCTCCATATCTGTGGATAAGCTGATCGGAATGCCAAGGGGTATTGTTGGATCCGAAAGAGGCGGGATACTGACGAATCAGATAAAGGACAATCCCTATACCGTTGTTCTCTTTGACGAAGTGGAGAAAGCCGACCAGCATGTTCTGAACCTTTTTCTGCAGGTCTTCGACGAAGGATGGCTCACCGACGGAAGGGGCAAAAAGGTCTATTTCAGCGATTCGATAATAATCATGACGAGCAACCTCGGCGCGAGCGAGTACGCGAAGCTCACCAAACCTCTCGGATTCACGACGGGAGAGGCGAACTATGATTCGGTGAAAAAGGGCGTAATGAATCTCGTTGAGGCGCGGTTTTCTCCGGAGTTCATAAACAGGATAGATGACGTTATCGTGTTCAAACTCCTCCCGATGGACGAAGTGAGACAGATTGCTGCTATGTACCTGGAAACGATCAAGGAGACGATGATGGAGTACGGCAAAACCCTTGAGTATTCGGCGGCAGCTCTTGATTTTCTCGCACAGGTTGGCTTCAGCATAAAGTACGGAGCGCGGTTTCTCAAAAGGACAATAGACGAAAAGGTCAAGATACCGATTACACTTATGTGGAATAAGTCCGATTTGTTCTATCTCGATCTGGTCGAAGGGGAACTCGTGGTTAATGCAAAGGAGGTAGGGGTATAAATGACTGATGAAAAGGCAAAGGGATTCAGGGTGATTGACAAGAGAAGGATTGGAAAAGAGGATGCACCGGAAGAAAAAAATGATGTTCCCCACGTAGAAAGGAAAAAGCCAGAGGAAAAACGCTCTGAGGAGAAGGCACGAAAGGAGGAAAGCGGCGGTCAGACGGGACAAGAAAAAGCGGTCGGTGATGCATATGCCAGGGTGAAAGAAGAATCCGGGTCCTTTCAGCCTGACTTCACCGATATCGTGAAGTCTTTTTTTATGCAGGCGCTTGCCTCCCTGGGCATGCTGGAAGGGGAAGGCATTCAACCCGGCCCGCCGAACCTGGACCTTGCGAGGCAGTATATCGATCTGCTCGGGGTTCTGGAGCAGAAAACCAGGGGAAACCTTTCGAAGGAAGAAGAGTCTTTGCTCAGAGAATACCTTGCCCAGGTCAGAATGGTATTTGTAAAACTTTCAAAAGAAACAACGAATAAATCATAGGTGTTTCTCGTCTACCCGAAAAAAGGAGGGTGCTTTCCATGAGAAAAGTGAGAATAGGTGTGCTTCTGCTGGCACTAGCGATTTTGGTGGGGCTTATTGTGTACGGTAATGGCAGCAAGTTCACGGAAAAAACCGATGCAGCCTATATCGCGAAGAACAAAGATGACATAGTCGAACCGAGTGCGAATCTTCCCATGAACATTCCCGATCTTGTCAATAACGTGAAAAACTCTATAGTCAACATCAGTACGGAGACGATCGTCAAGTTCAAGAAACCCGAGTTCAGGAGTCCTTTCGGCCGTGACCCGTTCGAAGATTTTTTCCGAGATTTTTTTGGGAAGATGCCAAGAGAACAGAAGAGGAGATCCCTCGGGTCCGGCTTTATCGTTTCTGAAGACGGTTACATTCTCACGAATAACCATGTCGTTCAGCGGGCAGATGAGATCACGGTAAAATTATATGACGAGAGAGAGTTGCCGGTGGAAGTTATCGGCAGTGATCCGAAAACAGACATTGCATTGATCAAAATCAAAAACGATGGAAAATTGCCGAGCGCAAATCTCGGTGACTCAGATTCACTCAAAGTAGGTGAGTGGGTAGTGGCGATCGGTAACCCCTTCGGGCTCGAACACACGGTCACTACCGGGATAGTGAGCGCCAAAGGAAGGGTCATTGGATCCGGCCCTTACGATGACTTCATCCAGACCGATGCATCCATTAATCCCGGAAATAGCGGTGGCCCCCTCTTCAACCTGAAGGGAGAAGTCGTTGGGATTAATACGGCCATCGTTCAGGGAGGGCAGGGGATAGGATTCGCTATTCCGATAAACATTGCGAAGGACGTTTTCGCGCAACTCAAGGAAAAGGGAAGGGTCGTTCGGGGCTGGCTCGGGATTTACATGCAGGACATCACCGAGGACATGGCAAAGTCACTCAACCTGAAGTCAAGCGACGGCGTGATCATAACGGAGGTCATGAAAGATTCGCCTGCTGAGAAGGCGGGTCTGAAAGAGAGCGACGTGCTCATTGAATTTGACGGGAAAAAAGTAAAGGATGTCCATCAACTCCCGGCCGTTGTGGCAGCAATTACCCCCGGAACGGAGGTGGCGCTAACAATAATCCGGGATGGCAAACAAAAGAAGATAAACGTAAAGCTGGGGGAGATGCCGGGAGAGGAGGTTCTGGCATCGAAGAAGACGGACATCATCGGGGAGCTGGGATTGGTCGTTCAGGATATCACGGATGAGATTGCGAAATTCATGGAGATCGAAGATTCCAGCGGTGTCATTGTAAGCGGCGTGGAGTCTGGCTCTCCCTCCGATGATGCGGGTATCCGGGAGAGGGACATCATCAGGCAGGTGAACAGGAAGCAGATCAACGATTTGACAGAGTTCAGGGAAGCCCTGAAAAATGCTTCCGGAGAGAAGAGTGTTCTCTTTCTCGTCGAGAGAGGAGAAAGGAGATTGTTTGTAGTTGTAAAGAAGAGATAACCGGTTAAAAAACCCTCCCCGATCTTCTTGGGAGGGTTTTTTAATGGAGTCATGCTTATACACACATAAAAAGCAAAAGAGGGAGAGAACAGTGATTAGCATGGAAAGATTAACCATAAAGACAAGGGAAGCCGTCGAGAAAGCAAAAAACCTGTCGGATTCGCTGGGTCATCAATCCATCGACAGTGCCCATCTGCTCCATGCCATTCTATCCGATCGGGAGAGCGTTGTATGCGATATGGTGATGAAGATTGGTATCTCTCCCGGCGCGGTCGTCTCCGATATAAACCTTTTGCTCGAAAAGCTACCCAAAGTCTCGGGCATATCCCAGAAGTACATCACTCCTGAACTTGAGAAGCTGTTCGAAGTTTCCTTCAGGGAGATGGAGGCCTTGAGAGACGAGTATATTTCCGGCGAACACATCCTCCTCGGCGCGACTCAAAAAGAGAGCGGGCCAGTGGCAGATATCCTTGCCAGGCATGGTCTTTCCCGTGAGGTTATTTTGAAGGCCCTCTCAGAGATGAGGGGGAGCATGAGAATTACCGATGAGGCTCCCGAGGACAAGTACAAGCCGCTGGAAAAATATGGCAAAGATCTCACCGATCTCGCGAGAAGGGGAAGGCTCGACCCTGTTATAGGAAGAGACGAGGAAATTCGCAGAGTTGTTCAGGTGCTCTCGAGAAGAACGAAGAACAACCCGGTCCTGATAGGTGAACCGGGTGTTGGGAAGACAGCAATAGTAGAAGGGCTTGCGAGAAGGATTACGGCAAAGGATGTGCCGGAATCTTTGAAAGACAAGAGAATCGTTGCCCTTGACTTGGGGGCGCTCGTAGCAGGAGCGAAGTACAGAGGGGAGTTTGAGGAGAGATTGAAGGCAGTCCTCAAGGAGGTAGTTGAGTCTGCGGGAAACATCGTTCTTTTCATCGACGAACTGCACACTGTTGTTGGAGCCGGGAAAGCGGAGGGGGCCATAGATGCCTCCAACATGTTGAAGCCTTCTCTCGCAAGGGGGGACCTGCGTTGTATCGGCGCAACAACCATAGATGAATACAGGAAAAACATCGAGAAAGACCCTGCCCTCGAGAGGAGATTTCAGCCTATAACGGTTGCTGAACCAACGGTGGAAGGTACGATTGCGATCCTCCGCGGGCTCAAGGAGCGATACGAGGTTCACCACGGTGTCAGGATAAAAGATTCTGCATTAATTGCCGCTGCGACGCTCTCGCACCGATACATATCCGACAGGTTCCTTCCGGATAAGGCGATCGATCTCATCGATGAAGCAGGGTCGAGGTTGAGGATAGAAATTGATAGTAAACCGACGCAGATAGATGAGATTCAGAGAAAGATAATCCAGCTGGAGATGGAGCACAAAGCCCTCTCGAGGGAAGATGACCCCGCTTCGATGGATAAGCTGAAACGTATCGAAATAGAGATTGGTGAGTTAAACGGCGAGATAGAAGATCTCACCGAAAAGTGGCAGAGGGAAAAGGGGATTATTTCCCGTGTCCAGGCAGTGAAGGAGAAAATTGAATCGAGTAAAAATGAAATAGAAATTGCCGAGAGGGAGGGAGATCTCGAAAAGGCTTCGAGACTCAAGTACGGAACACTTCCAAACCTGCAGCAGGAGCTGGCGGAGGCACAGGATGAGCTCGAGGCCCTGTCGCGTGGAAGGAGGTTTTTGCAGGAGGAAGTTACGGAGGACGATGTAGCTGAAATTGTGGCCAAGTGGACGAGAATACCGGTTACGAAACTTCTCGAATCGGAATCCATGAAACTTTTGAAGATGGAGGAAAGTCTCAGGGAGCGGGTGGTCGGTCAGGACGAGGCCGTGGAGCTGGTTTCCAACGCAGTGAGGAGGGGGAGGGCCGGCCTCAAAGACCCGAACCGACCAATCGGTTCATTTATTTTTCTCGGTCCTACCGGAGTCGGGAAGACGGAACTTGCCAGGGCTCTGGCCGAGTTTCTCTTCGATGATGAAAATGCGATGGTGCGGATCGACATGTCTGAGTATATGGAGAGCCATTCCGTGGCGAGACTTATCGGTGCCCCTCCCGGTTACGTGGGTTACGAGGAAGGCGGCCAGCTTACAGAGGCAGTGAGGAGGAAATCCTACACGGTCATTCTCTTCGACGAGATAGAGAAGGCCCACGCGAGCGTTTTCAACGTTTTGCTCCAGGTACTCGATGACGGCCGTCTAACTGACAATCAGGGAAGAACCGTCGATTTTAAAAACACCGTTATAATAATGACATCTAACATCGGTAGCCACATTATCCAGGAGTGGGCGGGGAAGGATTTCAGCGAGGGGGCCGACCTTGTCTTCGACGAGCTGAAGAAAAACTTCAAACCGGAATTTTTGAACAGGATAGATGAAGTGGTTCTCTTCAGAAATTTGAGCAAGGATGATTTGATAAGAATTGTGGATATTCAGTTGAGAAAAGTGGGGGCTCTGCTGAAGGATAAGAAGATCACGTTGGCACTCTCAGATGGAGCGAAGGATTTTATCGTCGAGGCAGGATGGGACCCCGTGTTTGGTGCAAGGCCTCTGCAAAGGGCACTCCAGAAACATATCCTCGACAGCATAGCCCACAAAATCATATCGGGTGAGATACCTGAAGGGGAAATGGTTTACGTCGAAAGGGATGAAGAGGGACTCACGTTTCAATTGGGTGAAAAGCCTGGATCTCGGGAGAATATTCCTTGACAAAAGACGATGGAAAATTAAAATAGTAAAAAAACAGCGTTTGATAATCAGGTGAAAAAACCACAGAAATTAAACTTCCTTGCTCCGGCAAAAATCAATCTCTCACTGTATGTTTTGCACAGGAGAGAAGACGGCTACCATGAGATTGAGAGTCTCATAGTCCCGGTTTCTCTCTTTGATTTCGTTTCAATTTCCACAAAAGAGGGAGAAATAGAGGTAATATGCAGCGGAAATGTTCCCGTACCTGAAGATGAGGATAATATTGCGTTTGCGGCAGCCTCCTTGTTTTTAGACTATTTTGGTTTGAATGAAGGTGTGAGGATAGAAATTGAGAAAAAGATTCCAGCTGGTTCCGGCCTCGGCGGCGGCAGCAGCGATGCGGCGGCTGTTTTAAAGGGCATGTCCATGCTCATTCTCGGAGAGTTGAGGGCGGCCAATTTATTGGAGATTGCATCCCGTGTGGGATCGGACGTTCCTTTTTTTATCTATCCTTCCTCTGCCATTGTTTCCGGGAGGGGAGAAATAATCACCAGATTGGATTTCAGGAAAATGTTTCATATTCTCATTGTAAAACCCGATGTTTCCATGAGCACTGCCGAGGCATACCGCTTGCTCAACAGAACGAGCGAACCGGTAGCTGTGGGTCGAAGGCCGCCCGATGTGGTCGACGATTTGGACGATTTGAAGGAGTCACTGCACAATGATTTTGAGGAAGTGGTGTTTGAGAAGTGTCCAGAGGCGGAGGATTTGAAGAAAAAAATGCTCAACCTGGGTGCTTCTGCAGCACTTTTGAGCGGCTCGGGTTCCGCGGTGTTCGGATTATTTGAGAGAAAGGAGGAAGCAGAGAAGGCAAGGAGGGGATTCGATCATGATGAGGGTGTTTTCGTTAAAATCGTGAGCAATTTCTAGACATCAAATGAGGAGGGGGAGATGGAGATTACCGAAGTGAAAGTTTTTCCCGTTCAGAACGACGAGAGACTGAAAGCTTACGCCACGATTATCTTCGACGACTGCTTCATTGTCAGGGATCTGAAAATAATCAAAGGCAACGAGGGACTATTCGTTGCCATGCCGAGTAAAAAAAGGAAAGATGGAACGTATAGAGATACCGCTCATCCTTTGAACAATGAAACGAGATCGATGATAGAGAAGGCTGTTCTTACCGAATATGAAAATGAGTTGAAGAACTTGGACCAACAGCCTACGGTGTAATGAAAACATGGTTCCCTCATAATTGGGGGGTCGTCTAAGGGCAGGACAGGGGCCTTTGGAGCCTCTAGTGGGGGTTCGAATCCTCCCCCCCCAGCCAGTTTCTTTTTGTTGTTGAATATCTCTCGCTTTGATGTATAATACCAATCCTTTGGAAGGAACTCTTCGGAGATACGTGTAATGAAGGAACTCAAGGTTTTTTCTGGGAGTGCCCATAAAAAACTGGCAGAAGACATATGTAAATATCTCGGGATCAGCCTCGGCGAGGCTTCACTAAAGCGCTTCGGGGATGGTGAGGTGAACGTCGAGATCGGCGAGAATGTCCGCGGGATGGATGTGTTTCTCATCCAGCCGACTTGCCCGCCGGTCAATGAGCACATCATGGAGATGCTGGTTATGGTCGATGCGCTCAAAAGGGCATCGGCGAACCGGATAAATGCAGTGATCCCGTATTACGGTTACGCGCGCCAGGATAGAAAGGTGGCCCCGCGGACATCGATAACTGCAAAGCTCGTGGCTGATCTTCTCTCGGCTGCGGGCATTTCAAGGCTGCTCACGATGGATTTGCATGCCGGCCAGATTCAGGGATTTTTCAATATTCCCGTAGACCACCTGTATGCGGCCCCGGTGATTCTCGCCTACATTCGGGAACGTTACAAAAACGATATCGTTATCGTTTCCCCCGATGCCGGCGGTGTGGAAAGAGCGAGGGCATTTGCAAAAAGATTAAATGCCACACTGGCGATTATCGACAAGAGGAGAGAAGGGCCAAACGTCGCAGAGGTTATGAACATAATAGGTGATGTGGCAGGAAGATTGGTGGTGATTCTCGATGATATGATCGATACAGCAGGGACGATATGCCGGGCTGTGGATGCGCTTATCGCAAAAGGTGCAAAAACCGTCTGCGCATGTGCTACCCATCCGGTCTTATCCGGACCCGCAATCGAGAGCATTTCCAATTCAGCGCTCCAGGAAGTTTTGGTGACCGATACAATTCCCTTGAGGCCTGACGCAATGGCCTGCAAAAAAGTGAAAGTTCTGTCGGTGGCAGATCTTCTTGGAGAAGCTATCAAGCGAATACATTTTAACGAGTCTGTGAGCTACCTTTTTGTCTAGTTCACCCGTTTTTTAAGGAGCGGTCCGATGAGTGTGTATGAGTTAAACGTAAATTTGAGGACGGAAAAGGGGAAGGGAAGCGCGAGAAGATTCCGCGCCGTCGATAAGGTGCCGGCTGTCGTGTATGGACTCGGCAGGCCTTCCCGTCTTCTGACGGTAGAAAAAAAAGATATCGAGCGGTATCTTCGGGAAGTTACTGGCACCACGCTTGTTTTGTTGAAGGTTGATGGCGGAAAGGATGAGGCTTACGCAATCGTGAAAGAGTATCAGCTTGACCCCATCAGGGACACGATCATACACCTTGATTTTCTGGAGGTTGATCTCACGAAAAAGACCGTCGTTGAAGTTACGCTTAATTATACCGGAAAACCGCAGGGAGTCGAGATGGGGGGCACCGTTGAGGTCTTGAAGAGGGAGATCGAGGTTGAATGTCTCCCGTCCAATATTCCCGAGTACATATCGGTTGATATCTCTTCCCTCGACATCGGCGATGTCCTCCACGTTGAGGACATTGTCTTTCCGGAAGACGTGGAAACCACGGAGGACATGAGTCTCCCCATCGTGTCGGTGAAAATGATAGCAGAGGAAGTCGAAGAAGTCGTCGAAGAAGAGGTTGTCGAGGAAGAAGCGGAAGCACCTGATGAGGTATCAGGTGAGGATACTGAAAAGGATTAAGCGTTTCAGGAAAGAGGTCTATTCGTTTTTCATATTTGGCCTGGGGAATCCAGGAACAGCATACAGGAAAACCCTTCACAATGCAGGGTGTTTGGCTCTGGACCGGCTGGCCCAGCGAGAAGGCATCTCATTCACAAAAATGAGGGGCAACACACTGTTTGGCTCATTAGCGGTGAGCCCGGAGGAAAGGGTATTCGTGGGAAAACCGCAAACATATATGAATCTTTCCGGAGAAGCGGTCAGATATTTTTATCGTAGTCATCGTTTTCCCTTGGACAGATTGATCGTTATCCACGATGACCTGGATATTGTGCCGGGCAGGATAAAAATAAAGGTGGGGGGTGGATCGGGAGGACACAAGGGCATCGTGTCGATTGTCGGGGCCATCGGAAGTTCCGATTTTACGAGAATCAAAATCGGTGTCGGGAGGCCTCCGAAAGGCATCGATCCGGCAGAATACGTTCTTCGCCCTCCCTTGAGCGAGGATGAAGAGGATTTTTATTGTGGGGTTCATCACGCATCAAGTGCTATAATGATGTGTTTAAAAGGGGGGATTGAAAAGGCGGCGATTTACTACAATTCGAACAGGCCATACGATGGGAGCTGAGTATTCTCCTTGCTACGGGGAAAAGGGGCCCCGTGGCTGCTAATCCACAGGGAGGTGAAAGAATGAGAAGGTACGAAACGGCGGTAATCTTTGATTTTGAATGGGAGGAGGAAGAACGAAACGCCTTTGTTGAACGCCTGGAAAATATTATCACCGATTTTTCAGGTGAGGTTTTCGACAAAGAAGACTGGGGCGGTCGGAAGCTTGCCTACAAAATTCTCAAGAAAAACAGTGGTCATTACCTTTTTCTCCGTTATTCCGGAAAGGCGGGCGTCGTTGAGGAGATAGAGCGGGTTATGGGACTGAACGAAAAGGTCCTCCGTTATCTCACTACCAGATTCGAGAAAGATATAAAAGGCAAATACCCAATCCCGCCCTCGATCGATGAGTTTCTCGACAGGGATATAACAGAACTCCAGACACTGAAAGCTCAATGGAGAGGGGAAGCGTCGGCACAGACCCCAGCCGACCAAAAAACCCCGGAGAGGGAATCGAAAGAGAAACCCGAGAGAGAAAGCAAAGAGGCAGAAATCACCAATGAATTGGATGAGGAACGAACAGTTGACACGAATGATGAAGGGAGAGATGAGGGGAGCTAACCATGGTTAGGTTCAACAGGGTGATAATAGGGGGAAACCTCGTGAGGGACCCGGAGATTCGGTTTCTTCCATCGGGACTTTCGGTAACGAATTTTACCGTTGCTGTCAATCACACCTTCAGGCAGGATAATGAAAAGAAGGAAGAGGTATCCTATTTTGATGTGGTCGTTTTCGGGAAGCAGGGCGAGACCTGCGCTGAATACCTCTCAAAGGGGAGGAGCGTGCTCGTGGAGGGGAGGCTCAGACAGCGAAGATGGGAGACGGACGATGGGCAGAGGAGGAGCAAGATTGAGATCGTTGCCCAGCAGGTCCAGTTTCTCGGCCCACCCCGGGAAGGAGATAAGGGGGGGCAGAGAGTTGCGGAGCCTGAAATCGATCCGGTCGATGAGGACATCCCTTTTTGATACATTGAAATAACAACCGTTAAGGAGGCATTTACCTATGGCAGACCGCAGGTCTTTTCAGAGGCGTAGGTATCAGAGAAAGAAATTTTGCCGGTTTTGTGCAAACAAGGAGTTGATCATTGATTATAAAAACATTGCGACCCTCAGGCACTTCATAACCGAGAGGGGGAAGATTATCCCGAGAAGGATATCGGGAACCTGCGCAAGACATCAGAGGATGTTGACAGGGGAACTCAAGAAAGCCAGGATACTGGCTTTGATCCCCTTCACTACGACGCAGATAAAGTGAGTGGAGGATGGGGATGAAGGTGATTCTTATTCAGGATATGGAAAATCTCGGCAGTGCCGGTGATATCGTCGAGGTGGCAAAGGGATATGGGAGGAATTTCCTCATTCCTCGAAATCTCGCTGTCGTTGCAAGCACCAGAAACATAAAGAAGCTGGAGCACCAGAAAAATATGGTAGAGGCGAAGGTGAGAAAGGAATCGGAGAAATCAAGGAGTCTCTTGGAAAAGGTGGATGGGCAGGAGCTGATTGTTCGTGCAAACGTGGGTGAGGAAGGCAAACTCTTCGGCTCCGTTACTTCGGCCGATATCGCTGAGGAACTGGGAAAACTCGGGTTCGATATAGACAGGAAGCAGATAGTTCTCGATACCGCAATCAGATCTATCGGTGAGCACAGAATGAAAGTAAGGGTTTCATCAGGTCTTTTTGCAGAGATTGTCGTAACGGTTGTCCCCGAAGAGTAAATGGGGGGGGTTGTGCAGAGCCTGTCAGGTCAAAAATTGAGAGTGCCGCCTCACAATCTTGAGGCGGAGCGTGCGCTCCTCGGCAGTATCCTCCTGAATTCGGAGGTGATACCGTCTGTAATCGAAATACTCAAACCAGCCGACTTTTACAATAAGAACCATTCAACGATTTTCGAATCAGTCGTTTCTCTATTCGACAGGAACGAACCAATCGATATTTTGACCCTGAAAAACACCCTTGCGACAAAGGGTATTCTCGATGAAGTGGGGGGGGACTATTATCTTTCCGATATTGTAAACAGCACGGTAACTTCAGCAAACGCAGCAACGTATGCGAAAATTGTCAAAGAAAAAGCGACGCTGAGAACTCTGCTTCGAACCGCTGAATGGATTGTCGAGGCCGGCTATGACAGGATTGATGACGCTGAAGAGTTTCTCGATAAGGCTGAGACAGACATTTTCAAAGCATCAGAGGAACGTGCCACGACGTCATATCACCATATGAGGGATATGATAAGCGTTGTTTTGAAAGAAATCGAGGGTCTGACCGAGGACAGACGGCTTACCAGGGGTGTTCGAAGCGGATTTAACGATCTCGATAATCTCACCCTCGGTTTCCAGCCCGCTGATCTTATTATCGTCGCAGCCCGGCCCGGTATGGGAAAAACTTCTCTATGCTTGAATATAGCCCATAACGCTGCCGTGAGAGGAAAAATGGGGGTGGCGGTATTTTCCATGGAGATGAGCAAGGAGCAACTTGCGTTGAGATTACTCTGCTCGCATGCACGGGTCGATCTTTTCCGGCTTCGATCGGGAATCTTAAAGAGCGAGGAATACTCAGAAATAGCCAAGGCAGCCGGCATTCTCGCAGATGCTCCCATGTACATCGACGACTCTCCCGGCATCTCTTCTTTGGAGCTGCGGGCCAAGGCAAGGCGGCTTAAGTACGAGCTGAAAGATAAGCTCTCCCTTATTGTGGTTGATTATCTTCAGCTGATGAGGGGGAGGGGTAAGGCGAATACGCGGGAACAGGAGATATCGGAAATTTCAAGGTCGCTCAAATTTCTCGCGAAAGAACTGAATATTCCCGTTATCGCCATTTCCCAGTTGAACAGGGCCCTGGAGGCCAGGGATGACAAGAGACCACGACTTTCCGACTTGAGAGAATCGGGTGCTATAGAGCAGGACGCGGATCTGATACTCTTTATCTACCGGGATGAGTTATACCAGAAAGGGGAAATTTCGGAAGATCAGAGAGGAAAGGCCGAGGTAATCATCGGAAAGAACAGAAACGGGCCCATCGGCAAGTTGGACTTGGTTTTCTTGAAAGAGTATACGAGATTTGAGGATATGGCGAAGGGTTACTGATCGGTGTCCATCGATCTCGAAGGCAGGGACTTACCCGCCCATGAACCACCGGCCGTCCGAGGAGCGAAATCCTGACAGAAGGTGCTTTTCGAGTTTTCTTTTGGAAACTTCTATGGACTTTTCTATCTCGTGGCCTTTGATGAGGTTGGCGAGAATGAGAGAGGAAAGTGCACATCCGGTACCGTGAAAGTTTCCTTTCCTAACGGCCTTACCGGAAAATGTGATCATGCCCCCCCTGTGGAACAGGTAATCTGTTCCCCTCTCTTTTTCCTGGCCACCCGTTAACAAAACAGATGTGCCTGAGACCTCCGAAAGGGTCCGGCAGAGTAGATCTTTTTTCTTCCCGCCTATGCCGAAGAGGGAAGACAGTATTTTCAATTCAAGCCAGTTGGGAGTAATTAGCGAGCAAAGTGGTACGATTTTCTTGAGCAGTTTGAGCCCCCCGTCTGAGATAAGAGGGGTTCCGTAAGAAGAAAAGAGCACGGGATCCAGAACAACCCATTGTGGTGATAAATCCCTGAGAAACCGGTAAATTTCCTGGACGATTCCTGCTGAGCCGACCATGCCGATCTTTACGCCCCGAATGCTGAACGTATCGTTTTGCGCCAGTAATGAGTCCCGGAAGAAATTTCTGGGGATCCTCCGGGTGCTTACTACCTTTTTTCCCGTTTGCACGGTGAGAGCTGTTGGAACACCTGCTGCATGAACCTTCTCCCCTTTTATTATCGAAACGTCCGCCAGAAGCCCGGCACCACCCGTTGGGTCGAGGCCGGATAACACGAGGGCCGCAATGCTGGTCACTTTCTCTTCCCTTTTTTTTCCGGTTTTTTCTTCCCGATCTTTAACTTTTCAACCTTGTTGTGAAGGGTATTTCTGTTTATCCCCAGTATTTTCGAAGCCTTGATCTTGTTTCCGTTTGTCGCTTGCAAGATGGTTTTTATAAGCGGTCTTTCCACCTGGCTCATGAACATTTCCCACAGGCCTGTCTCGGATTCGATTTCCTGCCCCATCTTTTCCACGAAGCCCCTTGTTTTCAGTTCAACCAGTCTTTCCAGAGACAAGTCCTGGAGAACTTTTTCCGCAAAATGGGTAATCCCCTTATCAGGCCGCAGAAATTGCACCACGTCTCTGTCTGTTATGGATTCTTCTCTGGTGTTTATGCAGGCTTTCATGATGAGGTTTTCTAGTTCTCTCACATTGCCGGGCCAATCGTATTTGACAAGCTCCGAAAGCGCCTCCTCTGTGAGCCTTTTGTCGATGTTCGTCAAAAGCGATGAATATTTTTTTGCCATGTAGCGGGCCAGCAGGGGAACATCCTCTTTCCGCTCCCGAAGCGGTGGCATATAAATCTGATAGACGTTGAGCCTGTCGAACAGGTCGCTCCTGAATGCTCCCTTTTTTACCAGCTCTTCGAGGTTTCTGTTTGTTGCAGTAATTATTCTGCCGTTGAATTTCTTGAGGAAATTGCTTCCCAGCCGATAAAATTCTTTCTCCTGGATGAACCGGAGAAGTTTGGCCTGGAAATGAAGCGGAATGTCTCCGATTTCATCCAGGAACAGGGTTCCGTCCGTCGCAACCTCAATCTTGCCGGGTTTGCTCGTTACAGACCCCGTAAAGGAGCCTTTTTCGAAACCGAAGATCTCCGCTTCTATCATTTCATGGGGAATCGCTGCCATATTTACGGGGACAAATTTATTCTGAACGACCCTTGAGAGCTCGTGGATGGTCCGAGCCACCAATTCTTTTCCCGTCCCCCTCTCACCCGTAATGAGAACCGTTAAGTCAGTGTTGGCAATTTTACCGATTTGTTTGTAAAGGTCAATTATAGGTTTCGAGGTCCCGACGATTTTTTCTTGATCGAGATATTCTTCAATCATTTCTGAGCTTACAGAATCGGATTCCTTTTTCCTTTCTTCATCGATCGTCCTATCCAGGATTGTTTCTATCTCATCGAGATCAAAGGGTTTTGTAAGGTATTCCATAACGCCCAGCGATGCTGCTTTTGCAGCGGGTTCAGGGCTTTTGACAGCCGTCATGACGATGAACTTGGGTGCCTGTAGGCTTTTCACGGCAGTTTCCATAACCGTCAACCCATCGATCTCGGGCATGCGGATATCGATGAATATGAGGGAGTAATTTTTCGTGAGTATTTTTTCGAGGGCGTCCTTTCCATTTTCCGCCTCATCGACAGAAAAGCCCATTTTCCTGGCAGTTTCGGAGAGGACCCACCGAATGGACTGATCATCATCAGCTATTAAGATCTTCAAGGCGAGCACGTTAGATTTCCTCCTTTTTGAGCGGGAGGTATACCCTGAAGGCCTTTCCATCGGGAAATACCTTTAGTCGAATTGAGCCCCCGTGAGCTTTTATGATGTTTTTGACAAAGAAGAGCCCCATCCCGGCGCCTTCCGGTTTGTTTGTGTAAAAGGGGAGAAAGAGGAATGGGATCTCCTCATCTTTGATCTTTTTTCCCGTGTCGAAAAATTCCATTTCGATGATAAAATTTTTACTCTTTCCTTTTGCTTCATAGACCAGGTCTTCATGGAGTTTCAAGGTGATGCGCACGGTCCCACATTCTTCAATTGCTTCGACGGAGTTTTTCAGCAAATTTGTAAATGCCCTGAAGAGTGCGTCGGGCTCACCGTCGATACCGGGAAGGGAAGTGTCGGCGATTATTTTAATTGTTATGTCTTTCCCCAAGGTGGACACATGGGATATGACGAGCTCTATAGCCTCCGTCAGTACGTTGAGCACATCTACATGCTCCTTCTTTGTCCCCTCATGCGTTTGTAAAAGCCCATCGAGAAACCTCGCTATCCTGTCCGTCTCCCTGATAATAACCCGGGCATGGTTTTTAAAAGGTGAGTTTTCCCCCAAATTTTTCATAAGCATCTGGGCCGCGCCTTTAATCCCCCCCAGGGGATTTTTTATCTCGTGGCCTATTCCCCTCCAGACAATCTCGTAGCTGCTAGGGTCCCATTGTTCCCTCCCGATGAATTTTTCCACAAAGCTCTCTTCTTTCTTCTTGAATGATATCAGCGAGAAGGGCTCCTTTTCCCCGTTTGCCGTGAATGAGACGAGTTCGAAGAATTCCAGTGGAATTTTATCCCCCTCTTTGTTGGAGATGGAGATGTCAAACATCAATATTCTTTTTCCCGAAAAGGCTTCTTTGAAGTATTTCGAAAAATTATCGATATCTCTGAACAGCTCCTGCGCACTTTTTTTAGCGATATTGTTAAGCGAGTCGCGAAACGTCTCTTCAGCAGAGCTGTTGGCGTATCGTATATTCCCAAGGTTGTCAGAGACAAGTATCGGTATTCCGATCGCTTCAGGAATGTTTTCAACGATATTTCTCAAAGAAGTTTTCGATTTCAAATTTCATTACCTCGGGATTTGCGACTTTGCTGACCTTCTCCCTGAAAGTTGACGAGTTCGGGAGATCTCTCGAGTACCAGGAAATGTGTTTTTGGAAGAAGGTTGTGGCCTTCTCCCCGTACAGCGTGTGGAATCCTCTGAAATGTTCGAGAACGATATCCCCCAGGGAAGGAAATCCATTGCCTCTTTCGCCATTTGCGTAACGCTTGATGAGTGAAAAAATGCTCGGGTTTCTGAGTGCTTCTCTCCCGATCATGATACCGTTGCAACCCGAACTTGTGTAAACCCTCTTGGCGTCATAGAATGTTTCGATGTCCCCGTTTGCGATAATGTATGTAGCGCTTAGATTATTGCATATTTCCGCTACCTTCTCGTGGTCCGCCGCTCCTTCCATTCCCTGTTTCACGCTTCTTGGATGAATCACGATTGCATCGGCACCGTTTTCGGCAAGAGCGCTTGCAAAGTGCAGGTAGGAGCGGTCCTTTTCATCCCAGCCGGTCCTGATCTTGACAGACAGCGGTAAAGTAATATTCCTTTTTACCCTCCGAACGATCGACGAGGCGAGTTTTTTGTTTCTCAAGAGAGTTGCTCCGGATCCGGTTTTCAAGACTTTTTTGACCGGGCATCCCATGTTGATATCTACGAAGTCAAAGCCGAGTTCCTGACCGATAGCGGCAGCGTCAGCCATTATACCGGGGTCATTTCCGAATAATTGTATCCCGATCGGCTTTTCCCCGGGATGAAAGTGGGAGTATCGTTTCTTCGTTTTCGATGAACCATTCGATGTTAAACCGATAGCGTTGACCATCTCTGTGGTGACGACGTCGGCGCCGAGTTTTCTGCAAATACCCCGGAATGCACTGTCGCTGTACCCTGAAAGAGGAGCCAGAAACGTAAGTTTTCTGTCAAACGTGAACATTTATTCCCGGTCCTGCCGGTGTATGGCAGATTTTATTTTACCGATATTTCCTTGCAAATACAGGAAATTTAATATTATATTTTTTTATACCTTGAATAAAAAACGATATAAAGGGGAATGACGATGCCTGATGGAACCGTCATATTGGACAAGGTTACCACGTTCGAGGAACCGAAGATGGTAAAGGCCATGGGTATTTACCCCTACTTCAGGGAAATTTCCTCTTCGCAGGACCCGGTAATAATAATTAACGGGAAAGAAGTCATTATGCTCGGGTCCAACAGTTATCTCGGCTTGACCACACATCCGGAGGTTAAAAAAGCTGCTATCGATGCTATTGTAACCTACGGCACGGGGTGTGCGGGATCCAGGTTTTTAAACGGGACGCTCGATATTCACCGGATGCTCGAAGAGGAGCTTGCCGAACTGGTGGGAAAAAAAAGCGCCCTTGTCTTTTCAACCGGTTTTCAGACAAATCTCGGAACCATATCATCACTCGCAGCGAAGGGCGAATACATTATTTTGGACAAGCTGAACCATGCGAGCATAATAGACGGAGCCAGACTGAGTTTCGGGAAGATGATCAAATACAATCACAATGACATGGAAGATCTCGAAAGATCTTTTGAACACCTGCCCCTGGATAAGGGAAAACTCATGGTTGTCGACGGTGTGTTCAGCATGGAAGGGGATATTGCGAATTTACCCGAAATCGTCGAGCTATGCAAGAAATACGGGTCGGCCCTGATGGTGGATGATGCCCACGGTATCGGTGTGCTCGGCAAAAACGGTGCCGGCACGGCAGATCACTTCGATCTTGCAGACGACGTTCAGATTATCATGGGTACTTTCAGCAAATCTCTCGCCTCTCTGGGCGGGTTCGTTGCATCCGATGAGGACACCATCGAGTATCTAAAGCACGTATCGAGATCATTGATGTTCAGCGCGAGCATGCCCCCTGCCAACGTTTCGGCAGTGAGAGCCGCCCTGATCATCATGAAAAGAGAGCCGGATAGGATTGACAGGTTGTGGGAAAATACGAACAGGATGAAGAGGGGCCTCGAGCAGCTCGGTTTCGATACGGGCAATTCCCAAACACCGATAATTCCGGTGAGAATCGGAGACACGATTCGCACTTTTACCGGTTGCATCAAACTCCAGGAGGAGGGTGTTTTTGTAAACCCCGTCGTGGCTCCAGCAGTACCCGAGGGGGATTGCCTCATACGGGTGAGTTTGATGGCAAACCATACCTTCGAACAGATCGACATTGCGCTCTCAAAATTCGAAAAGATTGGGCTGGAACTGGGAGTAATTTAAGGAGGACTGCGAGTTGAGAATCACTGCGGTCCAGCCCTCTTCGAAAAGAGACGTCCTGAAATTCATAAAATTTCCTTTAGATCTATATTCACAATCGCAATATTATGTCCCCCATCTCATTTTCGAGAGGAAAGGCTTTTTCAACCCACGGAAAAATCCTTTTTTCAAGCATGCAGATGTGGAGTATTACCTCGCCCGCTCGAAAGAGGGAAAAATTCTTGGCCGTGTTACCGCCCACATAGACTGGAATTATGTCAGGTATCACTCAGAAAAGACGGGATTCTTCGGGTTTTTCGATTGTATCGAGGATCAAGGTGTCGCTTCGGCTCTTCTTGATCGTGCCTCTGGTTTTTTGAGAGAGAAGGGAATGAACAAGATGCTCGGGCCAATGAACTTCAGCACGAATGATGAAGTGGGCGTCCTCGTCAAGGGGTTCGACAGCATGCCCTCCATTATGATGCCCTACAATTATCCCTATTACGGCAGTCTCCTAGAGGAATGCGGGTACCGCAAGGCCAAGGACCTTTTCGCCTACTACGCCGAGTATGACGGGAAGATTCCCGGTTCGATCGAGCGGGTAAGCGAGAGGGTGAAAAAAAGATCTGGCGTTTATCTGAGAAATCTGGATATGAAAAATTTTCAAGCCGATCTCAGCATCATCAGGGAGATCTACAATTCTGCCTGGGAGAACAACTGGGGTTTCATACCCATGACCCAAGAGGAGGTTGCGTATCTGGGAAACAACCTGAAAAAGATTGTTGACTCTAAGATTGCATTCTTCGCTTGCATGGAGGGGCGTCATGTCGGTTTTTTCATAGCGATACCCGATTACAACGTTTTGCTGAAGGAGCTAAATGGCCGACTCTTTCCCCTGGGATTTCTCAAACTTCTCGGTGCCAGGAAAAAGGTGAACAGGTTGCGGGCGCTGGTGATGGGAGTGATAGATGAGCACCGACGAAGCGGTATCGAGTCGGTCCTTTTGGAGGAGATCTTCCGTGCCGGGCCGCGGGCGGGTTATTTGAAAGGAGAGCTATCGTGGATTCTGGAAGATAACGTGATCATAAACAAGATTATCTCCAGAATTGTTGCCGAACCCTACAAAGTATACCGGCTGTTCGAAAAAGCACTATGAAGATACTTCTCACAGGTGGTACAGGATTCATCGGGAGAAACCTGGCAGTCCGATTGGCTCAGATGGGGCACCACGTCACCTGCCTTGTGAGGAGCAGGGATTCGGCAATATGGATGGGCGAGCACCCGGGCCTTGATCCCGTCGTGGGAGAAATTACGGACAGGGCGAGCTTGGTACCCCATGTTGGAGACGTGGAGGTTATATTTCATCTCGCGGGAGTGACGAAGGCGCGAAGCAGGGAAGAGTATATGCGAATAAACGGTTTGGGGACGGGAACCCTCATCGATGCTGCTTGCTCGAGTGGTGAGGGGGTGAGAAAGGTCATCTATGTGAGCTCTCTCGCCGTGGCTGGACCACACACATCACACAATCCGGCGAAGGAAAACGGGCCGGTGGCACCGGTAACCCATTACGGAGAGAGCAAACTTCTGGGGGAGCAGCTCCTCCGTGACGGATGCAGGCAGGTTTCGTGGACGATAATAAGGCCTCCGGTGGTATACGGCCCCTATGACCGGGACGTTTTGGTCTACTTTAAATTAGCGCAAAGGGGGCTCGTGCCGGTTTTCGGGAAGACTGACATGGACTTCTCGATAATCCATGTGGACGACCTTATCAACGGCATTATCCTCGCCGGATTCAGCGACAAGAGCAATGGGGAAATCTTTTATTTGTCCGACGGAAGGGTCCACACGGTTGAGAGTGCGCTCTCTGCTCTGATCGGGGTCATCGGCAAAGGAAAACTGTTGCGCCTCCCCCCCCTGTTGGGTAGGGTTGCGGGAGTTGTCGGGGATGTGGTGGGCCATTTGAGCGGTAAAGCGCAGGTGGTCAACAGCCAGAAAGTGAAGGAAACGCTGCAGGATGGGTGGGTATGCGGAAGCGAAAAGATCCGCGATCTGCTAGGATTTCGCCCAACCGTAGGGCTCGATCAGGGTTTTGCGTCCACATATCGGTGGTACAGGAACGCGGGCTGGCTGTGAAGTTGAATTGGACTGACAACATTACCCTCTTGTATAACCTCTTCCTGGTAATCTTCGTTATTACCTTCAGGGCAAAGATTGGAAATTACGCCTGTCATATCGTCTTCAACCTTGGCATCATCTCTGGCGTCATTTTTTTCAGTCGCGCAAAGAAGCACCAACCGCTCATGCATATATTCCACCTCTGGTATCCCATCTTTCTCTATACATTCTTGTACTATCAGACGGGACTGCTCAACAGGGTTGTCATCCCCAATTTCATCGATGATTATTTTTTGGGACTGGACGTTGCTATTTTTGGAAAATTTCCTGGTTTTATCCTCTACGGCGGGGGAGGAAATGCAATGCTCGATGAGTTCTTTCATTTTTTTTACTTTAGCTACTATCTCATAATTCCCGTGACGGGAATTATACTGCATCGTAAGAACGAGGAGATTTTTAAGCAGTTTGTCTTTCAGATTTCTTCCCTTTTCTATATTTGCTATGTCATATACATTTTTCTCCCCGTCGAGGGCCCGATCGAATTGCGAAACATTCATTACCATGATCGAGGCCTGTTCCGTCAGGTCGTGGATTTTATTTACAAAGAGGGTGAAAATCCCGGTGCTGCCTTCCCGAGCTCGCACGTTGCAGTTACCTTCCTGGTTGCGTGGTGGGGGAGCCGGCACTTCGACAAGGCCAAAATATGTTACTGGTCGATTTTCCTGTTTCTCTCTCTAGCGACGATCTACTGCATGTTCCACTATGCCGTTGATGTGTTCGGGGGAATATTGCTTGCTGCCCTCGTCTTGTCTTTGTTCAAAACATTAGGGGGTATGAAAAAACCGTGAAAAAACCTTCTGTCGTTGTTGCCATAAACCCGGCTGCGAGGAGGATGAACAGGGAGAAGGCGGATAAGCTGTACCGATTTTTCCAAGAGAATAGCAAACTTATTGACTTCGTCGTATCCAAGAAAGCAGGGGATATAACTATCGCCGCAAAACGAGCGTCGGGTGATAGTTCCGTGGAGCTTTTCGTCGTCGCCGGGGGAGACGGCACTTTGAACGAGGCGATAAACGGAATCTCATGCCCGGGGCCGAAAATAGGATATGTGCCGGGGGGAACGAGCAACGTGATCCGTTTCGAACTCGGAATACCCGGTGATATCATAAGCGCTTCGATGGTCGCTTTAGGGGGCAGGGCGAAGAGGGTTAGGCCGGGAGTCGCGGGGGGCAGGAAATTTCTTCTCATGGCCGGTATTGGCATCGATGCCGATATCGTGCGCTCGGTGTCGGGGGAACTGAAGTCCCATTTGGGCAAAGCAGAGTACATTCGAACGGGATTAAATAGGATCTTTCACTATTCCCTGCCCCCCGTGAGTGTCGAAGTTGAAGGGGAAACAATGGGCGATTTCTCCTGGGCCGTCATAGCAAGGTCGTCATACTATGCCGGGAAGTTGCGCCTCGTCAGAGAGGCGACGCTTGACCGGGATACTCTTGTTGCATATCTTTTCAGGGAAAGAGGGGCACTCCCCTATCTGCGGTATTCCCTGAAAACAATTTTCGGTGTTCCCTTCGGGAAGCGGGATGCCGTGAAGGTCGAGTCCGAGTCATTCATCCTGAAATCAACCGGGCCGGTTCCCTACCAGGTTGACGGTGATTTTGTTGGGCACCTTCCCCTGGATGTGTGCACGAGTGAGGAATGGATAGAGATAAACACGCCAACTGGGTGACACTTCTCTTCGAAAGAGCGAGATGTTTCGATGTGTCCACTTGGGCCCTCTTTTTTCCATCAACCGGCGTAGTTTCAACCCCCGGGGCCATCACCCTGATGATCATTCATGTATCTTTTAAATTGGGGGGGAAGATTCAGGGATTTTGCATAACCTTGATNNTAATTTTTCCTTCTATCCGTATGGTCTTTCCTAAATAGAGTTTTTCGGGAGGGTCGGGAAATTTTCGGGCATCTCTTGCGAAGATTACGATCGACAGGTTGTTTTTCCAGTCTTTATCGAAATCAAGAAAGGTTACCTTTCCGGTGTTTTTCGTTCTCACAATTTCTCCTTCTATCACAACGTACCGGCCCGCAAACGCATGTGCATCCCTGTATTCGATTTTTACCGGGTCGTATTTATCGCCCGCCGCCCCGATTTCCTTGAGATGAACGTACCCGTCGGTTTGAAGTGCCCTCTCGAGCGTGGGGGGAGAATACTGCCTCCTGTACCTTCGAATTCTCTCGATCTCTTCGGCAACGCCTCCTTCGCTCAACCACGGTTTTCCCATGCCCCGGTATACGATTATAAATGAGTGAGCCGGGCCGTCGTACACGTGAACAGGGGAATAATGGGCTGTTGCGTATTCGAGGGCTTTGGAAGAGCCTTCCTGAAACAGTCCCCGTCCCTCTCTCTGCGCTTCCCGCTCAAGTTCCATGAACTTGCTCTTTTCCCTGAAGGGAAAGTATTTCAGGGTGAGGGCGAGCCCCCTCTGAACGAGGATTGCGTTCAGCATCTCACCCTCTTTGTGGTAGACGTAACACAGCCATCTTCCGTACCTATCCTCTGTTTCCATGTCGAATTCCAGTTCGACCTCTTTGCCATCTATCAATCCGATCACGAATTCCTTCACTTCCTGAGCCATAAATTCGCCGGGTTCTCCATTTTTCCCCAGCTCGGGGCAATCTACCCCGATAAGTCTCACAACCTTGGTTTCGCCGCCTGTATGCACGACTATCGTATCTCCGTCTGTCACAGAGAGGACCCTGGCCTGATGAACATCTTTTCCTGATACGTGGGTTGGCAAAAAGATGAAACATGAGGCTACGACAATGAGAAGAATCAGTTGTGCGAGTTTTCCGCCCTCAGGTTTCGGAAGTTTCATTGCTCAGATTTCATCAGATGGCTTGATGTCAAGGTCGCCGCTGATTTCGATGTTTGACGTATCTCTTTGTTCCTTAATGAAGGCGCTGAGTGCCGCAGCTTTTTTCTGCTCGAGCAAAAGCTCTCCGATCCGTTTTTTTTCATTCTCGTAATCCTTCATGGAGATCTCTTTTTCTCCGGCAAACTCGATGACGAAGACTTTCTCTCCCGATGAGAGGGGTTTATCGGCAATCCGTTTTGCTTTCCCCAGGGAAAGCACGTTTTCAACCATTGTGGTCGAGAGTTGCATCCCTGGAATTCCGGGAGATGACAGGGGGGAAAAGTAGGGTGTCCTCTTCAGCGATAATTTGTAATCTCCTGCCACTTTGCCCAGCCCGCCTTTATTTTTTCCGGCCGTGATTATCTCCTCGGCCGTCTGAAGGGTTTTTTGATATTTCTCTTTTTTCTCGAGGATTTTCTCTATCTTTGCCGTCACTTCATCAAGGGGTGTAATCCACGAATCTTTCCTTTCAAGCAGCCGGAAGAC
>JABAOH010034335.1_pt1 | contig 25529 bp, 27 predicted proteins | sample 7062181 | NCBI WGS metagenome assembly JABAOH01 (sample SAMN14538630, study PRJNA623070) | marine sediment metagenome | biome: marine biome [ENVO:00000428]; feature: marine pelagic biome [ENVO:01000023]; material: deep marine sediment [ENVO:00002113]; isolation source: pool of 5 deep marine... | reverse complement strand
TATGGACTCAATACCATGAAAAATACGGAGTTTCAATAGAGGAGATTAAAAGTTCCAATATAGGAGATTAAAGTGAGAGTTCACAAACTATTACAGAGTGTTATAAAAAATAAAAAGACTCGTATTGGGATCAATTTCGATCCCATGCCTGAAGCCATTGCCGAACTACCACGAGGAACAACATTTGATACCTTTGTTGACGAAATAATTAATGCGGTTGCACCATATGTAGCAGCCTTCAAAATCAACACACAGCACATGCTCCTAAGGCTGTCACGTGCGAGAGTGGTACGCGTGGTAGAGAAAATAAAAGAGTTTGAGGTACCTGTAATAGTTGATCATAAGCTATCAGACATTGGCAATTCAAACTCTGTCAGTGTTCACTATCTTCTAAGTCAGATAGGTTTTGATGGGTTAACGATTCACCCCCTAATCGGCTGGACTAATGGTGTGGAAGCGATCATGCGTGAAGCGGAAAAATTCGATGCCGCGGTTTTCTCAGTAGTGTATATGTCGCACCCCGGTGCAAAGGATTTCTATGAATTGAAGGTCAGCAAAGACTCAAAACCACTCTATATGAAATTTGTAGAGGCAAGTGTGAATTGGGGGCTGACAGGTGTAGTGATTGGAGCGACCTACCCAGAGAAGGTCGAAGAAATATGCAGTTTTCTCTTAACACAGAAGAAAACACGAGTCGTAATCACTACTGGCTATGGAGTGCAAGGCGGTGACATCTCTGCTATTCCTGAATCCGTGTCAGGGTTGGACTTTTTAGCATTCGTAGGGAGAAGTGTGCTATACGCGTTTAGAAATCCCGCTTATTCACATTTACCTTATACTGAAGCAAGTGCCAACGCAGTTCGAGATTTCAGGGATTTGCTCAACAGCCATCTCGGCTAGTCGGAGTAATTCATAACTTATTGGTTTGAACCTGCTAAGAGTAGCCTCGGCATCATATCGTCATCCACTGAGGTATCACAGTAAAGGCAGATGTAGAGGTTTGAATCTCCATCCATCAGCTGGAAGATAGGAGTGACATGTTCCCTTTCATCGTTGGTTACGCACTTGGGGTTGGGACACCTCAAGATCTCGGTGACCGTTTTCAGCTTATCAATCCTCTTCTTTTCAACGACTCTGGAGTCTTTGATCGTGTTAAGAGTGGCGTTTGGAGCCAACAAGGAGATCTTTTCTATCGTTTTCTTCCCAGGGAACACATCTATCATCTTCACAATATCCTTGCAACTCATCCTCTCGCTCTCTACATTCATGAGTAAGACGACTGGGCCTCTGCTCCCCTCTTCGGCCTCGATGACTCTCAGCACCGGCAGCCCCTTTCCTGCCGGGATATGGTCGATGACGGTGCCGTTCTGGATCTTCCTAACGATGAGGGTTTTTTCGCTCATGTTTCCAACCCCAGGATCTCTCCGATTAAAGCAGCCCTGACAAATACTCCGTTAGAGGCTTGCTCGAAGTACCTCGCATTTGGAAGTCCATCTATTTCAGGGGATATCTCATCCACCCGCGGAAGAGGGTGTAGAATGATGGGCTTTGCCTCAGCCTCTTCGAGCAGCTTTTTATCTATTTTGTAAATACCTTTTACCCTATGGTATTCGTGTTCGTGCTCGAATCGCTCCCTCTGTATCCTTGTTACGTATAGTATGTCGAGGTCTCTGATCGCCTCCCTCGGATCTTTGTATAGAATGAAGTCGACCTTAGATCTTATCCTCTTCTTCACCTCCTCTCTGACTTGGAGAATCTCCGGGGCGATGAAGCGTATCTGGACGTCATCAAACATCGAGAGAGCATAAGAGAGACTACTTGGAGTCCTTCCATATTTCAAGTCCCCGATTATGCCCACCCTCAAACCATCAACTTTCCCGAAGATCTTCCAGACAGTATATAGATCGAGCAGGGCTTGGGTAGGATGCTCCCTAGAGCCGTCTCCGGCGTTGATGACCGGAGCCTCGGCTACTTCGGCTGCCCTCCTGCTCGCTCCCTCCAACCCGTGTCTCAGGACGATGACATCAGTTCCGTAACCATCGATCATTCTGATGGTGTCCGTCAAAGATTCACCTTTGGCGACTGAGGTTGCCGCTACCGACCCAAAGTCCACGACCTTTCCGCCGAGTTTCAGCATAGCATAAGAGAAGCTGAGCCTCGTCCTCGTGGAAGGCTCGAAGAAGACCGTTGTGAGAACTTTTCCCTCGGATGTGCTCAGGGGTCTCTTCCGGAGTTTTTCCCTCAACCCCTCGGCCTTCTGGAATAACCTGTAGAAATCTTTCTTCGAGAAGTCGAATACCGAGACTATATCCTTACCCTCTAGATTCATAGAGCCCACCATCAACCCGGAATCGTTTTTTTTAGGGTATCGATGAGTTCTTCCTTGGTTACTCTCACCTGTTGCCCTGTTTCGAAGTCCTTCAGAACCACTTTCCCTTCTCTCCACTCTTTCTTCCCTAGGATTATTATGTTGCGATAACCCCTCCTCTCGGCGTCTCGGAGTTGGCCCTCGAGCCTCCTGCCGCTGAGATCATAGTCCACAGGGATTCCTTCTCTTCTAATCGTCTGAACCATCTCTAACAACTCCTTCATCAACTCCTCCCCTATGTTGGCTACGTACACTCCTCTTTCTTCTACCTTCTCCTCAAATCTTCCAATCTTCTCCAGAGCAATTACCGTTCTCTCGATGCCACCAGCAGCTCCGAAAGCTGCGAAATCTCCTCCAAAGCTTTCGACAAGAGAGTTGTAGGCTCCTCCCCCCACTAGGCTTCCAACCTCAGGAGCGTCTTCACTTATAACTTCGAAGACTACGCCGTCGTAGTAGTCTATGCCCCTGACGACGCTGAGGTCTAAGGTGATGTCTTCTACACCCAATCTCTGAGCCCACTTCATTGTCCCCATCAACTCATCGAACTCCTCGCTTTCAGCGATGTCTTTTTCTGCCTCCCTCATGCTCTGCTCCGATTCACTTGGTTCACCGGCTATAGATATTATCTCCATAAGTTGCTCTATACCCCTCTCCTCTCCACCCCTTTCCCTCAGCAGCTTCTTGACTTCCTCTTCCCCCCTCCTCCCCCTCTTGTCGATGATCCTCATTGCCTCCAAGGGGTTCAATTCCCCAAGATACTTGGCGACGACCTTCTCAATGACATCCCTGCTAGAAACTTTAGTCTGAAGCTTCTCGAGGCCCAGTTTCTTCAGGAGCTCCACAGAGAAGGAGATGATCTCGCCTCCGGCTTTCTCCTCATTTGCACCGAAGATCTCGACGTCCCACTGATAGAAACTCCGATATCTACCGAACTGAGGTTCATCGTACCTCCACATAACCGATAAGGCTGCCAGCTTTATGGGTTTGGGGAGCTGAGGATTTGACACCACGTATCTCGTCATACCTGCTGTCAAGTCGAATCTGAGTGCGAGCTCCCTGCCCCCCTTATCTATGAAAGCGTAGATTTCCTCCCTGATATCAGGCCCAGATTTCAGGGCCAACAGGTCGAAGAACTCTATAGTAGAGGGTTCCATGAAGTAGAATCGGAACCTCTCAGCCACCTCCCTAAAGGCGTCGCTGATATATGTGATCCTCCCAAACTCCTCAGGATCCACGTCTCTCAGGCCTCTAGGCAGTCTCAGTTTCATTTACACTTCACGCGAATAGTCCTTTATACTATATGGAACAATAGACATTAAAACGTTCAACAGTCCATAAGATCTTGAAACTTAAGTACGTAGTAGAGCTTTTTAGATGGCGACGTATCCCTCCACACTCAGATATCCGTCCTTGAAGTAGATGACAGGAACGCCACGAGCTCTCAACTCCCGTCTTAAAGCAGAGTCATTGGTGGCCACGATGAAACCGCCCTTCTCCGAAAGCTTAACTATAGCCTCATCCGGGGAGGAGACAGGGACGCGAGGAAGAACCTCCATTCCCACTGCCATCTCAAGGGCTTTTCGAGCCGCTCGGCCTTTCCTTCCACTCAACTGAGTGAGTCCTCTCAACTCATCCATGATATTTTCTAAAAGGGTCTTTGGAAGAACCACATCCAAGACCTCATCTATCATAGCCAATGCGTCTTTACCTTGTTCTACCGCTCCCAACAGGAAGTTGGAGTCGATGAGAACTTTCTTTGATCTTATGATGTTCACCTCACTGGTAGATATGATAAAATCGTCTTTAGGTCTGTGACAGTCCTCAAAATGAATATATTAATTGTAAGATTGACCTTATCAAGAGAGGACTTGCCCCACACCTATAAGCCTCCACTTCCCAGCCACCCTTCGGGCTATCGCCGCTTTCGTGCCGAGTTCTGCGACTGCTGGTTTAAGAAGGCTTACATGAACATTATCCTCCCTTAGATTGGTTACAGAACCCAGGGTAACCGATGTGCCTATGTTCAGCCTTAAGGGCTCTTTGGGCTGGATCTTGGAGACCTCAACCGTCTCATCGGTCCCTACCACGTATTTGAAGAGCTGAGCCTCCATCTCAAGGTCATAGCGCACTTCGGGTAGCGTGCCTGGCTTACCCGTCACATTACCCACCATTCCGTCGGCCTTTGTCAGGGCAGGGTCTAGGTCCGTTTGTACACCGAGAAGGCCTCCGCTGTGGGCCTCTTCTAGCCTGAGAGTTTGAGAATTTAAGCTTATGACCTCGGTGTGAAGGGGTTCGTGAGCTATCCTGTCGCCTTTCTTCTCCAGGTATCCAGGCAGGATCTCTAGCTCGTCACCGATCCTCAGCGCCCCTTGAAGTAAGCTGCCGCCGATAACGCCTCCCGCAAGCATACTGAGGGGGGTTCCAGGAATGTTGATGTCGAAGGAGCGAATGACGAACATCTTAACCGGTTTAGAGTAGTCCCTCTCAGGCCTGGGTATGTACGTCTCAATAGCCTCCAAGAGATACTGGGTGTTGATCTTGTGAATGGCTGAGACAGGAACAATGGGGGCGTCCTCGACGATGGTTCCGGCTAAGAAATCCCGGATCTGACTATAGTTCTCTTTCACCTCCTCTTTAGATACCAAATCCACCTTGTTTTGTACAATGACGATTTTATCCACTCCTAAGATCTCTAAGACGGCCATGTGCTCCTTTGTCTGAGGTCTTGGAACCTGCTCGTCGGCGGCTATCACCATGATGGCGCCATCCATTACCGCCGCACCTGAGATCATGTTAGCCATCAGGCTCTCGTGGCCCGGGCAATCTACAAAGCTTACTGCCCTCCTGAAGATGGTTTCCCCTTCACAGTTCTCAATCTCGGGTATAACCGAGAACCTCTCTGGACCGGTCATAGAGGTACACTCGTAGATAGGCATGTCCGCGTAGCCAATCTTGATTGTGATTCCCCTCCGGAGTTCCTCACTATGGGTACTTGTCCAGAATCCTGTCAGGGCTTGGATGATAGTAGTCTTCCCGTGGTCCACATGTCCGGCTGTCCCTATGTTCACCTCTGGCTGCGCTGGGATCTGCAACTTCGGTCTACTCAACCCTCTACTCCTCTGTCGTGAATTATTGAAATTCCACAATGTATGACGTAAAACGATTATAAGAGTATTTGGAAGCGGTTCAGCGGACACAGCAATTAATTCTGCAGGGGTAAATTGGACTCGAATTTGGCACTGTATTTCGTTTTCGCCACCTCCACAGACACATATCCGTTTCTGATATCTTTCAAGATATGATCTAGTTCCCTCTCAGAGGGTCTCCCAAAACCTCCTCCACCTGGGTTCTCTAGTCTCACTCGATCGCCTTCCTTTAGCCTATATCGCTCCTTGGGATGCGCTGGGACATCGTTTATGTACACTTTCCTTGTTGAGGATGGTTGTCCTCCCATCAGCCCCATCGGCGGTGACAGAGTTCTGTTACAGAGAAAAGTGACCTCAGCACGGTGGGGAGATATGTTCCTGATGCTGAGACTCTGACCTAATCCACCTCTATGCTTTCCGGGTCCACCGGAGTCTTCAATGAACTCCTTCCACTCAACCAGCATGCCGGTCTCGATCTCGAAGATCTCTGTTGATGGACCGAACATGTTGGTGGGAAAGGCCGTCGTAGAATTTCCATCTCTGCCTGATCCTGCACCTCGTCCGCCAGCGGAGAAGTGAATGCAGACATATGGCCGGTCCTTAAGGTTCAACCCGCTGTATTGCTGCATACCGACCATTCCGGAGTCAGCCCTCACCCTCTCAGGAATCACCTCCGAGAGCGCCCTAAAAACGAGGGAGGTGATGAACCATCCCACTAGGGATCGTGCGCTAACCGCGGCTGGAGGGTTGGGGTTTAGCAAACACCCCTCCGGCGCCTTCACCTCAATAGGGACAGTACATCCCTCGTTGTTCACCAGCTCCGGGGTTGTTATGCACTTTATAGGGTATACAGAGAAGGCGTAGGTGTAAATCAGAGGGGAATTCAACGCGTAGTCGTTTTGTTTGTCTGTGCCACCATAATCGACGATGATGTCGCTGTCCTTCACTTCAACCCGACATCTCAAACTGTAGATCTCGTCTCCTCCGCCACCGACCTCGACCTCACTCTTGTATATACCTCTAGGAATCTGCTCAATCGCCCTCCTCATGGTTCTTTCAGACCTCTCGATAATGAAATCAGCGAGATGTGAAAAGTCCACTCTCTTTTTTCCGATGAAATCGAGCATGAGGCTCTCCCCAAAGTTATTCGCCGCTATCCCTGCCTTTATGTCTCCCAGAACCTGTTTAGGGACACGGACGTTGTTCTCGAAGACATCAAATAGATCGTGGTTGAGTTCCCCACCCTTCACTATCTTGCAGATGGGTAGGAGGAGACCCTCCTCGTAGATCCGTCGACCGGATGCATAGAGGCCGGAGCCACCAATGTCGGGTAGGTGAGTGGTCGTGGCGAGGAACGCAGTCAATTCACCATTACAAAACACGGGCTTTGCCATAGTAATGTCATGAAGGTGCCCAGACCCGATCCAAGGATTGTTAGTTGCCAAGACATCGCCCGGCTCAAGGGTTTCCCTTGGGAGCTTTTTGAGGAATTGCTTCACAGTGTATGGCTGGGTGCCTATGAAGGAAGGGATACTGAAGGACGACTGCGCAACGCCCCTGCCATCCGGATCTAGGATGGCACAGGAGAGGTCCCAGCAATCTCTGACGATTTCAGAGAAAGAGGTCCTGATAAGTGTGTAGAAGACCTCGTCGGTGATAGAGATCAGTTTGTTCCAATGTATGCCTAGGGTTACAGGGTCGTACTTGTCCCCCACTCTTAACCTCACCACACCACTAGATTAAATAGCTCGTCAACTTGGCCCTTGAATCCGGGCTCGATAACACAAGTACACTCTCTCTCCTCGACTACGGCTGGTCCCTCGACGATCGTCCCAGTCGACAGCCTGTATCTGTCGTAGACTGGGCACTCGACGAAGTCCCTGTGTTTCAAGAAATAGATGTCCCTCTGACCCTTAACAGCTCCATCAACGGGTTGCGTGGCTACTCGGAGACTTAGTTTGGGATCAGGACCTACTACGGTCACCTTGAAGTTTACGATCTCGATGGGTTCTTCGAGAAGTATGGAGTACTTCCCTTTGTACTCGGCCTCGAAGATGCTTCTCAGCTCTCTCTTTTCCTGTTCCGCGTCTTCTATGAGTAGCCCTGAATCAGGTACTTCTATCTCGATCTCGTATCCCTGTCCTAGATACCTCATGTCTAGTCTCTTCGAAATCCTTATCTCTTCCTCTGAGTAACCGGCGTCGGAGAGTATACTTACTCCGCGACGAACCATCGACTCGAAGATTTCTCTGCACGTCTCTGGGCTCAAATCATCTAGGACAACCTTGTAGGTCTGGGACAGGTCGAAGAGCATGGGGGAGACGAGTAAGCCCAGGGCCGAAGCAACGCCGGCGCGGAGGGGAACGATCATCCTTCTGATTCCTAATCCTCTCGCTATCCTACAGACGTGTGTAGGTGCGGCACCTCCGAAGGCGATCAAGTCGAAGTCTCGGAGATCGACTCCCTTCTTTACGGCGATCTCTCTGAAGGCGCTTATAATGTCCTCGTTAGCCGTCTCATGGATGCCCCATGCGGCTTCAGTTAAATCTAACCCTAGAGGTTCGGCGATAAACTTGGCTATGGCTTTCTCAGCCAACGCCGAACTAAGGATCATCTCTCCCCCAAGAAAAAAGTTGGGGTCTAGGTAACCGAGTATCAGGTCTGCATCTGTGATGGTGGGGTTTTCCCCGCCCATAGCATAGCAAGCTGGTCCTGGGTCGGCTCCTGCGCTCGCCGGGCCAACTCGGATGAGACCTCTTTCATCGATCTGAGCGATACTTCCTCCTCCTGCCCCAAACTCGATGAGCTCTATGTTTGGAATTGAGAGAGGAATCCCGCTACCTTCCTTGAAGCGGTGAACCCTTGCCGCCTCAAACTCATACCTTTTCATCGGAGCCCCATCCCTGATGATGCTTCCTTTGGTCGTTGTACCGCCCATGTCAAACGAGAGGATGTCTCCTGCATCAATCTTTCTTCCGATGAAGTTCGAGGCTATGACGCCCGCGGCGGGCCCTGACTCCAACAGGAGAACCGGGTATAATCGGGCTGTCTGGGGGGTTATAGTGCCCCCGCTAGAAGTCATGATGTAGAGGTTTCCTTGGATGCTTCTCTGCTTCAACCCATCCTCTATTTTGGCAAGATAGTTATCCACTAGCGGTTGAACGTAGGCGTTGGCTGCGGTGGTGGAGAAGCGGGGGTACTCTCCTATTCTCGGACTTATCTCTGATGATATGGAGACGTAGATTCCAGGGAACTCGGTAATTATCATCTCCTTGATTCTCTTCTCATGAACATTATTAAGGTAAGAATGTAGTAAGCAGACCGCGATAGAGACGACTCCGTTCTCTTTAATCAGCTCCTGGGCCATGCTTCTCCCCTCGTCAAGATCCAAGGTCGTGATCAACTCTCTGTCGCTTCTGATGCGTTCCTCCACCTCCCTTATTAGGTACCTCGGGATGAGGGGCTTAGCAAACTCTATGTCTAGGTCATAGATATCATATTTACCTTCCCGCCCAATGCCGAGGACGTCCCTGAATCCTTTTGTCGTTATCATCCCAGTTCGCGCCCCGGTCCGCTCGATGATGGTGTTGCTCGTCAGCGTCGTCCCGTGCACTATCTTACACAGGTTCTCTGGAGGTATGTCATACTCTGACATGACTGCCTCCAAGCCTTTGAAAACGCCAATGGATGGGTCTTTAGGCGTAGTGAGACACTTATGGACGTATAGATTCCCTGTTTCCCTATGGAGGAGCATAAAGTCCGTAAAAGTTCCTCCAATATCGATTCCCACTTCACACCCAGTTGAATTCAATTGCCTCACATCATACGTGCTGCACTGTTTGAAGATAGTTTAGGGTTTTTCAGATACTATCCTCTAACCCCTGCCTCTTCGTAAACGAGGCCTAAGCCTACCTGGCTCATTCTTATAATAGATCTAGGGACTTCAAGGCCTCTCTTAAGTGACTCTTACCTTCTTCTGACAAGGCTTCTTTGGGCCTTCTCATGGGACCTGCTGGTCTCCCAAGCATTTCAACGGCGGCTTTCAATGCGGCGTGAAGCTTCCCCTCTTTGCCTAGAGCGCCGAGTAGGGGTAATAATCTATAGTGGGCCTCTTGGGCCCTATCGAGTTTTCCTTTGATATATGCATCATATATCTTAAGACATAGGTCGGGAGCCACAAGGGACGTAGCCAATATTCCACCTTTTCCTCCCAAAGCGAGTGTAGGTAGGAAGAGATCCGTCTCCCCCGATAGTACTGTCAACTTATCTCCTGCACCCAAGATCACCTCCATGGTTTGGCGGAGGTTACGGCCACTGTCTTTCAAGGCTACGATGTTCTCCCGCCCTGCGAGTTCGATGATCGTCTGGGGTTCGATGTTCACCCCTGCTCTTGAGGGATTATTATAGACAATGATAGGGGTATCTACAGCCTCGGCCACCGATTCAAAATGACTGCATAATTCCTGCTGCGTTGGGCGTAGAAACGGCGGCGACACTATGAGAGCAGCGTCAGCTCCCACATCTTTAGCGTGCCTAGTCAACTCGATAACGATCTCAGTGCTGCTGTGTCCTGTATGTGGGATTATAGGTACCTCTCCATTTGCCTCGTCGACGGCTACCTCCACCAGTCTTTTTCTCTCTGCTAACGAAAGGGCGTAGAACTCTCCACACGTCCCTGCCACCATTAAGCCGTGTACACCCTCGCCTATGAGGTAGTGGATGTTAGCTTTGAATCCCTCCTCGTCGATGTCGTAGCTCGACGTAAAAGGTGTGTGTAGCGCCGATATTACACCCCTCAACTCTGACCTAGACATGAAATCTCATCTCCACCACGGTTTACAATCCTGACGAATTATTTATACCATTTAAGCAGAGGTCCTGCTAAGCCGCTTGTCACTATAGTGCCTAAAAGGTTAACAAAGTGTATATGGTCTTCCTTGGAGAGACCGTCCACAGTGGGTTCGACGCGGCCCGTCACCCCGTCTATAAATCCCTCATCGGCGCTCTTCTCAAGAATCCTAGCTTCAAGGGAACCTGTGTGGAGCAACTCTAATCTATCAAGAAGAGCTGAGAGCGAGGCTGCAATGCCATAGGCCCCCCAGTTTGATACGGTGGCAGTCACAAGGATATTAGTCTGGGTTACAGGCGCAACTCCGGAGCCGCAAGGGCATCTGCATTTAGTGCCATAGGGTATATGCTCCCTTATGGCGTTCCTTATGTTTCCCATGCCGATCTCGTTTCCACCGTCTCCGACGCCGATCGTCAATATACCTTGGTCCATAGCCTCATTTATCAGGTAATCAAGCTTGGCTCTGCCCTTCGTGACATCTACACCCTTCGATGTGTGGTAAATTCCCTTCTCATTCATCCCGTTCCTCTCAACGGTTACCACTACTGAGGGATTAATCTCCCTTATGATCTTCTCAGCTGCAATTTTAGCCGGTTTATCGTCCTCAGGGAAGTCTTTCATAGCGAAAAAGGAGCCGCCTCCTTTAGCCCGCTCAAAATCGACCTTCCTCAAACCTGCCGCTTGGATCACACCGTTTGTTGCTTCTATCAAGGTCGAATCGACGAGGACAACGGGCACAGCATCGAAAGCGAGCTTCATTGTCCTAGCTAATACGGCCGCACCAGGGGGGCCGTCTGATTCACCCCAGGGCAGCGCAGCCCCAGTGGCGATGATCACAGGTTCCCCTGCTGTCACGGTCTGCTCTATTTTTTCTGCCGCGGCTTGTGCCATGGGTTTCTTCGTCTTCTCTCTAGCATGTCGATAGAGTATGTCTATCACCCCACGGGCACTTATATCAAGATTTACGAGTTTATCCACGGCTTGGAATATCTTGTTCTTGCTCAAGGATGTACCACCCATTCATTTTTAGGTGACCGATCATATAAGCCCATCCGTAACAAATCGAGGGTCTCCTTATGCACCCTTATTCAGTGAACTTCAGTCTAACTCTCAGCCATAACAAGGAGAACTTTCAAAAAAATGTTAAGAGGTTGCGACTTGTGAGAGAGACCAGAACCATCATTGGATCAGATTCTCTAGTAGAGGTCTTCAAGATAAAGGTGGAGAAAGTCATTCGTTCCCACACAAGAACTGATGCTTGGAGAATCTGTCAAGAGATACTTTACAAGGCGAGAAGAGTCCTACCTTTTAGAGAATATGTTGCATTCAATCGATATGTATATCAACGGCTGAAGCGGAACACACCTATAAGAATGAAGAGTCATGGTTGGAAAAGTGACCCTATCTTCAAGGCGTTGGGTGATTAAGAGGATTTCTTAGATTTCGACTTCTTCGGCTTCTCCTCTACCTTCTTCGGCTTCTCCTCTACCTTCTTCGGCTTCTCCTCTACCATAACCATGTTAATCTGGTATGTGTCCCTAGTTATTGTGTTTCCCCTAATAACTTTCCTCTTCCTAAAACCCTTTCTCTTAATGTCCTTCATACCCACCCCGCTGGAGAGGAGGACCCTCTTCTTCACTCCTCCATGAACCTCCGATCGCATAGGTATTCCGCTGTTGTCGGATCCACCCGATATCCTCAGCTTCTCCCACTGGAGGCCCAGAGCTCCACCGTTTACGACATCTCCAATCTTTCTGTTGAGGAGGGTCAGAGACTCGGGTTCATCTACTTCAACCGAGGTTGTTTTACCCTCCTTCGGATCTGCGACGTTCAGCTTATACTTGACCAAACCAGCTCCTCACCCATACCTGCATATGGTATCAACTTTAAATGTTTTGCCACTTTAATAGGCCCAAGTGGGATTTGACCTTCTTTTTAGCTCAGTAAGCTCTTCCAAAATCTCTCTTTCATCTCCACTTAGATCTTGGTAGAACTCATCCAGAAGCTGGTGGGCGTGCTTCTCAGGGATATCTACTAATAAAGCGTCTTCTTCATTAATATCTTTACCCACAACTGCTTCTCTGATGGAGATGGCTACTTCCATACCCTTAGAGGCTTCCTTCAGGTTCTCGCCCTTCTCTTGTATCTGATGTATGTTACCCACCTTTTTTCCATCTTCACGGATCAGATTATACTTAGGCTTGATCCTGCCCTTTAACACTTCCACACCCATTATAGCGGGTTTGCTTCTCCTGAAGATGTAATCCCGCAATATCTTGACCTTGCCTGGGAAAACCAGAGCTTCCATCCTCCTCTGCTTTTCCCTGAAGTGAACTTGGGAAACCCATTCGAGATACTCCTCAGTTATACGGTAAAGGATCTCACCTCTGATGATAGGAACGTCCTCTTTCACAGCCTCCTCCTCGGCCTCGCTGAGGACATCCACGTTGAATGCTAGAACAACCCCACGGAGATCATTTGTCTTCTTCACCACTGAGGCCTCTACGATGTCCCTCTTTGAGACGAATCCCACGTCCGCTTTCCTGACCGGGATATCCTTCCTTCCGCAATAGTCTACGAAGGCCTCCAGAGAGCCCAGTGTGTCCGCTTTTACTACCACGCCGACCTTGTCTTCCATGATCCTTATTGCTTCCACTTCCCTCTTTACTTCCTCCATATAGGACGTGGAGTCCATATCTACAGGCATAGCATAGAAGGGCGAGCCAGCGTAGGCTTTCTCTATATCGGCAGCCGCTATAATTACTCCAGAGGCTGGATTAGTCTCATTTATAAAATCGAATTTCTTATGAGGAGCCCTCAACTCGTCCAGAGGTGCGGGCATCATTAGGGCCTTGATGCGTCGAGTGATAGGGCCCTCTGGCGTGGCGAGCACTATCTTCTGATCTTTCCTTAGGATTCCTTCGATGTGGACGGCTTTTAAAACTGTGCCGAGGCCAGGTATCTCAGTAACCTCTAATACGCTCCCCCTAGCTGGACCGCCGTAATCGACCTCTAGCCTCTCTAAGAGGAAGCGCTGAGTTAGCCCAACTATTATCGTGAGGAGTTCCTGTAGTCCCTCTCCTGTGATAGCGCTTACAGGTATGATGGCCACGGTTTCCCTGAAGTCTTTGACCCTCTCGAAGTAGTCCCCCTTGAAATTATAGGTGGATAGAGCAGCAATAATATCATATATCTTTTCGGTCAGCCTCTCCTTGGTCTCCGGGCTTTGGTTCTTCAGGGACTCCATAAATGAAAGGGTTCCTTGGGGCCTCCATCCATGGATCATGTCTAACTTGTTTGCCGCGATAAGAAAGGGAACCCTACGAGATACCAAGATATTTACACTCTCGTGAGTCTGGGGCTGGAATCCCCTAATGACGTCCACCAATAGGATGGAGATGTCCGAGGCCGAGCCACCTCTCGTGCGAAGATTGCTGAAGACTTCGTGGCCCGGAGTGTCTATGACAAGGAGGCCGGGTACGATCATCTTAAAATCGAAGCGGCTCAAGAGGTCTCCACATATCGCTTCTATGGTCTCTTTAGGCATAAAGCTCGCTCCTATGTGCTGGGTTATGCCTCCAGCCTCTTTGGCCTGCACAGCTGTTCCTCTGATCTTGTCGAGAAGGCTGGTCTTACCGCTGTCTATGTGGCCCAACACCGTTATTATAGGTTGCCTATAATGTCTTTTGACCACTGTTTATCCCAACGAATCCATCAATTTTCCAAAAAAAGATGCCTTTCAACGTCTTAAATTATTTGGAGGCCTCAGTTCTTACAACACAAATCAGGAAGAATCAGATGGAGCTTCCACCATTCTTAGGATAAGATTACTTTTTAGGAAAGAGTATCTTGACCTCGTAGAGATAGCTCTCGAAGGAGTCCGAGGCGTGTATCAAGTTATCCGTAACATCTAGGCCATAATCACCCCTAACGGTACCAGCTTCGGCCTCTGCTGGATCAGTGGTTCCGATCATCTTCCGGACTACTCTCACGGCGTTCTCACCTTTCAAAACAGCAGTAACGATCCTCTCTCCGCCTACGACGTTTAATAAGTTCTCGAAGAAGGGTTTAGACTTGTGGACCGCATAGAATCTTTCGGCCTTTTCCCTCGACATATTGATAAGCTCCAGTTTTACGATTTCTAAGCCCTTCCTCTCAAATCTACTTAGAATCTCGCCAACGAGACCTCTTTTGAGGGCAGAGGGCTTAAGAAAAATGAGGGTTTCCTCATCCAATCGCTTTTGGGACTTCTTTTCCGTCAAATTTGTCCGCCAACCTTAGCCAATAGGTTCTTCTTTTAAGATAGGGATGATGCAAATGAATTTCAGTGTTTTATCTCCAATATTCTTCAGGTGGTGACTTTCATTGGGAGGAATAAAGATAACATCGCCATCTCCGAACTCCCTTTCCTCCTCTCCCTTGATAGACCCCCTACCTTCCAAGACGAAAACCTCATGCTCCCAAGGGTGGCTGTGGGGTCGACCCTGACCTCCGGGGTCCATCTCAATTAGCCTCATGGAGAAGTTTTCAGCCCCCATCTCCTGTGTGATGAGCCATCTCACCCCCGTTTTAATGTTCTCTTGCTTTAACTCGGCCTCCACATCTCTGTAATTGAAGACTTTCATTCTTGTTTCTCCTCTTTCTTATATCATAATGTTTCTCCTTATCCTTATTATTTATCGTAAGAAGGTCATCTCTGAGCCAGTTTAACATTACTAAGAATGTTTAAAGAAATCCATGATATCTACTCTTAACGACAGCGTCATAAACCATTTTCGTCAGTGTTACGATGTCGAATACAGGTAATTTGGTCGCCTCCTGCACGGCATGCGCATAGGGAGGAAGGTTTGCACACTCGAAGACAATGGATCCCACATCAGGATGTCTCTCAAGCATCCCTCTGGCCGCCTTGACCACCTCTCCCTCGATCTTCTCCACGTCTATCATGTTTGAATCACCTAGGATTCCTTTGGCGAACTCCTTCTCTTTTTCCAAACCCGTGATAGCTATGGGGGTCGAGGAGTCAATTTTCGCAGCCTCTAAGTGCTTCTCTTTGAGGGAGGCGGAGTCAGCGGTAATAATGCCCACTCTTCTATTCGTCATTGAATAGACCAGAGGTACCAAGAGCAGGGTCGAGGTAAAGACAGGTACCTCGACGACTCTTGAGAGCTCTTCCTGAAATATGATCAGGAATCCACATGTTGATGTAATCGCCCTGACTCCATCGGCCTCTAGCTTCTGGGCTACTTTGACGAAAGGCCTTAGTAATTCAGGGTCGGCTTCCTTCACAACCCTCTGAACAGAGGCTTCCCTGACAACCTTGAACCTAACAGGAAAGTCGTAGGTGGTAGCATTGGCGACATCTCCAGGTATCCTAGGAAACCTTGTGTTTAGGGTTATAATACCGATGGCTTCACCATAGTGAATCCTTCCACCTCTGACCAATTTCATTCAAGTTCCCTAGAAATAGATACTGCTATGACCCTAGTAATAATTTGTTGCCTCTTCTTCAGCGGCTCCGCTTCTTCAGCCCACCCTTCACATATTTTGTTGTCCACTTAAACTTTCTGGGATCTCTCCTATATCGAAGGGTGTTGACCCTACACCTCCTCGAGCAGAACCTGTATACGGTGCCATCGTTCTTCACGTAGATCGTACTGGTCCCTGGGGGCATCTCATGGCCGCAGAAGGTACAAGTAAATGTTATGACCATCAGCACCCACTCATCGGAGTTTCCTCGCTTCTCTTTCGGTCTCGCGAAGCATCAATAAGTCCCCTGTTCTAATAGGTCCCAGTACATTCCTTGTCAGGATTCTTCCTCTGTCTCTCCCAGCCAGAATTCGTACCCTTACCTGGGTGACCTCTCCGGTCATACCTGTCCTTCCCACAATCTGTATGACCTCGGCCGGAGTCAAGTCCTCTATCTGGCTCAAGATCTGAACACCTACAGAGCTTAACCTTTGTGTGCGCCGAGCTTCTTGAGATGGGCTATTATATCGTCGAGGAGCTTCTGTCCCTCGCCCGGGTCGACGACGCTAGCTGCGGCTGAGGATACTCCGAGCCCACATGCTTCTCCCAAGTCGGATTTGCTTGGGACATACATGTAGGGAATCTTCTTCTCTCTGCATAGAATGGGGAGGTGTGCTACGATTTCCGGGGGGTCTACGTTCTCAGCTATTAGTACGATCTTGGCTGTTCCCCGCTCTATCGCCTTGGTGGTCTCGTTGGTGCCCTTCTTCACTCCTCTCACTTCAAGTGACATCTTGAGGGACTCATAGGCCGCTTCGATGAGCTCCCTTGGAACCTCAAATTTCTCAAACGGCAATTTCGACATTAAGGCCTCACCCTCATCGGATAAGAATGATGGACCCCGCCATTTAATATACCTTTAACTCCTAAGAATCAAGGATGAGCGAAGACCAAACGAACTCTAGATTCCTCTACAGCTTCGACGCGGCTGTAGCCTAACCTCTCCATCTGGATGATGTTCCCCTTCTCTTCTTCAAGGAGACCCCTTTCACCCTCTCCTTGGCGGATCGATCCATCAGGCCACAAGAGAGTGACCGCCGTGTGATCGTGGAGAGGCACCCAGTGGATGATGGGGGCTTTCGCCCTTAAGGCCGTCGAGACCTCGTAGTCGATAAGGTGGGCTTTGGCCTCTTCTCTCCGAACCTCATCCAGCTTAATGTTAGCCAGACCCATTAGCCTGATTAAAGGCGACTCACGGAAGAATTCTACGTCTCTTTTCTCAACGATAACCTCTATGGAGTCCTCTTCAGGGATGAAGCTGAACTTCCTGAATCCCATTTCTTCGTGATCGGGGTGGAGGCGGATCTCCTCTGATAACGGCTCCTCAACACCGTCAACTCTCAAAATATAGTGTTCAAGGACGACGAACCTTCTGTGTGCATATCTGTCCACCACCTTCCGGTTATAGGCCTCTAAGTTGCTCCATTCGATGGTTGCAGGGGTGGGTCGAATTCCCACTTCGTGAACCACTCTTCTTATCGTCTCGGATTGGAAGCCCCTCCTCCTCAAAGAAGTTAGGGTGGCGAGACGTGGGTCATCGTAGCCTGAGTAAGTCCCTTCTTGGATGCCTCTCAACATACTCGATTTGCTCAGGACACCTTTGGGTATCGAGAGTCTTCCGTGGTGGACCGCTGTCGGGGGCCTCCAACCCATGTATTCGAAGATGTGCCTCTGCTTGACCTCGTTAACCTCGTGCTCAATTCCCCTAATGATGTGAGTTATACCCATGTATTGGTCGTCGACGGCACAAGAGAAGTTGTAGAGAGGCCAGACCACATATTCACTCCCTGTTAGAGGGTGGGGATATATCTCAGTATCGATTACTCTAAGAAGGGGCCAGTCTCTGAGGGCTGGATTGGCATATCTAAGATCTGTTTTAACTCTTATGACGGCCTCTCCCTCCTTATATCCGCCACTTAGCATCGACTCCAGGCGTTGGAGATGCACATCAGCTGATAGGTCTCTGTCTGGACAAGGCATTTCTCTCGTTAGGTATCTTTTAAAGGTGTCCCTCTCGCAGGTGCAGACATAAACCGCTTCTCTGCCTATGAGCTCCCTGGCCGCATCNNCAGACATAAACCGCTTCTCTGCCTATGAGCTCCCTGGCCACATCATAATATTTCTTCAGTCTTTGACTCTGGATGTATTCTTCATCCCAGAGGCACCCAAGCCATCTCAGGTCTTTTCTAATAAATTCGTAATATCTTCTCTCGGGCCTCTTAGTCCTCGGATCAGTGTCCTCAAACCTCAGGATGAACTTTCCATCGTACATTCTCGCATAGCTATGAGAGAGAACGGCAGCCCTCGCCGAACCTAGATGTAAAACGAAGTCAGGATTGGGGGAGAAGCGAGTAATGACCTTCCCAGCCTTCGCCTCTGGTAGAGGCGTCAACGCCTTTTCTCTAGTCCTAGGTCTTTCTCGAACGATAAATTCAGGGAAACTCCTGAGCATGTTGAGTTGGTCTCCTGGAGAGAGTGCGTTGACTTCTTTGACGGCCTCGTCGATAAGAGGGAGGATATCTTTGATTCTCTGCTTGAGATCAGGTCTGATAGAAACTATCTTAGCTAGAACCGGCTTTTTTTCGGCTTTGCCTTGGTAGTTAACGGCGTTCTGGAGTGCTAGGGCTCTGACGAGCTGGTGTAGCTGTAAGCTGTTCTCATCCATAATAGATTCATAAATTAATCGATTCTAGGCTAAATAAGGAAAAAGGTAAATCTGACGATACTACCAGAGATAGAGATTTACCTCTCTCTGGCATATATGAAACATGCAAGTGACTCGATGGAATCTCTATGGACGTTTTTTGGGAGTTTCCGAAGGGAGTCTATTGCCTTCTCCATATATTGTTTGGCCATTCTCCTCGCGAAGTCTACAGAACCTAGGTTGAGGATCAGATCGATTGCTCCTTCTACTTCGACGGGTTTTGCCTCTTTATTTCCAAAAACCGAGGATATCACCATCCTACCTTTTTCGGAGCTGTTTTTCAAAGCGTGGATTAGAATGAGAGTGTTCTTCCCCTGTTTTAGGTCGCTGCCTACTGGCTTTCCTGTGACCTCTGGTCTACCCATAATGCCGAGGACATCGTCAACAATTTGGAATGAGATCCCAATATTCCTTCCAAAGCTATCGAGGTGTTTCTTTTCCGTCTCGTCTGCTCCTCCTACGATTCCACCCAGCATAGAGGAAAGCCTGAAGAGGGTGGCCGTCTTCATATAAACCATCTCTATATACTCTGATTCTGTTGAAACGTATTTTTCGGCGAGTAGATCCATGATCTGGCCCCCACATATGGTCTCAGCTCCTTTAGATAGGATCTCAACGGCTGAGACTATTACTGAGGGGTCGATTCTCCTCCTCCTCATCTCACTCACTACATATGAGAAGAGGAGAGAGAAGAGAGCATCTCCTGCGGCTATGGCCGTCGGGTCCCCCCAGATTACGTGCGTTGTGGGAACACCTCTTCTGAACTCGTCCCTATCCATGATGTCGTCATGTATCAGGGTGAAGTTGTGAAGCAACTCCACAGCCACGGCTGGTGGGAGGGCGGCGTCGAATTCTGAGTCGAACATCTGAGCAGTCTTTACTGTGAGGAAGGGTCTGATGCGCTTTCCTCCGCTTAGGAGTAAGTGGAAGGTGGCCTCATAGAGGTCTAATGGAAAGCTTTTCTCAGCCCTGATTCGGCGAAGCTCGGCGTCAACGGCCCTCCTGACTTTTTCCATCTCAAGCCTCAGATCCTGTTCCATATGGATCTATCCCCTATGGTTCGAATCCGGTCGTTTTCAACCACTGATGGAGCCTACCGGTCACCACGTATTCGGCCAATTTTAACTCACTGATGTCTCTTGAACCTGTGAGGAACATGGCGGCCCTCAACTCATATATCACTTTCTCCAGCTGCTCGAAAACAGCGTCGCTCCCCTTTAAGGCTGGTGCAAGAAACGGAAACGCCGCTGCACTCATATTCGCCCCCAAAGCCAGTGATTTGGCGACATCCAAACCGGTTCGAATACCTCCCGAGGCTATGATAGGTATGTCCACATACCTTGCTGCTTCATAAACGCAGGCGGCCGTAGGGATGCCCCAATCCCAAAATGTCTTCCCAGCCTCGGCTAGCATCTTTCTATTGACTCCCAAGCTTCTGTGATACTCAATTGCGGCCCAGCTGGTGCCTCCCACGCCCGAGACGTTTATCGCTTGTACCTCCGAGTTACTCAGTGAATACGCGATCTTCCCTGATATTCCTCCTCCGGTTTCCTTAATGATGACAGGCTTTGGACTGTTCTGAGCCACCTCCTCTAGATCTCTTAGGCAACCCTCAAAATTTGTGTCTCCCTCGAGCTGAAACACCTCCTGCAGTGGATTTAGGTGTATGGTTAAGGCGTCCGCGTCGATCATCTCGATGCAACGAGAGGCCACCTCCAGTCTATTATCAGTCCTTAACTGCTGGCATCCGATATTTGCGGCCACAAACGCTGTGGGGGCTTTTTCCCTTAGAATCCTAAAGGACTCGACAGTACTCTTATCCTCTAAAGCCACTCTCTGGCTACCAGTAACCACACCTATGCCTAATCGCTCAGCCGCCTCAGCGAGAGCAGCATTGATTTTCCTAGCCAACTCGAAGCCACCTGTCATCGCATCTATTAGAATAGGGGCGTTAAACCTGTGTTCTAGAAACTTGGTAGAGAGGGAAATCTCCTCGAAGTTAACCTCTGGCAGAGACTTATGGGTGAGGAAGACGTCTTCGAAGCCTGTTGATATAGATTTGGCCTGAGTGTCCTCATGCAAACATATTTCCAGATGATCACGTTTTCTCTTCTTTGTCTTGCGTCCCAAGGAGCTGCCTCCGATCCACAGACTTATTTAGCCTTCAGGATTGATTTAACTCCGTAGTTGTCAGGCCTCACGATAAAAGGCTCGCTACCTAAACTTTTTAGAGCTCCGACCATATCTCTATTTTCTTCAGACCCAGTCAACACTATCATACATCCGCCACCGCCGGCTCCTGTCACCTTGGCACCTAGGGCTCCGTGACTCAAGGACTTGAAGATCATAGCTTCCAACTTGGCGGTAGAAACTCCGATCGAGTGTAATAGACCATGAGAGATGTTGAACATTCTACCCAGTGTCTCAAGGTCACCTCTCAGAGTGGCCTCGAGACCCTGCTCCACGACGTGGTCGCTGAGATGGACAAACAAGGAAAATATATCCTTGTATTTGCTGCTCAATACACCGACATTTCCGACGAGATCCCCTGTTGATCGCCTATCAAGGGAGTTCCCTACAACCAATGGAAAGTCTACGTCCTTAACATTTTTCAAGATACGTCTGGTGGAGCCATCGAATAAGACGAGGCCCCCAGATATAACGGTGGCCAGATCCACTCCCGACGGGTCACCGTGAACCACCTTCTCCGACTCAGAGGCCACCTTTATCAACTCATCTCTGCTAAGCTCATAGCCTAGCCGGTGTGAGACGCCCTTGACTATGGCAGCCGATAAAGAGGCGGATGAACCGAGACCTGCGGAAACGGGGATATTGGAAGAGATATCCAACTTTAAGTTGGCTCTCTTACCCAGGTATTCAAAGGTTTTTTTCACCGAGGTCTCTATAGGTGTTAAGTTCCTGAACTCTGAGCTTAAAATCCACCGACCTCTTTGGTCGAGGTAGTCTACCTCTCCTCTCTCAGAGTGATATACCTCCAGAGGGTGTTTTGAGGAGGAGACTCTAACATCTACATATCTGTCTATTGCAAGGGCGAGGGCCTTACCACCGTGGACCACAAAATGCTCTCCGGCGAGGATCACTTTCCCAGGAGCTGATGCGTCAACAAACATTGCTAACGTGTCATCTTTAGGGAGGCATAACCAACTACCTGAGAGAAGTCACCCGTAACGTCTCCGCTGGTAGCGTATTTCAGGAGTTCGGTATTAGATGCACCCAACATCTTCGCTGTATAAATCGTAGCAGCGACGGGGCCTCTTCCGCACATAGATACGTCCTTGGCATACACGATGCTCATCATCCTCTCGTCGTCAAGGGATTGGATGGCTTCTATTACCTCGTAATCCTTTCTCCTGGCAGCCGACTGAGGCTCGTAGTGTGTGAGGTCGGTGGATGCAACTATGATCGAGTTCCTTCCCTCCGCCGCCCATGCCACTGCCTCACCCACTTCTCTGCTAGTCTTCAGGTCCTGCATCATCATGAGTATAGGGACGAATCTAAATTCGCCTAAGGTATATTGGAGGTAAGGGATTTGGACCTCTAGCGAGTGTTCCCGTTCATGGGCCGAGGGGTCTACATCTATTATTGAAGATCGATCCAGGACTCTCTTAGCTGCTTCGTCGTCGATCTCTACCTCGCCTAGAGGAGTCTTCCACACCCCCGTGTCCATGAGGGAAACTCCACTTCCGTAACCTGTGTGATTGGGGCCGATCAGTATAATTAACTCTGGCTTGCCGTCCCCTGCCAGGGAATGGTATGAGTGGGCTGCCACGGGGCCTGAGTATACGTATCCCGCGTGAGGGGAGACTAGGGCTAGGATCTCCCGTTTTCCATGCATGTTGAGTCTTGGCAGTTTTCCTGGGCCGATGGGGGAAATGAAGCTCTCCTTGATCTGCTTGATCAAGGATTCTCGTTTCGAGGGGTAGAAGTATCCGGCGACGGCAGGTCGTCTAACTCTTTTCTCCGAGCTCACCTCATGACACCATGAAATCCTCTATCGGGACGTCTACCACCTCGTCCTCTCCGAGGGAGCCCCTTTCCCTCAGATAGAGTATAGTTAGACACCAGAAGGTCACTGCCAAGGAGGTTCTTCCTTTGTTGTTTGCCGGTACAGTGAGGTCCACATAACGTGGAAAGGAGTTCGTGTCGCAAAGCGAAACTATAGGGATCTTCATCTTTGCCGCCTCGGAGACTATCTGCCTGTCGTAGGCATGATCCACCACAAAGACTAGAGACACTTCCCTGTGCTCCCTAAGAACGTAGTTAGTCAGAGTTCCAGGTAGGAAACGACCCGTGATGGGAACCATGCCTATCAACTCACACATCTTTTTTATACCCTTCTCCGCATATTCACGTGCAGAGCATATTAGAACCCTATCGCTGGGAAAGCGTCCAAGGAATTTAACTGCTACTCTCATCCTCTCCAGGCTCTTTGTCACATCTATCAGGAAGAAGCCCCTAGGGTGACTCTTGTAGATATATTTCTCGCTGAAAGTAGTCTTGGTCCTCCTCCCATAGTTAACACGGTATTTGATGAGGAGCTCGGGTGTGATATCTACCTTCTCCTCGACAATGGTTTCGCTCTTCTTTTCGACTTCTTCTTCGGTCTCCTCATCGGATTCTTCCTTTTCTCCTTTCGAACTCATCTTCAACACTCCTAATTCCAAATGCTGGCCAGTCGCGCCAAGCTGCCTAGTTCTTCCTCCACCCTAATAAGTTCGTTTAGTTTGGTGACCCTCTCACCACCCGCGATACCCGCCTTAATCATTTCGGCCTCAAAGCCTATTGCGATGTGGGCGAGGTGTGGATCCGGTGTCTCCCCAGATCTGTGGGAGACGACAACCTTGAAGCCTCTCTCTCTGGCCAGCTCCACGGCTTGTTTGCAGCCCCACAGATCCCCCACCTGGTTGGGTTTGATGATCACGGCATTCCCTGCGCCTTCGCTCGTTCCAAGCATCAGCCTAGATATGCTCGTAACGTAGAGATCGTCCCCGCAGATCAGGGTTTTCGGGGTTTTGCGCGTTATCTCGGTGAACCCCTGAAAGTCCTGTTCGTTTAAGGGATCCTCGACATAGATTAGATCAAAGTTCTTTATGAGGCTCAGGACATGTTCAATTTGCTCATCCCTTGACCTCAGCACGTTGGACCTCTCATAGACATAAAGTTTGAGATTCGGGTTCCAGAGGGAGGAAGCGGCCATATCAATCCCTAAACCCATCCTTATCCCAGTCTGGGCCCTCACAAAGTCTACCGCCGAGTTGATCAGGGTGAGAATGTCATCCTCCACCAGAGAACATGACCACGCCCCCTCGTCGTTCTTCCCTCCAACAAAGAAGTCATCTCTATCTGCAAGTAACTCCCCGAGTCTCTTATGTAAGGATAGTAGAGAAAAGACTGCTTCTACGAACGACTTGGCGTTCAACGGCACAGCCAAGAACTCCTGTATATCCGAGGCTCGTCCCAAGGAGTGTTTGCCCCCTCCCACGACGTTCCCCAAGGGCAGAGGAAGTTTGGAGATCTTCTCCTTTCCGGACAACCACTGATATAATGGAATGCCCATATTCTTGGCGGCAGCCTCCGCAGCGGCTATGGAGATGCTGACAGCTGCGGCCCCACCGATTTTGGAGAAGTTGGGGGTACCATCGAGCCTTCTGATGAAGCCATCTATCTCCTCTTGAGTGGAGTATTCGTATCCAATAAGCTTAGGTCTTACATCCTGAACCAAGATCTTCATGGCTTCCCCCAGCCCACCGGCGGGGAAGACTGGAGCTTCAAAGGCACCTCTGCTTGCACCTGATGGAGCAGAGTATCTTCCTACACCACCTGTCACATATACCTCTGCTTCTGGGGTCTTCTCTCCTCTGCTGTTGACGACGACTCTTGACTTGAAGTCGATGATCTTCGGCAAATTGTCATCGACCTATTTCCTATCGGTTTTTTTTTCACCTTGGCCAGTGATGAAGAGATCTATTATCTCCACGTGGGAAAGGATCATTCGTCGGCAACAGTACCTCTTCACTCCAAGCTTATCCAGGGCACCACCAGGGTCCTCACCAGCACTTACCATCTCCTCATACTTGTAGTACTTGTCTCCCACGACAGCTCCACAACTGAAACACCTTATCGGGATCACCATAAGTCACCTATAAGATTTTTGTTTCCTCCTTCTCGGCCCAGGACCTCCGAACTTCTTCGGCTCTGTCCTCCTTGAGTCTCCAGCTATCAGCGTGCGATCAAACTCTCTGTATAATTTCTCTAGCCTCTTACTCTTCGAAACACCCACTAGAGCCCTCGCTATCGCTATGCTCGCCGCCTCTGCTTGACCCATAAATCCCCCGCCACTGACCCTTATTTCGATGTCGAATTTTTTAGCTACGTCCCGCCCTACAAGGAGAGTTTGAATGATCTTCAACCTGCTGGCCTCAGGCTGCAAGATTTCCAAGGAGACCCCGTTGACGGTTACGAGTCCTTTCCCTCGGCTGATGTAGACCTGGGCTCTGGCGGTCTTCCTGCTACCCGTAAACACTCTAGTGGTCTTCGATGTGGACATTTATCCTCCCCTCTCTAGTCTTTCCTCAAGGGGTTTCCAACCAAGGTGGCGTGCGATCTCCTCTATTGAAAGATATCCGTAGGGGCTCTCTCGATAATCTGCCTCTAGTATTCTAATTGTCTGTTCACTCTTAAACCTCTCGGGTACACCCCTAAAAACCCTTAGCCTTCGATAGGCATCCTTCCCCTTGGTTTTTTGTCTTGGAAGCATTCCTCGGACGATCCGTCGGAAGATCCCCTCAGGGGTCTTCGGCTTGAATGGTCCCAGCCTCCGGGGGTTGACCTTGGATTGGATCTGCTTGAATCTAAGATAGTCGTTGATAATCCGGCTCTTTTTCCCGGTGATGACCGATTTTCCCACATTGA